>ENA-ORUQ01000146-ORUQ01000146.1-human-gut-metagenome-genome-assembly--contig:-NODE-146-length-77187-cov-9.879881_pt1 | contig 77187 bp, 67 predicted proteins | sample MGYA00242081_ERZ509211 | MGnify/ENA primary metagenome ERZ509211 (study PRJEB26280, sample SAMEA2338785) | human gut metagenome | biome: human gut; feature: human-associated habitat; material: faeces...
ACTCATAACGCATCGAACGGACCGAAGCCCGGAGCTCTTATGGTTTCATCCATGCGAGATGGCTTGCAGCCGGACCAGGAACCGGGTATTTTTTCGTGGCCACTCCCCGGACCTTGTCCAAGCTCTCATCTATGCTTATTATACTATATAAAATTCAATAATGGAATAGTATGATAAACAAATATGCTTGCCTGTTTCGCAATTAAATATGAATAGATGTAATGAAATAGAAGATACAGGCTTTCTGCAGGAAGAATACCATAGGCGAAAGATAAAATTTCTGGACATGTAACTTTCTGAAAAATCTCCTTGACTGCCGGTGAAGATATCTCTATGATGGATGAAAAGGAACATCACGAAACCATCCACGAATACCACTCCCACGTATCCGGACTTCTCTCTTCCAAGACCAAAGACCTCTATGAAGCAGGGACGACGGACACCGTGAGCGGAAGCCTTATCTCCGGGAATGAAACCCGTATGGAAAGCGGAAGAGATATGACCATCACAGGAAGCGCCGTCATCAGCAGTAAGGATACCACCCTCCTGGCCGGAAGAAACTTCAAGGCCGACAGCGCTGAAGAAAGAAGCGGCAGCACCTACCGGGAATCCGTCAAAAAGAGGGGCCTCCTCTCCGGAGGCGGCCTGGGCTTTACTATGGGCAGTGAAAAAAGAAAGGACCGCTACGACAGTGAAGCCGTAGAACAGGTAGGAAGTACCATAGGCAGCGTGGATGGAAGCGTTCACATCGGTGCAGGCAAAGATGCAGATATAGAAGCCTCCCGCGTTTCAGCAGGTAAGGACCTGGCGGTTAGCGGAAAGAACGTGACTATCACCAGTAAGGATAATGAATACGCCAATAAAGAAGAACATGAGTACAAGAGAAGCGGGCTCAGTGTATCCTTGGGAGGCAGCTTTGTCAGCGGTGTGAACAGCGTGATTCAGCCTCTGCAGAAATCTGGTGAGGTGTAGGATGGAAGACTGAAGAACCTCTATATGGCTGATGCCGGTATGAATGGGCGTACCGCTATTCGAAACTTTGACAGTGCAGGCAAAATCAAAGCAGGTCTGGCAGTGGATGTAGGGTTCAGCTCTGTATCCTCTACATCCAAAGCCTCTTCCTATGAGACACAGGCACAGTCATCTACCCTTACGGCCAAAGAAAAGGCAGATATCCGGAGCGGAGAAAATCTGTCCATCCACGACTCCACGATCCAGGGCAAAGATGTGGACCTGGAAGCGGGGAAAGATATCCTAATGACTGCTGCCGAAAACAGAAGTGAAATGGATATTCATGAAAAGACAAAGAACGGCGGTATTTCCACCTCCTGGGGCATCGGCGGCCTTTCAGGAGTCAAGGTTTATGGACAATCCGCCAAAGGCATGGAAAATGCAGTTAAGCTGGGTGGCTATGCGAAATCAGCTATTAACTATGGATATAATGTCTATGAGAATCATCAGGAATTTAAGAGTTTTCACAATGCGCTGCAGGCAGATGCTTGGGATACGTTGCCAATTTCCGGTGCATTATTGAATAGCGGCATGATGGCTATATATGGAATAGGCGTTTCAACAGAGAGGCAAGTTTTGTTAGGCGTAGGAACTGGTGTAGCAATAAATGTTATTGTGGATAAGAAAAAATTGAATTAAAAGCAGAAGAAGAAACACAAGAGGAGGAATCCGCGGCATGATACTTGAGTGGATATTAGATATAACAATATTCGTTCTTATTATTGAATTATTGCAAAAATACATTTTCAATAAAGAGCCGACGGCGGATGACAAACTTTTTCTAGAGCATTCGAATCCTATTTTTCTCTATTTTATTCTATTACTGATGGTGATGGGGTTAATTTGGAGTGTATTGACTGATTTTATATCGTATGATTACGATATTATGGCACACTTGTTGCCAATTATAGGATTTTATATTTTGGTATCAAAAGGTTTATATATCAGGTATGTATATGGACCTAAAAATTGGCAATATGTAGAAAAAACAAAGATTGGATTTATTTCAATTATTATACTAATAATAATTTTCATAGGATTATATATAAGTTAAAACTATATGCGATATTCTTAATTTAAGATATGTGATTTTTGGCTTTCGTGGATGCACTGCAGCGGATCAGCGATGCCTCAAAAGATGAAGTCAGAGATGAAGTCGAAAATACATTTGCAACTTATGCCATAGTTAATGAAATGAAAAGGAAGTTCCCGGGATTGCCGGAAGACTATTTAAAAACCAAGGTGGAAAATGCGGTTAAGTTGGGTGGCTATGCGACATCAGCTATTAACTATGGATATAATGTCTATGAGAATCATCAGGAATTTAAGAATTTTCATAATGCACTGCAAGCAGATGCCTGGGATACGTTGCCTATTACAACTGGAGCAATGATAGGACTCATGGATTCTACACAAACTTTTCCTACTAATCCAATGACTAAAGTTACGTTGGCTACGTTGACATCTATTTTGGTAACTATTACTGTAGATAAGAGTAAAGAAGATTTAAAAGTAGAGGATAAAATTAAAGATGAAAATGATTTGCATGAAGGAAATTAACAAATGATTGGTTATTTAATTTATGACTGTGGAATGTTGATTGTGTGCTTTAACTTAGTTCAAAAAATTATATTCAATAAAAGGCTAACCGCCGATGAGAAATTTTTGATAAGGCATGATAGATGCAAATTCTTTAGTGTGGCAGTGTTTATAATGGTAATTGGACTTATTTGGAGTATATATTGCGATTTGGGGTTTGGAGAATATAATCTGATTGCGCATTGGGTACCCCTGTTGGGATTTTATCTTTTAGCACTTAGAGGCCTTTTTATTAGACGTGCTTATGGACCTAAAGATTGGAAGTATGTAGAAAAAACAAATTTAGGATTTATTGCTGCAATTCTATTTACTATTGTGATTATTGGATTATCTTTGACTCAGATTAGATTTGGTAATCTATTCAAATGACTATAAACAAGAATTGAAAGTTTACTTCTTTTGGCGCTTACAACCGGTGGCAGTCTCCGCATAGAAAGTTTGCAGGACACCGAAAGTTATAAGAGCAGAAGTAATGTGAAAGGCGGGGGTCTGGCAAGCGATGTATTCAAAGACAGCGCAGGACATAAAAAGCTCGGCAAACCCTACCTCTCTGCAGAAACTGCCAGAGGCTATACGGATTCTGACTATGCATCTGTCAAAGAACAGGCTGGAATCTATGCAGGCCGGGAAGGTTATGATATTTCCGTCAAAGACAATACCCACCTCAAAGGCGCCGTCATAGACAGTAAAGGCGGCGTGGATAAGAACACCCTCCGCACCGGGACTTTAAGCTGGGAAGATATAGAGAACAAGGCTGATTACAAATCCGGCGGCAGTGGTATTTCCTATACGGTCAAACTGGGTGGCAACGTAAATAACGACACCCCGTCCTCCAGAGAAAACAGCCGGTACGACAAAGAACCGGGTACGAATACCCATAACGAAAGCGATAAAGTCATCGGAACCTTCGATGGAAACCGCATTCCTCTCAATGAAAGAGGTCTTTTAGGTGTACCGACAGCAGCGACCAAAGGAAAAGCTGATTCTACTACCAAAGCAGCCATGGCACCGGGGAAAATCATTATTACGGATACAAAGGACCAGAAACAGGATGTTACCGGACTGGATAGAAATACCAGGTACAGCCTGAACAAACTGAAAACCATCTTTGATAAGACAAAAGCAGAAGAGCGGAAACAGCTGGTAGAAGAAATGAGCATCGTAGGCAATGAAGCCATTCAAGAACTGGCTGCAAGAAACGGCTGGGGTGAAGGTTCCATAGAAAAGACCGCCCTCCATGGCCTTCTTGGCGCAATGACAAGCAAAGCGGCTGGAAGCAGTGCCCTTGCTGGCATCCTTTCCGGTGGTGTGCAGGAATATGCCATGGGATACCTGCATAACCACATGCCAAAAGGCTGGGCAGCAAACCATCCCGATGAAGCACAGATGATTGCAGCCGGATTAGGCATGATTGTGGGAAGCATATCCAACGATAAGAAGATAGGTGAATATATCGCTCAGATGGGGGCTAAGTGGAATGATGAGAATAAAATTCGGGAAATCGTGCAAGAAAAATTGAGCAAATCTAGCAATAATGAAAAATATAGTGGCGGAGAAGATACCGGAGGTATTCCTGCGTTCCTGCTGAATTTAGGTGTAGAAGTTAATGCAGATAAATATCCCTGGGCTTATAAATTCTTTAAGGATGGATATATAGGATCGGGACGGGAAGTGGACTATTCGTCTGATTCTGAATTTGCAAGTGCACTAGTACAACATCCTGTTATGCAAAAATTCATAGCAGACCAGATCAGTGATGCAGAATATCTTGGTGGAAGAAGTATTGATGTCGCTTATAAAACATTAAATTTTAATGGGTTCGGTGACTTGGGAAATGCCATTGGCAAAATGGATGTAACTATGCATGCTGAAAGGCAGGAAGACGGATGGCATATTTCAATCTTTGGTGGAGATGTATATGACTTTGATGAACATAATTATGACAAGTTAATGATTGATATTGCTAATAATCTGGCTTGGAAAGAAGAGCTTGAGGGCAGGATGGTCCCTTATCCCTGGTATGTTCGAATAGAGTGTGATATATCATGAGTCAAAGGAAAGGATGTTTTTATCTATTAGGGATATTTTTCGTTCTGAGTGTTATTTTGTTTGCATTTTATGAATATAACGCACCTATATACCCTAAAGGAAGGCAAACAGTCAGGCAGGTTTCTCATGACGGCAGGTTTCAGCTTGATGGTGGAGATCCTTTATTCATTTTGCAAGATGTAAAATATGTATTTGCATTAGACCGTAGTGCATTTTCATCTATAGAGGTAGATAATCGCCTATATTCTTATGGGGCATCAGGATTTATTGTCATTGATGAAAAAGAAGACCATATTTACTGTCTGCCTATATATAAAGGAGAAGCTGAAGAAATTATTTCTATTAAGGGATATAGATGGGAAGATGAAGTTTATGGTGATAAGTTTACTTACTTGAAGGGATGGGAAGAATTCTCAGATAATGATAAGAAAGTGCTTTTAGGGCTGATTGGTACAGGAGAAGCGCAGCGTTTAGTAACACTTCGCTATTTAAATTATTGGCTGGATTATTGGGAGGAAAAATATAATTCGGAAATACAAGAAGGCAAAGATGCTTCAGATACGAAAATTCGTATAGACGCGTTGAAAAAGGCACTGGAAGATGAGGACCTGTTTATACCGGTCATATCAGGATTATAATGGGGCAAGGATTGATTGGATTTCCAACACCATGTTCCTCCCTAAAAGCTCTGTAACCGGTGATTGAAAAAACGCTAAGCAGCTGGATAGAAACGAGTCTCCCTGCTTTTTGGCTTGGGCTGTCTGCGTTCTGGGCGGCCTCAAAAGCCATTGGAAATAAAAATCTCCATGCAGAAAAGGCTCCACAGAAATCTGTGAAGCCTTTTTATATGGAAATGCATACGTGACAGGGGAGGAATCCATTCACCTGCAACCCCCTGGCCGATGTATGTTCCTTATTTCATTGGTTTCAGTGCACTGAAGGAGAAACAGCCTTCGTCTCCATTCCCTCTCTCCTGCTCCATGGATGGGCGCCTGCTGATGAGAGGACTTCGCCAGTGCTGTTCCTATGGATATAGTGATGGGACGGGGTTTGAGGCAGGGCATTTAGGCGATATATCATTGAAGGAACTATATATGGAGACTCGGGATAATATTGAAGAGTCTCCTCAAAAGGCGAAAGCGTATTATGAAAATTTCAATAGAAATGAATCGAGGAAAAGTGATGATATTCAAGACTGATTCCACCTGGTTTACAGCAGTGATTATTGATTTGGGATGCATTCTTCTTGTGGGAATATCTTTCTTCTATAATCTTATAAAGAAAATCAAAAATCCTTTATTTTATCTGATTCCTGCATCTCTATTTCTCCTATCAGGGGTGCAGTGTTCTATGCTTCAGGTCTTATGGGCAACAAACATCACGACTTTAATTAGTGGATTTGGGCATAATATAAATAGTGGAATTATTATTATTTCTTTTGGCATATTAATGCTTTCTGATTTGTGTGCAGGCGGGTTATATTATGAATATAACCTCAAAATGGTGCCAGCTGGAAACTACTGGAATAGGAAACATCTTAAGTGGCTAGTGTATCTAATTCTGCTGATTTTGGCTAACTTGAGCTATTTATATTTATGGAGAGAAGTTTTTTGGGTTATGCCTGAAATTTTATACAATGCATTTTTACATAATTAAAACAAAAGCAATTTACAAGGACCGGCAAACTCTACCACCAAGGCAACCATTGCACTTAGGAAAAATCGTTATTACCGATACAAAGAAACAGAAACAGGATGTTACCGGACTGGATAGAAATACCAGGTACAGCCTGAACAAACTGAAAACCATCTTTGATAAGACAAAAGCAGAAGAGCGGAAACAGCTGGTAGAAGAAATGAGCATCGTAGGCAATGAAGCCATTCAAGAACTGGCTGCAAGAAACGGCTGGGGTGAAGGTTCCATAGAAAAGACCGCCCTCCATGGCCTTCTTGGTGCCATGATAGGAAACATGAGTGGTGGAAGTTCCTTATCCGGAGCTCTGTCCGGCAGCGTGAATGAATTTGCCATGGGATATCTGGAAAAGATAAAAGGTAAAGAATGGATGGAAAAGCATCCTGATGTAGTGCAGGCTGTCAGCATGGCACTGGGCACTGCTGTTGGAGAAATAGCGGGAGAAGAAAGTGCTGGAGCATATACGGCTCAAATGGGAACGAAGTGGAATGAAGAATTATCAGATCAAATTTTGCATAACATAGAAATTGCGCAACAAAACATATCTGATAAAGCCATGAATGAAGCTAGATATCTTGTGAACAATGGATATATTGATCCGAAAAATATGATTGGCGACTACTATACAGTTCAACTTTCTGTTGGGGAAGGTATAAAATTGGAGAGTGGGGCAGTTATTATTGATAAAGAAGGAAATGTATATGGTATGGTTACACTCGGACTTGGAGGGAGTATAAGTGCAGCGCCTTTTACAATTGGTGTGGGGTTTTTATCAAATAAACAAAATGGATATATATCCGCAATAACAGGATGGAGTGGTAATATTAATGCCATAGGTTTAATAGGTGGGACAGTTGGAATTTCCCAATCAGGCATTTCGGGGGAATTCGACATTGGTGGTGCAGCAGGGATTTCTGGCATGGTAGGATATACTTGGTATGTAGGGAATGTATATGATGAAGAATAGAAATATAAAATCAAAAATTTTAACAGTATATATCTACACGATGCTTTTATCTTTTGGAACTTGGCTTTTAGGAGGCGTAGTATATAATTTTTGCTATAGAGAAGAAATAAATGATAATCTTATTACACTTCAACTGGAATTGAAATACATTGCAAATTTACAAAATCATAAGCTTCAAAACATAGGATTAACAAATAGCAAAACATTAATTGCGAAGTCTATTGTAGGAGAATTTACTGATCAGCATAATACCCCGCAGGTGATTAGAAATTTCTATTATGAGTATTTTAATACACATGGATGGATTATAAAGGAATCTAGAAATTATCCAAAAATTTATATCAAGGCACAGAATACAAACTATATTATTACGGTGGAGCAGATTACTGAGGGAGAAAATAAATGGAGAATTATTATTGGTAATAATACTTTCTTTGAAAGACATAAATTATAAAGAGTTATTTAGAAAGTATGAGGCTGTCATGAACTTCTGGGGTGCAGCAAAAGCAAAAGTGAGATAGAAAGCACTGCCCATGTGATAAAGGGGAGTATGATTCATGGTGAAAATACTGTCAGTGTGAGAGCGGATAAAGATATCTCCGTTTCCGGAAGCCGGATAGAAGGAAAGGACGTGAACCTGGAAGCAGGCCGACATATTTTGATTATTGCCGGTGAAAACAGCACGGAAGAAAAACAGAACACCCACTCCACCAGTGGAAATATGGGAGTGTCTCTTGGCGTGGAAAGAATACAGGGAATCCGCGGAGGATACAGCAGCGGTAAGGGAAAAGACATATGGAAAGCGGAAGAGACATGACCAGCCGCAAAGCATCACAAAACGCCCATCTGCAGCACGCAGGTGGGCGTTTCTTGCTTTATTTCAGGCGTTCTCACAGGAGTTTATCGAAGTCCTGGTTCAGTTTCTGCTCTGCAGAGGCCAGTTTCTTTTCAGTCTCTTCTGTCCAGGCTCTGTTGTCGGACAGTTCCTCTTTGGCCATCTGGATCATTTTGTCCAGTTCTGCCGGCTGGGGGCCGCCTTTGACTTTTCTGTTTCTTACAATGGAGGCAGGGTCTTTGGCGTGTTCCCATTCTTCTTCTGTCATGGGGAAGCTGCGTGGGAGATTGGGGTCACTGGCACAGACTTTAGCGTAAATGGCCTTGGCGTCCTCATAGGTGAAGTCCCGGGGAGTGATATCATGGGCCCGGGCGTAGGTAACGATTTCACTGGCGAAGTGATGGCCCATGCGGAAGGGGATGCCGTGGTTTTTCATGAGCTCATCGGCAATTTCCTGGGAACAGGTCCAGTCCAGGTTCAGCTCTTCCAGAGAACGGGCAGGATCGATGACCAGGTTATTCAGAATTTTGTCCATGGAGGTGAGGACTTTGGAGGCCTGGGGCATGATGTCCCTGGCGCCGCTCAGGCGGCCGTCAGCCATGCCGGCGGGAATATTATGGGAGCGGAACATGGCTTCCACAGACATGCCGAGAAGGGTGGAGGCGTCGGTGCGGCAGCTGTTCAGAAGGCCCGGATTCCGTTTCTGGGGCATGGCAGAGGATACGTAGGTATTGCCGCCGCCTTCTTTCAATATGATCCAGGGGCGGGGCTGGGCGTACTGCTGCATGATTTCTTCAATGAAGCTGGTGGTGTGGATGGCGATGCAGTTGGTGATGCCGCCTGTTTCGATGGGCGCTTCCTGGGGGAAAATCTGGCCGGCATCGTAGGTGTTGTAGGCGAGACCGTCAAATCCAAGGTATTCTGCCATGCGGTCTCTGTCCAGTGGCCAGCCGGTACCGTTCAGCACGGTGCTTCCCATGGGAGAGCGGTTGAGGCGTTTGTAATATTCCCGCACCCGCTGCATGTCACGGCCATAGGCGTTGGCATAGGCGATGAAATAGTGGGCCAGGCTGTTGGGCTGGGCGGCTACGCCATTGGTGTAGTTGGGGATGAGGGTATCCTTATTTTCTTCTGCCAGACGGATGAAGTCTTCCTGCACCTGGTTCAGCTTTTTCGCCATGGTGAGGAGGTGTTCCCGCTGTTCCATAATGCCTACGGTGGTGAGCATGTCCTGGGAAGAGCGGCCGGCATGGATTTTCGTGACATCGGGGCCTGCAGCCTTGATGAGATAGGGCTCAAAGGTAATCACATTATGGGGCCTTGCCGCACCGGGCAGATTTCCATCCCGGAGGACCTTGTCGATGCCTTTGGCAAAGGCATGGCCCTCTTCAGGCGTAAGAAGGCCTTCGTCCGTATTGATGACGTCGGAGGCTTTATTGATCTGGCCGAGCCAGAAAAAGTTGTCCCGTGGTGTTTCTTTCGCAAAGGCCGGCAGGGATCCGGCAGAAATCATGGCACAGAGGGCAAGAGTAAGGATAGATTTTCTCATGGTAGTTCTCCTTTTGGAAATAGGGGCCTTCGGCCCCGGGCAGCGGCCTGTGGCCGGGGCTCTGTCCTGCGGATAGGGCGGTGACTGCGTCAGGGCAAAGGCTATCGCCTGGGCTTAAGGAAGTATATATATTTCGCGGCGCTTCAAAATTTGTGCGCCGCTCCTTCCCTGGCCGAAGGCCATAGCCTTGCCGTCAGGCAGAGCCATGCCATGCATAGCCCCGGCCGCAGGCCGCTGCCTGATATACTTTTATCCACAAACGCGTAGATGGGCAGGCACTTGTACCAGCCTTAAGAGTCCGACCTGGCGAAGGAGTTCTTCATTTCCAGACTGGCGGTATAGAGGACCTGGTCCAGGCACTTGTTTGTTTCTTCTTTTGCCATGGCCGCCATCTTCTCGTTGCAGGACTCCAGGAAGCTGTGAATGTCGCCTTCTACTGGTGCTTTATCGGAGGCGGCAAGAAGGGCGCAGGCCCTGTTCGAGGTGGCTGCGATATACCGTTCGATGGAAGAAGAGGTGGAGCCGAAGTGGGAGTCCGCCAGGGCGGAAATGAAGCGGATAGCCCAGTAGAACTGCTGGCTGTCCGGAATTTTTCCTGTTTCCGAAATGTAGGATGGCGTCTTAGTAACGTTGGCGTAGAAGGGGATGAAGGAATTAAATACGTTGCAGCTCACCGCAAGCCATTCCACTGCCATCCTTTCCGGCGGCATATAGGGGCGGAGCTGGGTGAGTGCGAGGAAGTTATTCCGGTTGATGCCGATGGGGCGGTACCGGTTTCGGCTGTGCTCATCGCCCTTTCCTCCATAGCAGTCGTAGGGGGTGCCCTGGTAATGACTGCTCAAGACATATTTCACGTCGTCCACAGCGATTTTCTTCTCCGGCACATAGCTCCAGGGAAGGTCGTCCGATTCCGGCGTCATGGAAGAGAGGGGGCCGCCCGGAAGAAAGGCGTGGGGATTGAAATAGGACAGCATGTACCAGGCTCTCGGCGTATTGTAGGTGTGGTCCGAATCGCTGCGGCTGCCAAAGGCACTGCGGCTGTCAAAGGGACCTTCCTTTGTCATGGAGAGATCCAGGTGGTTCTCCGAAATGAAATCGGCCAGGTCAGAGGAGCACATGTAGTTTTTCCTTTCTCCCAGGGCATCGGCAAGGTCCAGGGTATCGATGCCGAGCTGGTTCGGCATGACCACATAGGCGTCATCGGGTACCCGTTTCGCCATCCAGTGGTGGCCGCCGATGGATTCGAACCACCAGATTTCCTCTTTATCCTGGAAGCCGATACCGTTCAGCTCGCAGGTACCATAGGTTTCCAGGAGCTTTCCGAGCCGCTTTACCCCTTCCCGGGCGCTTCGGATATAGGGAAGCACCAGGAGAAGCATATCTTCCTCCCCGATGCCATCCTTCACGAGGGGGTCCGCCCCCAGCACCCGGTCATTGGAGGTGATGGTCTCGGTTTCCGACATGGCCACATTGGCTTCATTGATGCCGGCCTCTCCCCAGAAACCTTCATTGGTGAGGTCATTGGGCATGGCCGTATACCGGAGCGGCTCCTCCGCAAGATCCATATGGAACTTCGTCAGCACCGACTGATAGTGCCGGGGCTGGTCTTTGGGGTTCATGACGATCCACTTCTTCGGCGTAAAACTGCCGGAAGGAGAGTCCTCATTCCGGGCCATCATGGTGGACCCGTCATAGGTTGCGTTCTTTCCAACAAGTATAGTTGTACAGGGCATAGTAGTTCCTCCTTATTATCTTTTTCCTTATTATACTGCATTATACTGCAGGAAAAGGAAAATTAGGTGAACATGGGCATGTGGAATGGATGGGCTTTGTTTGGAGCGAGATAAGTTTGAAACCATCTTCATTACTAAGTGACAGGTTTTGGGGGCAACTTTAACAAGCCCCCTGGAAAAATCAATTTTTTCGGAGTTGCTCTGCCTAAAGCTAGTGTATAATAGCTTTAGGTTCTCTATGAACCAGACGTGGTTAACGGGTTGCAGTTGTCAATCAACGACAGTTATCCCCTGCGAAGCAAGGTATTCGGCAAGTTGAGCACGAGTCATTACCTTTTTAGCCTTTTTTGGCTTCTTTGCAGTCATGTATCCATCAGCTTTGTAAGGTTCGTCCTTATGTAAGATGTGCCAGATGGCGGTCAGGAACATCTTGCAGATTGCAATGATGGCTTTCATGTAACCACGTCTATTTTTTATCCTGTTGAACCGAAGTGTAATTTCCGGGTGAATTTTGGACCGTACAACTGCTCTGGCAATATTAACCAGTAACGGCTTGATGTATGTCCCTGCTTTGGATATTTTCCGCCCTTTTACTTTACGGGCACTTGAGTCATGGCTTGGACATACACCGGCCCATGAGCAAAGGTGTTTTGCTGAAGGAAATACACTCATGTCCGGTCCGATTTCCGCCAGTACACGTTCAGCAGTGAAAGGATCTTTATCAAACCCCGGAACAGTTCTGATCAGTTCCAATTGATGGGCATAGGGCTTCATTTTCTCAGAAATGTCTTGCTTAAGGGTTGTTTCATTTCCGATTGTCCTTACCATCCTGTCGAGGGCGACTCTAAGCTTGGATAAAGCAGATAAATCAATGGATGCCGCTTTTTCTACTGCTTCTTGAATGACAGGGATGGGCGTCTTGCAGCCTTTCCGAATGAACGGGGTCACATCGAATGCTTCTCCAGGATGTTGAATCATATATTTAAGGATATCCATTGAAGATGTACCAAATGGATCTGTAAACACATCATCCAGTTTAATGCCTTCTCCTGTCAGACAATTCAATATACGGTTTTTCTCTCCTGTTATCGAATTGTGAATCTTAAGACAGTAACGGATAACTGATCTAATAAGCCGGATCTTTTTAGGAGGAATAAGCTTGGAACTACATGTCCTCCAGCATAGGATTTGGCAATCCACTTGGCGTCGGCCGGGTCACTCTTTTTCCCTTTTAATGGCTTGGTATACTTTGGATGAGCAATAACAGGATGCAGCCCGGCTTCTTCAAAAGCATCGAAAACAGGATGCCAATACTGCCCAGTGGATTCCATACATATCTCGCTGCATCCATTGACAATATGCCAATTCACCATTTCCTGCAAACCTTTTGGAAATGTAGTAAAGCGGGCAGTTATATAGCGGACCTGATCCCTGTTCTTGTCATAGATATGGATTGCTGCGAATAACATCTTCTTGTGTACATCAATGCCACTGCATATAGGATGAATATACTCGTTTTTATCGCCGATTTCTAGCTGTTCGTGCATTTTACTCAACTCCTTTCGTTAAAAGACAGAAAGTATAAGAATAAATGTAACGGACATTGACTGACCATTCTGAATCAATCGAGACGATTGTACAAAGATATAAGTTTACGGGCTCTAATGTCAGGTCGAAACCTGGCCGCACCACTGGTCAATTCCAAAGAATGATCTCCTATTTAATTAGACGGGGTAGTCACCGCCATGACTCCGCCATTCAGCTCCACGGGTTTATGTAGTGTATCCGCACATTCAATGTCAGTATGGCACGAGTGGGGCAACAAAACCAGCGTTAATTGACGTTACTATCAATGGTTTCCTTGCTGGTCAATGGCGCGCAGCGCCTAATGTCTAATTAAGAGACTGTTGCCGTGAAGAAGATAGACGATAGAAGATAGATTAAAGAGGATCAGCTTACGGCGGGGGTGCTGAGGTGACTGAGGAAAAGGTGGCGGCGCTGATGATATGGAGATCGGGATGAAAAGCGGCAAAGCCGCAGATGGAATCCTAAAGACTCTAGCCCCATAACGGGCTGAGAGATGGCAATGGATTCGGCTCGCAGGGCCTGCTCAGTGCAAGGTACAAAGTCTTCACTCATTCGTACGCACAACCACACCAATGCTCCAGGCTGACGTCCGGTAAGCTGTAAGCGGATAGAGAAAAGCAAATTTTTTGAAAAACTTCACTTTCCATGTTCACAAAATCACACTTTTTGCAATGTATATAGTAGAGGGGCAAAAAGTTCCGGGGATTAGACAGGCTCTTATCCTGCTTTTCCGCCAGCCGGCAGTGGGAAGCTTTGATGGGAAAATGGAAAATCTGCCAACGTAAGCCCCTCCAGACCAAGGATGTCAAAATTTTTCAAAAAATTTTTGGAAATTTTTGCACATCAAACGCTTTTCCGTTATGTATATAGTAGAGGGATGAAAAAGGCCCGCGGTATGAAAAGTGGATTCCCCGTTTTCCTGAGTGCGCGCTGTGGAAAGAATCCCGGGAGTCCAATGGACATAGGGTACCGCCTGAATCGTCCCTCGCCCATTCGGACGAAAGGGAGTGTAAGGTCGAGTGGCGAGACCGAGATCGAGTAGGACAGCGGCTCTGCCGCAAATCCCCTCGATCTCGACCTCGGCCTCGATCCCCGCACAATGTTACGCAATTCGGATAGCGGAAAAAGATTCACAACACCATAAGGCCCAGGACTTTTTGATAGCTCATGCTTTTGCCACTTTGACGACTAGTCCGGAATTTGGAGAAACCTCGGTTTCCATCCTTACGCCGGCGCCGTATTCACTGGACAAATTCTTGCATCTTACGGACACCGGGTCTTGTTGGTGTTTTTTGTTTTGCTATGATAAGCCGTGCGTGCGAACCGGCGGGGCCTTGAGCCTTTTGCCTTGAGCTGGTCGGCGGCTCTGCCGCAAAGGTAGCGGCGCGCAAATCAAATAGCGCTGCTTTTTTTATATTGTTTTTTAGCGGCGAAGCCGCAGTTGGAATCCTAAAGACTCTGTACAAAAATCGTGCAATTGCCTCTGCAGTAGGCTCCTTCCTTGGGAAGGAGCTGCCCACGGGGTTGAGGTTAGCTAATGGAAAAGGCCCGCAGGACCTGACCGGCGCACTCTCAAGGCTGAAGGTTCGAAGCAGTGCACGCTATTATTGCGCCCAAACCAGATGGGACATTCTTTCTTGCCGTTGGACTATACAGTTGAGAGGCGGAAAGGCCGGATGTAATTTCTTCCCTGCCGGTGGTGCTCAGCCCATGGGACCGGGAAAGGGAGAAAGGACGTCTTCATATGATTCTGCCCCTCCAGCGCGCTGAAAATGGGATGGCCGCGAAGCGGCTAAGGGTCTAGATCTAGGTCTAGACCTACAGCGACTTTGCCGCTGATCCGGAATAACTATACAGAAGCTCCTGAGGAAAGACCTGTCAGAAATCATGAGCGGCCGTTTGACCACCTCGCTCTTCCCTGACGACACAGACATCCCGCACTGCGGTTACCCCTGGCCGATTCATGGAAGAAGATGGTACAGGCCCCACTCTGCATCGGCATTGGGATGAATCAGGAGTTTTTGTAGTGGAATAAAGGATATTTTACGGTTCAGTGGCTATGCTGCAGAGACGATAGAATATAGTCAGGCTTACGGCTATCAGCTGACAGCTTACTGAGTCAGATTGTGGAGAAGTGGCTATAGGCTTAAGTGGCTGAGGTGACTGAGGGGGAGGTGGCGGCGCACCATTTATATAGCGCCGAATCAAGATTGTAGTTTGCGGCTATGCCGCTGTTGGAATCCTAAAGACTCTGTACAAAAATCGTGCAATTGCCTCTGCAGGAGGCTCTCTTCTCTGAAGAGAGCTGCCCACGGGGCTGAGAGATGGTGATGGAAACTGATTGATTCTGCCCGCAGGACCTGGCCGTATCTATCTTCTATCTTCTATTTTCTATCATCTTCGGGAATACATATGACCAGGACAAGGTAAAGCTATACTGTATCCGGGCACCACAAAAACACGGAACCCTTTGCCGGTATCTTCCATGCATCGAAGGCCGCCATGAATCAGGCATCAGCGCATTAGCAAGGGAGAAGATTGATGATAGAGGATGCGCCATCCTTCTCTGCATCCCGTGACTCTGGAAGAGCACTCCGTTACAAATTGAAATGCCGGCCTTTACAGGATCTTCGCCAGGGAATATAATGCCTGTAAAGAAACGCATAGGATTTATCATTGCTTTCATAAATTTCGGGGGTTCCTATGAAAACGGAGAGAGTGCTTTTCCTGGCTTTGTTCCTTATGGGTACTTTCTGCTCTTTCCATGCCGCTGCCATGGAGGATGTGACCTTCGTCCGTCAGGAGCAGGCAGCCCGGAGCAGGGAGCGGGAAGCATTCCGAAACCGGTTATTCCGGGATACCTTCAAACCGATAGAGACAGAAGAAAAGAGCGGTGAAGTGCCGCCTGTTTCTTCTGTCTCTTTTTATGTGAAACAGGTAGTATTGGATAATCCTTCGGAAGAGCTTTCTTTTGGGGACAGCAGAAGGACATAAGGGGATTGCTATCCCGTTTCTTTCCTCAGACTACATGTACAGACAGATGATCTGGGATCCGGACCGGGTCGCCAAACGGCTGGGAGACGGGTTCCAGGGAAGCACTGATTAAATCGTTGTCGGATTTCATTCTTGGATTTTTATGCAATGCGAGGAATAACTTGACGCGAATAGCGAGCTATTTAAGGAGAGTTATGACGAAGCAGTACATAAAAATCCTTATGAAATCTGACTCTGCGAATTAATCAGCGCTTCCCTGGGAACAGGAACTGGTAAGGCAGCAGGTCGCAGGCCTTACGGGAATGCGGTACCTCAATGGCTATACGGATGACGAAGTAGAATACAAGGCCCTGATGGATGCCGGCATAGCCTATGCAAAAGAGTATGGCTTGAAGCCCGGTATTTCTCTCACCAAGGAACAGATGGCAAGTCTCACCAGTGACATGGTCTGGCTGGAAACCACTACAGTCACCGTGAATGGAAAGACCTATGAAGTTCTCTATCCGAAGGTGTACCTGAAGCCGGGAAATATGACTCTTACCGCTGATGGCAGCCTCATCAGTGCCGACACACTGGTGGCGGAGACGAAAGAGACACTGAAGAATAACGCATCCATCCTCGGAAATACGGTAGTCCTGAAGGGACATGACATTGTCAATTTAGGAAAAATTCTGGGCAAAGACATTGCAATTAAAGCAGAAAGAGACGTGATCCAGGAGGGCCTCATCACCGGTGAAGACAGCGTAGCCCTTACGGCAGGTCGGGATATCTCCATGGGAAATACCATCCTCCACGGGAAGAACCAGGATATCCTGGATACTACCGCCGGTATCGCGGTAAAGGGGAACGAGGGAGTCCTCCTCATGGAGTCGGGGAGAGATATCCACCTTACCGGTGCCACTCTGGAAGCTTTGGGAGATAAAGGCTCCATGATCCTTAAGGCAGGAAAGGATCTCATCCTCGATACGGACAGCCTGCAGGCGAAAAAGGATATGACTGAAAACAGGGATAATTATATCCGTACCTATCGTAAGACGGAAACCTCTGATACATTGGCTGCAGGAAAAGACATTACCCTGGCCGCAGGAGATCATGTCTCCATAAGAAATGCAGTCATTGCCTCGAAAAACGGTGCGGTCACCGCAGCAGCAGCCAAAGGCGACGTGACAGTCACGAACGGATATAATGAAGCCAGGGACGACTATGGCCTGAAATACAAAGAAAAGGGGCTCCTGTCCTCAAAGACTACTGCCATTAGAAGCCATGACGAAGAGAAGAAAGCATCGCCCGCCATTATTTCCGGAGACACCGTATCTATCCTTTCCGGAAAGGACACTCGCATCTCCGGCTCCCAGGTCATTGCTGCCCAAGATGTGACCGCGGTGGCAGGAGGAGATGTCCATATTTCTTCAGCTCCTGAATACGAGGCTCATGACTATGAAAAGCAGGTCCAAAAGGGCGGCATCCTCTCCGGAGGTGGTCTGGGGTTCACTATAGGCAGGGAAAAGAGAAAGGATCGCTATGACAGTACGGGCCTTACCAAAAGAGGAAGCACTCTTGGAAGTGCAGGCGGAAATGTACTCCTTACCTCTGGGAAAGACCTCACCGTAGAAGCCTCTACTTTGGCGGCTGGGAAAAACATTGATCTCACAGGAAAGAATGTAACCATCATCAGCAGGGACAATGTGTACACCAATAAGGAAGAACACGAGTATAAGCGAAGCGGAATCAGCCTATCTTTGGGAGGTAACCTAATAAATACTGTAAACTCTATAGCTGCCCCTCTGAGCCGTGCAGGCGAAGTGAAAGACAGAAGACTTACTGCTTTCTATGAACTGGAAGCGGGAAAGAACCTGAAAGAGGCTGTATCGGGTTATATGGGTAATGTGAAAACCATTGAAGATATGGAAAAAGATATGTCCCGTACGGAAAAGCTGCACCAGACTGTAATAGCTGATGGAATTGCTACGCCTATGACAGAAAACAATCTGGAAACTATCCAAGAAACTGAAAGTAAAATCCTGGATAAGGCTAAAGCGGATAACAAAGCCCGAAGAAGTATGGCCCTGGATGTATCCCTTGGCACGGCTAAAGCCCGTAGTATTTCTGAAAATAGGATCGTCCGAGGAGAAGAAAGTACTCTTCATGCTGAAGATACTATCATCGTAAATGCAGAAAAAGACATGACAGTAAAAGGCAGTCAGGTGAGTGCAAAGGATGTTTACCTGAAGGCAGGAAAAGATATTCGTATTCTTTCTACGGAAAACAGGAGTACCGGCAAGGAGAAGGAAAGTTCCTCCGTTGCCAGCTTGGGCGGGAGCATAGGAGGTACTGGTTTCACGGGCATCCGTGCATCCTATGGGAAAGGCAGGAAAGACGGAAAGAACGAAGAAATCACTCACACCGGAAGCATTATCACCGCTGAGCATACTCTCTCTCTGGAAAGTGGCAGAGATACAACTCTCAAAGGAAGCCGGGCAGAAGGAGAGAAGGTGAAAACAGATGTAGGCGGTAGTCTCATTCTCGAAAGCGAGCAGGATAGAAAGAATTATCAGGAGAATGGGAAGACTATTGGTATGTCCCTTGGTTATGCTCCATCAGGTAACGTATCCGGCTATGCATCGGCTGGCAAATCCCGTATTGATTCTGGGTACGAAAGCGTCACTAATCAGGCCGGGATTTATGCCGGTAAAGAGGGCTTTGAAATTTCCGTCAAGGACAATACCCATCTCAAAGGTGCCGTTATTGATAGTAGGGGGAGTGCGGACATGAACAGTTTACGTACTGGCACTTTAAGCTGGGAAGATGTGGAGAACAAAGCGGGCTACAAAGCAGAGAACATAGGTGTTTCCTATGCGCCCAAAGACAAATCCATACCTCTTAATGCTCGTGGGCTCACTCCTCAGATCAGTCCGACAGTGGAGGATAAAACGATTAGTAACACTATAGCGACTATTGACAAGGGAACCATCATTATTACAAGTGAGAAGAACCAAAAACAGGATATTTTTACGTTGAACCGGTATGCAGGAAGCAGTCTGAATCAGCTGAAGAAAATCTTTGACAAATCAAACGTGGAGGATAAACAGGAACTTATTAAGAAAGTAAGTCAGCTGGGGAGTAAATTTATTCACGAAGTGGCGGACTATTATGGATGGAAAGAAGGTTCCAATGAAAAAATGCTTCTTCATGGAGCATTAGGAGCCTTGATAGGAAGCATGAGCAGTAGAAGTGTGTGGTCTGGAGCATCTTCCGGTAGTGTGAATGAATTTGCCGTGGGCTATCTGGAAAAGATAAAAGGTAGAGAATGGATGGAAATGCACCCGGATGTGGTACAAGCTGTCAGCATATCGCTGGGAGGTGCCGTAGGAGAAATAGCAGGGGATGAGCGTGTTGGAAACTATACGGCACAGGCAGGAACTAAATGGAATTATTATGAAAAATATCCTAATATGAAGAGAAAAATAGAAGATTATATAGGATCAGATGCATACAAACAACAAAAAGTAGGAACAGCTTATGTTATATATGTGGATGAATCAAATAAAAAAGGCGTTTTGGTAATTAAAGATAATAAATTTGGAACAGGCCGAATTATAGATTTAGAGGGTAGGACAGGAGAAGTATTTAGCAACTTAGACGCTCCTGATATGTTAACACCTTATACAGCTGACCATGTATTCTCTCGTACTGATTCAGGTGATAAACATCCAAAGGGGATATATTCATTTGGGGAGCAGGATGGATATATAGTTAATAACCATGCATTATATTCAGATATATTGTCGGAAAGGACCAAAACAGAATCAATTAGCAAATTTCCATTTCCGTTATTGTTTAAACCGATGACTATAGATAAGTTCTCGCTCGCGAAGGATTTAGCTGAGGGCGTTGGTGTATATCCTTTTGCACTAGCAAGCAAATATGGCGTGGATGCAGGGCATGCGAAGTTATTGGCAACAGGACCTCTAAAAGGATTAGATTTTTATCAGACGTGGCAGGACGATTGGAAGAATTATAGCGGTATTGACTGGTGGGGGGCTCAAGGCATTAATATTAGTGTTCCATTAATTTCTAAAATGAACGAAGTAATCATTTCATCAGTAATTGCAGCTATGTTGACTGATAGTCCGACTTTAGGAGCTGTGGCAGGTGTGATAGTAAGTACAGCAGCTGGTGAGGCAGAAAGTCAGGCAACAAAAAAAGTTAAAGAGAAATTTTTAAAAGATAATGATACAAAGCAAAATGAAAAAGAAAATAATCAGTATAACGAGCAAGAAGGGGGAAAGCAATGATTTTTTATAGTGCATTTTTAACCGTATTGTCTGTAGCCTTTTTAATAAGTAACCGATTACAAGATCAGGAAAATTTGGCTCAGAGACTTTTTTATTATATTGGAGGTTGGGGAGGAACCATATTTTTTTCTCGACTTTTATTGATGACAATTAGTGGCGATGAGATAGATTTAATTTCTATGTTGGCTGTAATGTCTGTTGTGTTCTTCTGCATTATTAACAGGGCTAAATATATTTTTAAAATTAAATATGAAAATATGAGAAAACATAATGCGGGATTGAAAGATTCACAAAAGTACTATAACTTAATTCGATTTACATCTTATGGACAAGTAATGATTATTATTGGGCTTATTCTCATTTTGATGATTATTCTTATAGGAATCTATAATGGACGGATTTCCTTATTATGATAAAGTATATTATTATTGGAAGATATTATTTTAATATTATTCTTGCTTATCGAATAAGCCCTACTGTAGAATGTATATTTTGTTTCTGGATGAAGTGGTGGAGAAAGTAACCTTCGGCACCACCCAGGAAAGCTATACGAAGAAAAAGCACTTTCCCCATAAGGCCCACCGCCGCCACTATCGGAGTGAAATCTTCATGACGCCCCAAAAGGACCTGGAGAACCCCACATCTTTTGGCGTGGCGGAGACAAAAGAAAACAGCAGTGACACGTCCGATTCTATGGACATAACCAAGGTGGGGAGGGAGAATGTACAGAGTTACCTGAATCCTTTTGGAAATAACAGCGAAACCCATCCGGGCACCGCAGAAGGGGATAAGGGGACATCTATTCCCTTCCTTTCCGAGAGTGCCCTCTACCGACTCCATCCGGAAGAAACGGCCACATATCTCGTAGAGACAGACCCCGCCTTTACCAATAAGCACCGCTTCCTTTCCTCAGACTACATGTACAGACAGATGACCTGGGACCCGGACCGGGTTACCAAAAGGCTTGGAGACGGGTTCTATGAACAAGAACTGGTAAGACAGCAGGTCGCAGGACTTACGGGCATGCGGTACCTCAATGGCTATACGGACGATGAAGAAGAATACAAGGCCCTGATGGATGCAGGCATAGCCTATGCAAAAGAGTATGGTTTGAAGCCCGGTATTTCTCTCACCAAAGAACAGATGGCGAGCCTTACCAGTGACATGGTCTGGCTGGAAACTGCCACGGTCACCGTGAATGGAAAGATCTATGAAGTCCTCTATCCGAAGGTATACCTGAAGCCGGGAAATATGACACTTGCTGCTGACGGCAGCCTCATCAGCGCGAATACTCTGGTTACCGATACGAAGGACGCTTTGGTAAACCAGGGCACCCTCAAAGGAAATACCATCATTGCGAAAGCTAAAAACATTGTGAACAAAGGAACTATCTTTGGAAACGATATTTCTCTCAAAGCGGAACAGGATATCTCACATAGAGGTATAATCGAAGGGGAAAATACGGTCGCTTTGAAAGCGGGCCGAGACATTACCGTGAAAAATACGATCCGGCATGGTAAGAACCAGGACATGCTGGATACCACCGCCGGTATCGCCGTAAAAGGAAAAGAAGGAGTACTTCTCATGCAGGCCGGGCGGGACATAACCCTGACCAGTGCCACTTTGTCAGCTCTTGGAGAAAAAGGATCCATGATCCTTTCTGCCGGACACAATCTCACCATGGATACAGATGCTCTCGAAGCCAGGAAAGACATGACCGAAGACAGGGATAACTATATCCGTACCTATCGCAAGACGGAAACTACCAATACCCTGACTGCTGGAAGAGATATAACCATGACAGCAGGCAATAACATCAAAGCCAGAAATACAGCGATATCCAGTGAAAACGGCACAATTGGCGTCAAAGCAGGCAATGATGTGACTGTAGAAAACGGTTTCCAGAAAGCGGCAGACGACTATGGCTTGAAGTACAAGGAAAGCGGCTTCCTCTCCCACAAGAATACCGGGTTCAAGAGCCACGATGAAAGTAAGGCCGTGACAGGCAGTCTGCTTTCCGGTGATACGGTAACCATTGTTTCCGCCGGTAATACCGAAGTGACTGCATCTAACATCGTGGGGACAAATGATGTATCTATCGTTTCCGGCAAAGATACCACCATCACCAGTGCAGAAGAAGTGGAGAAGCATGATTATGAAAAACGTGTCAAGAAGAGCGGCCTTTTAGGTGGCGGATTAGGTTTCACCATCGGCAGTGAAAAGCGAAATGATCAATATAAAGATGAAGACATTACGCAGAAGGGTTCTACTATTGGTAGCATTGCTGGTAATGTGACCATCGAAGCGAATAAAGACGTACATGTGAATGCCTCGGATATTATCGCCGGGAAAGATATTTCGCTGACTGGCGAGAATGTAGACATTTCCAGTAAAGACAATGTGTATCATAGTGACGAAAAGCATGAGTATAAGAAGAGTGGGCTTACTGTTTCCGTCAGTGGCGGCACAGCGGATGTATTGAGTGGTACCGTGAACAATATCCAAAAGGCTTCCCGTGCCAGGGATAAGCAGCTGAAAGTCCTCTATGGTGGCGAAGTCTATGAGACTATTGCCAAAAACAAAGAAGCACTCAAGAATATAAGAGGGCAAGGGATGCCAGGCATCAGCGTGGGGGTCGGTTCCGGTTCTTTCAAAGCAGAAAAACACACAGAAACTACAGAAGCGGTAGGCAGTAATCTATTGGCAAATAACGACATTCAAATCATTGGAAAGAAAGATATTGCCATGAAGGGGTCTCAAGCGGTTGGAAATACCATTTCGATGAAAGCCGGAGGAAATATTGCCCTTGAGGCGGCTGAAAATAGAAGCATCAGTGACACGGATGAAAGCGGCAGGGGCAGTCAGGCCGGTATGAATTTTGCTCCAACGGGGAATAGCTTCTACGCCAATGCCAGCAAAGGCCAAGGCAACGAAAGAGAAGAAACCCTGATACATACCGCCAGTCAGGTAACTGCCAGAGAGAATCTGGCTGTGGAAAGTGGGAAAGATACGATTCTTCGTGGAAGCAATGTTTATGGAGACAAAGTTGCCATGAGGGCAGGAGCCAACCTTATCATTGAAAGTGTACAGGATAAAGAGAAATATACATCCCATGTTGAAAATAAAGGCATGGAGATGACAACCGGAATCGGTAAAGGGGGTGCCGGATATGGTGGAATATCTATAGGAACTTCTACAGGTCATACAAATTCCACTTATACAAGCGTGACGAAGCAGGCTGGGATTGCTGCCGGACAAAAGGGGTATGATATCGCTGTCCAGGGTAATACCCATCTGAAAGGTGGCATTATTGATATTAGTGCCACAAAGGGTAAAAATACTCTTACAACAGGAACATTAACATGGGAAGATATAGAAAATAAGGCGAACTATAAAGCCACCGCAGAAGGTAGGAACTATAGCGCTGCCTGGACATCGGATAGAGCCATAAATGGAAAGAAAAGAGGCGGCCTTACCGGTGGCACCAGTCCTGTTAAGCTGCAGCCTGTAAAAGGTAAGGCGGATAGCATAACCGAATCAGCTGTTTCGGAAGGAACCATTAACATTACAGACGCAGAACACCAGAAGCAGAATGTATCTGATCTCAATCGCCAGACAAAGAATGCACTGAACCGATTGGAAAAGATTTTTGACAAGGAAAAAGTACAGGAAAGGCAGGAACTGGCCACCGAATTTGCAAAATTGGGTGCAGAAAAGATTGGTGATATCGCCAATGAGAAGAATTGGAGTAAAGATGATCCGAGAAGAATGCTGCTTCATGGACTTCTGGGTGGTATTACTGCTGGTCTTGGAGGAAACAGTATTCTCTCGGGAGCCGTGGCAGAAGGAAGTATGGAACGTTTGCAACCATTATTGGACCAATTCTTGAAAGACCATCCTGATATGCGAGAAGAAGTGGCGGCGGTAATTGGATATGCTGCAGGTCAACTCGTTGGGGAGGATGGCAAAGTGGGCGCAGCTGCCGCTTGGAGTGGGACAAGATTTAATTGGCTTAGTCATGAGCAAGTGGAGGAGTACAGAGCTGCTAGAGAAAAAGCCAAAACTCCAGCGGAAAAAGCGGCTGTAGACGCTGAATATGAAGCACTTGATAGAAAACAAGATGAACAGTGGCTTAAGTAACAAGAAAGTGGAGTTTATGAAAATATTTTTGGAAATTACGGGGACTTGCATTGGTATGTATTGGTTAATGCAAAGGATACACTCTATGCTGGAAGTACTTTTGCTCAGGATGCATTTACCGGTGGATTGGATTATCGGGTATCACAAGCTACGGGTAAAACATCTCCAATAGGAACATTGATGAATACAATTTCGTCTATATTAGGTGATTCTGATATAGAGACATATAGTTATTACGGGGTCGAAAAGAGAATTTTATTCGACTTAGTCACGGCAGGATGAGAATTATATGTATTTCGTAATGCAGGATTATTCAGAGGAATTGTATACTCATCCGTAACGGATTTATGGCTAAATAGTATCAAAAATACGATTGCTCCGCCTATGACAAAAGAACAAGCTGAGCAAAAAAAGGATGAATATATTGAAGATATGGGGAAAAATGGATTTGATTAAAATTATAAATTGAATATATTTATAACGGATACGAAAAGGGCTATTAGAATGATAAGAATTAACTATAAAGCGTATGAAAAGATATCGGTCATTTTTATGGGCTTAACTTATTTTTGCTTACTATTTAGAGTAGATTTAGTCTTCGAGAATTTCTTAGCTAGCGTTTTTTCTATTATTGCAGCTATCAGCTGTAGAACTTATTATACTATGGAAAATAGAATTTTATATAAGAAAAATCCTCAGACTAAGGAAATAAAGGAAAAGATTGATAAAAATATCGGGATGTCTTATATCGGTCCCATTATATTAGGTGGGCCGGCCATATTTTTCTTCATTCTAGGAGTTTGCAAGACCTGGGGATAAATATAGTAAAATAAATCTGTAACATTTTTGCGGATACTTATGTGGAGGGGAAGTGAGTCCTTTGCTATAGTTATTGCATTCACTGATGCAGCAGCTAAGAGTGACGTGACAGTCACGAACGGATATAATGAAGCCGGGGACGACTATGGTCTGAAATACAAAGAAAAGGGGCTCCTGTCCTCAAAGAGTACCGCCATCAAAAGCCATGACGAAGAGAAGAAAGCATCTCCTGCCATTATTTCCGGAGACACCATATCCATCCTTTCCGGAAAGGACACTCGCATCTCCGGCTCCCAGGTCATTGCCAATCATGACGTGAAAGTAGCGGCAGGCGGAAATGCGACTATTACCAGCGCTGAAGAGCGGGAAGGCCATGACTTTGAGAAGAAAGTGCAGAAGAGCGGGTTCTTGGGCGGTGGCGGTTTCGGTTTCACCATCGGAAGTGAAAAGAGAAAAGACCACTATGAGGAAGCGGGCATCTCGCAAAAGGGAAGCCTCCTGGGAAGCACGGAAGGAAATGTATCCCTCTCTTCAGGAAACGCAATGACCATAGAATCCTCAGACCTGGCCGCCGGGAAAAACATGATCGTGGCCGGGAAGAATATCCTGGTATCCGGGAAAGACAACATTTATACAACAAAGGAAGACCACGAATACAAACGAAGCGGACTTACTGTATCTTTAGGCGGGGGTCTTATGCAGGGAATCGGCAGCGTCTATCCGCCATTGAAAAATGCAGCCGAAAGCCGTGATAATGCCCTGAAAGGACTATACACGGCTGATGCTGCGTTCAATGGAACCCATGTGTTTAAGCAGTATGATACATTATCCGGAAGGAAGAGAGGACTCTCCATGGATATTGGGATTTCCGGTATGTCTTATCATGTCGATGTATCATCTGTCCATACTGAAATGGAGAAAAGCCGTATAGCTGCTAAAAATACGGTTCACATGGAGAGCCGGGAAGATATGACTTTCCATGGAGCTATGGTGACAGGAAAAGATATTGTCCTGGAGGCAGGAAAGGATATCCATCTGGAGGCAGCGGAAAATAAATATACCATGGAATCACATGAAACATCCAAAGCTGGTGGAATCTCTACATCCTGGGGCATTGGAGGGCTGCAGGATGTGAAAATTTACGGAAGTGCAGGTAAGGGAATAGAGACAGAAAAAGCAGTCAGCCATGATGCCGGTCTTATATCCGCTGAAAATCATCTTTATACGGCCAGTGGGGAAGATACGGTCATCCGGGGAAGCCGAATGGAAGGAGGAAAGGTGACTGTAGAATCAGGAGGCCATCTTTCCATTGAAAGCCTGCAAGACACTGACGATTATAGAGAAAGATCAAGCAGTAGTGGCTTTGCTTTGGACAGTGCTATCGTTAAAAAGGATAAGGAAACCAGATGGCTTGGATAAACCCTATCTTTCTACCGAAACTGAAAAGGGATATATGGATTCGGTCTATTCGTCGGTGACCAATCAGGCAGGAATCTATGTCGGTAAAGAGGGATATGACATTACAGTAAAAGATAAAACCCAACTCAAAGGGGCCGTAATATCCGGTGAAGCTGACAAAGATAAAAACCGCCTGTCCACGGGAACTTTAGAATGGGAGAATGTAGAAAATAAGGCAGATTACAGAGCTGGAGGAAGCGGAATATCTTTTACTGTCAGACTTGGCGGGAATGTGAATAACGATAAACCCACATCCGAAGATAACAGCAGATTCAGCAGGGAACCGGGGACCGATTATCATAATAGAGGCGATAAGATCGTCAGCACCGCAGATGGAAATCGTATTCCCCTGAATGAAAGGGGCCTTTTACCCGTACCCGCAGCACCGGATAAAGGTAAAGATTCCACTGTGACAAAGGCCGCCGTATCATCGGGAAAGATAGTAATTACCCATCCAAACGAACAGAAACAGGACCTGAATGATTTGGACCGCAATACCCGGAACAGCCTGCGGGCACTGCAGCAGATTTTTGATAAAGCAAAAGTAGAAGAAAAGCAGAAGCTGGTAGAAGAGATTAGTATAGTAGGAAATGAAGCTATCCATGAATTGGCTGCGAGAAATGGCTGGGGTGAAGGCTCAGCAGAAAAGGCAGCCCTCCACGGTCTTTTAGGTGCTATGACCAGTGTAACATCTGGTGGGAGTTTTCTTACCGGTATTCTTGCTGGGGGTATTCAGGAATACGCCGTTGGGTATCTGCATAACCACATGCCCAAAGGTTGGGTGGAAAATCATCCGGATGATTCGCAAATGATTGCAACAGGGTTAGGAATGATCTTAGGAAGTATTTCTCACGATAAGAAGATAGGCGGATATATTGCCCAAATGGGGACCAAGTGGAATGATGAAAATAAAATTAGAGAAATTGTACAAGAAAAATTGAACAGGTCTAATAATAACGACAAATACAGTGATGGAGAAGAAACAGGGGCTATTCCTGCACTTGTATTGAATTTAGGTGTAGCAATTAAAGCAAATGAATATCCTTGGGCATATAAATTTTATAAGGATGGTTATATGGGAGCTGGGCAGGAAGTGAACTATTCATCTGATTCTGACTTTGCAAATGCATTATCAAATCACCCTAAAATGCAACAATTTATACAAGCGAAGATTAATGATGCTGAACGCCTTGGCTGGAGGAGTATTGATGTTGACTCTGATACATTAGATTTTAACGGAACCGGAGATTTAGGTAATGCAATTGGTAAGATGGATGTAACAATGCATGCTGAACGGCAGGAATCTGGATGGCATATCTCGATTTTTGGTGGTGATGTATATGATTTTGATGAGCATAGTTATGATAATTTGATAATTGATTTTGCTAATAATTTGGCATGGAAGGAAGAAATTGAGGGGAATTGAGGGGAGGATGGTTCCCTATCCTTGGTATGTTCGAATAGAGTGTGATATATGATGAAAAAAAGAAAGGGATGCTTTTATTTATTAGGGACGCTTTTGATTCTGATTGTTATTTTGCTTACATTCTATGAATATAATGCACCTGCATATCCTAAAGGAAGGCAGACAGTTGTTCAGGTTTCTCATGATGGTAGATTCCAGCTCGATGGCGGGGACCCATTGTTAATTCTGCAAGATGTAAAATATGGTTACGCATTGGATCGTAGTGTGTTTGCATTCGCAGTAGAAGGTAATCGTTTATATTTTTATGGAGCATCAGGATTTATTGTCATTGATGAAAAAGAAGACCATATTTACTGTTTGCCTGTATACAGGGGGAATGCTAAGGCAATCCTTTCACTCCAAGGATATGGATGGGAAAATAATGTTTATGGAAATAAATTTACTTATTTAGAAGAATGGGAAGAATTCTCAGAAAACGATAAGAAAGCGCTTTCTCTTCTTGTCAGTTCAGGAGAAACCAGACGTTTGGCAACACTTCTTTGTCTAAGAAATGATCTGGATTACTTAGAAAAACGATACGATTTAGCCATATTAGAAGGTAAAGATATATCTGATAAAGAAACCAGTATAAATGAACTAAAAAATGCACTATCAGATGAAGATCTCTTTATTCCAACTTTATTAGGATTATAATGAAGTACAGTGCTCATAGGCATATGTATAATGATAAGTATTTTTCGTTGATATAGCAGTATTTTGGGGAGAATGTATTATTGCGATATTGCGTAGGTGTCAAATTTATGAGGTTTTGGTGGAGCTAATATAAAGGGATGAATCTTTTTCCTCAAACAGAAGAAAAAACTTACGCTCAGTGCGGAAAGAGAGGTGACCCCGATGTGCCTCATCACCGGCGAAGACCGGGCAGCCCTTACGGCAGGCCGGGATATCTCCATGGGAAATACCATCTTCCACGGAAAGAACCAGGACATTTTGGATACTACTGCCGGTATCGCGGTAAAGGGGAAAGAGGGAGTCCTCCTCATGGAGTCGGGCAGAGATATCCACCTCACCGGTGCCACTCTGGCAGATTTGGGAGATAAAGGCTCCATGATCCTTTCTACCGGTCACAATCTCACCATGGATACAGATGCTCTCGAAGCCAGGAAAGACATGACCGAAGACAGGGATAACTATATCCGTACCTATCGCAAGACGGAAACTACCAATACCCTGACTGCTGGAAGAGATATAACCATGACAGCAGGCAATAACATCAAAGCCAGAAATACAGCGATATCCAGTGAAAACGGCACAATTGGCGTCAAAGCAGGCAATGATGTGACTGTAGAAAACGGTTTCCAGAAAGCGGCAGACGACTATGGCTTGAAGTACAAGGAAAGCGGCTTCCTCTCCCACAAGAATACCGGGTTCAAGAGCCACGATGAAAGTAAGGCCGTGACAGGCAGTCTGCTTTCCGGTGATACGGTAACCATTGTTTCCGCCGGTAATACCGAAGTGACTGCATCTAACATCGTGGGGACAAATGATGTATCTATCGTTTCCGGCAAAGATACCACCATCACCAGTGCAGAAGAAGTGGAGAAGCATGATTATGAAAAACGTGTCAAGAAGAGCGGCCTTTTAGGTGGCGGATTAGGTTTCACCATCGGCAGTGAAAAGCGAAATGATCAATATAAAGATGAAGACATTACGCAGAAGGGTTCTACTATTGGTAGCATTGCTGGTAATGTGACCATCGAAGCGAATAAAGACGTACATGTGAATGCCTCGGATATTATCGCCGGGAAAGATATTTCGCTGACTGGCGAGAATGTAGACATTTCCAGTAAAGACAATGTGTATCATAGTGACGAAAAGCATGAGTATAAGAAGAGTGGGCTTACTGTCGCTGTTGGCGGTGCTGGAATCAATGCTATAGAATCTGTCGCAGCACCAGCCACTCGTATGACACAAGTCTCAGATAATCGTTTGAAAGCCCTCTATGGCTATGAGACGGCTGAAAAGATAAAGAAAAATGGAGATGCATTAAAAAATATCGTCAAGGGAAAGCTTTTTCCTACGATTTCTATCGGTATCGGTAGTAGCTCTAGCAAATCCGAAAGACATAGTACCATCACTGAAGCACAAGGCAGCTCATTGCAGACTGGACAAGACGTGACTATTAAGACGAAAGAGGGTTTGAGTGTCATAGGCTCTGACATTTTAGGTAATAACGTTACTCTGGACGCAGGCAAAGATATCCGTATTTCTGCTACCAAAGAAAAAGAAAAACAGAAGATTAGTCAAAGCAGTAAAGGTGGAAGTCTCGGCGTCAGCCTTTCCGCTGGTTCGGTAGTTTCTGTAGATAGTAAATTCTATGCTGGTAAAGGCAAAGAAAATAGCAGTACCACTAGCTACAAAGAGAGCACTGTAACGGCCAATGATACGCTGACGATGAAGAGCGGAAAAGATATCAGCTTTATTGGCAGTACCGCTAGCGGAAACAAAGTAAAAGCCGATGTAGGCAGGAATCTGGATATTGAAAGCGTGCAGACTAAGAAAGAGTATAACGAGGAAAACGCATCAGCCGGTATGAGCTTTGGTACATCGGCAGATAAAACCAGCTACGGTGGTAGTGCGTCCAAAGGGAACATGAAGAGCAATTACGAAAGCGTTACTGATCAGGCTGCTATTCGCGCTGGTGGAGATGGTTTTGATATTTCTGTCAAAGAAAATACAAATCTCAAAGGTGGTATTATTGATAGCGATGCAACAAAAGATAAGAATACTCTTACTACGGGTACATTGACGTGGGAAGATATGGACAACAAAGCAGATTATTCTTCTATAGGAATGGGCGTATCTCATAGCCATTATGGTGATTATGACCAAATGACACAAAAGCAGAAAAATGAAGTATACAATAAAAAAGGATTGACTCCGTCTATTTCCAGTGGTGCTAAAGGAAAGTCAAACTCTACGACTAATTCTGCGGTTGCAGCAGGTACCATTAAAATTACTGACCTGGATAAGCAAAAACAGAAACTAGCAGATTTGAATCGAAATGCTAAAAACAGCCTGCATCAATTAGGTGAAATCTTTGATAATCAAAAAATAGAAGAACGAGAAGAAATGGCAGGACTCTTTGGAAGAATCGCTTATAATGCAATTCATGATATGAAAGATGGTACAAAAAAGACCGCTATGCATGCACTAACAGGCGGTATTATGAGTAAGTTAAGCAATGGGAATTTTCTGGCTGGGGCCACTTCTGCTACAGTGAATAAGATGCTTATGGATGAAATAAAAAAAGCTTCTAAAGGTGATCCTGCTACCATGGAATGGATGAGTGCAATAGTGGGCGGTATCACCACAGAATTGGTATCTGGAAATAGTTTAATCGGTGCTAGTGTAGCAAGTAGTGCCACTAAAAATAATAGTCTTAGAGATGCTATTGATGCGATAAACGGGATATTTGATGCCAATGAAGCGTACGAAGAAGCAAAAGCAGACGACCATCAAAAAATATCAGATGATATATATGAAAGTGGAGCTGGTGAAGAAGAAAGTACTATGCGTGAAACAGGTGATGTTGAGGTAAATACGACCGATATAGCCAAAAATATAGAAGATAAGGCAGCTGAAACATATGGGGAGCCCTTGTCTGACAGCATGGATGAGGAAGAATATGAATCGAATAATGAATCCTTTGATGAAACGCCGCAATTGCCTCATGAAAATGGACCTACCAGTGATGATGCATTTAGTGCTTGGGAAGGTATGATGGGGAGTGCTTTAGATAATAAGTCTATGTCAGTTACAGGCAAAGTATTGCCAGTAGGTACAACTTTAACAACTACGTGGGATATTTTAAATGATGCAAGAACCGATTTGTATGGAGTAGGTGGTTCAGCGGGACGAATTCGTATGGACTTTATTGCAACAGGAGCATCACTTTCTGGATATTTACCATCAGGTAAGTATGCTGGGATTATTGCTGGTGCAGCAATGGGAGTGAGTATTTCTAAATTAAAAGATTATTATTTTCCTGAATTACCAGAATCAAAGAGGAACAAAGAAGATCAAAAAATATATAACAAGGCTAAAAATTCAATAGAATAGGAGATATACCTATGATGTATGTGATTATAGGATTTTTTTATATAATTGCCAGCCTGTTTTTATCTATGCATGATGAAAAGTTGATTGGATTAGATTTCCCTATTAAACCAAGCCCTAAAGTTATAGCAATTAACTTGATGATTTGTGTCGTATTTGGAGCAATTATCTGTAGTTTATATTTTGATAATATTTATTGGCGATTTGGAATTATAATTTTTTCTATTTTACTAAATGTACGGTTTAGATGTTTAAAAAAGATAGGAAGCAAAATGGAAACAATGGCAACTAGGAGTACGATAAAGTTTTGGGAGCAAAGAGAAATTCTCATGAATCTATTTACGTTTATATTATCATTTCTAACGTTATTAACATTTTTCAAATGAGAAAATTACCATGTTAGATGCTAAGATAAGCATAAATATTTCTGCCAATAAAAATGGCAACAGGACCAAAGAAACTACCAAATCTAGCGGTTCCAGCATTAGTGCTTCCATCGGTGTAGGCGGATTACAGGGAATAAGTGCGTCCTATAGCAAAGTAAAAAGTAATATACAGGAAAACGAAACAACCTATGAAAAGAGCCAGGTCACGGCTGAGCAAGACCTGACATTTACCAGTCGTAAAGATACTACCATCGTAGGAAGCGAGATGAAAGGTAACAAGGTAATTGGCGATGTAGGAAGCAATCTTTCTATTGAAACCAAACAGGATAAAAAGAGCTATGAGGAAAAGAATACCAGGGCAGGATTAACCATCAACTATGGCGTGAAGAATGGTAAAACCGGTGCTGGCGGTGGTGCGAGCAAAGATACCATCCAGAGCAGTTATGAAAGTGCTGCTAACCAGGCGGGAATCCATGCCGGTAGAAGAGGCTTTCACATTACCGTTAAAAATAATACTGGCCTGAAAGGCGGAGTAATTGGTAGTGATGCCTCAAAAGATAAGAATAACCTGACCACAGGTACGTTGACATGGGAAGATACTGAAAACAAAACAGATTATAAAGCCGGCGGTATGGGGCTGGCCTATTCTCCCAATGATAAGGGAAATGCACTGAACCGGAGAGGACTGCTGCCTGATTTAAGTCCTATGGTCAAAGATAAAGCAAATAGTACGACGAAATCTGCTATAGCAGAAGGGACCATCCATATTACCAATAAGGAACAGCAGAAGCAGACTATTTCCGGTTTGAATCGGGATACCGGGAACAGTCTTAACCGGCTGCAGGAAATCTTTGATAAAGCCAAAGTACAAGAGAAGCAGGAACTGGTCGGTATGCTGGAAAAGTATGGCAATCAAGCCATCTATAAATATGCCGAACGCAAAGGGTGGAAGGATGGCTCTACAGAAGAAATGCTGCTTCACGGTGCCTTTGGAGCTCTTATGGATGATATGGCCGGCGGTAATGTGACAGCAGGTGCTTTAGCTGGTAGTGTAAATGAATATGTCATGGGCTATCTGACAAGGACAAAAGGGGAAGAATGGGTACAGAATCATCCTGATACGGTACAATGGATTAGTGTTGGTGTGGGTATGGCACTAGAAAAATTGACAGATAGAAATATGATAGATACCGTTAATGTAGCTTTGGATGCTGCGAGATGGAACAGGTTAGCCTATGAAAGAATAACAAAAACTGATATTAAAGGTTTATTACGTAAGACGAATGGTAAGCAGATGACTGACAAAGAAATTGAAGGATTATTGAGCGATATTATTGACATGGTAAATGAACTTGATCCCAAAGCAGCACAGTCGAAATACTGGGAATATGGCAATGTAGAAACAGAAAATGCGGTCAAAGAATGTTTAAAAGAACATGGTATTTCAGATGAAAACTCCACTGCGTTTATGTATGAGTATAAAAAAATATATCAGGAAGCGGCTGCGGAAGACTCAGCAACATTCAAGAAGAGGACCGGTATCGATTTAGACAGGTACTCACCCAGTCCTGAGATTGGAAAAGAAACTTTTAAATTGCCTGCTATTTATGTCACAGCGGATAAAATTTATCCATTGTCAGAGGAATGTGAACATTCTGATATGTATGAAGCGGAAAAGGATTTGCGGCGAAATCTGGAGGCAGAATTAATTGCGTCCAGACGGGAACCGGGGACTGAGATAGCTGCGGAATGGCCGGAATGGGCAAACAAAAATTATGGCGGATTAAAAGCGATCGGGTTTGTTGGGGCTGATGTTTCAGAAAAGATAGCAGATACGCCTATTGCATCGAAGTTCTTGCGACATAGTCTGGAAGGCAGCGGTAAATCATTGTCATTTGCACATGGTTCGGATGTATCAAGAGACTTGGAACACTCTGATGTATTGGCGGCCAAGGTCAGGAAATTATCCCGAAATCTAAAACCGGGTGAAAAGAAATACTTCTATTCATCAATAGATTTTAATAAAAGTGATGATAACTCACCATCTAAAGACCAGCAGTGGGCTTATGGAAAGGTTAAACTGGCTATTTGTGTTGATAAAAATACTAGGGGGAATATATCTTATAGTGGAGAAGTTGGCGATACCTATAATTTTGATTGGCACAAGGTAACTCAATCGAGCTATAAAAATGAATATATAAAGCTGATCATGAACAATGGCGCTGTATTTTATCAGGAGATTGGAGCATTACAACCATTTAACTGGATAGCTTCAATAAAAGGATTCGTTCATGGAGGCAGTTAATGATTAAAAAGTTATTTTCCAAAAAAGCAATTATAGTTATTTTAATGCTTTGGGTGGCATATCATATTCTCTTCGGCACAATACGGATGCTCGTTGATTTGAAATATCCTAATGGATCGAGCAGTAATACGGTAGTGGCGTTTGGAATGAATCTAAGAAGTGCAATATTTTCATTGCCTGAGGGAAGTGATAAATGGGTATTAAGAGACACGCAACCTGAAAAACAACAACCAGATGTATCTGGATTTAGATTAACTGGTCTTGATGAAAATGTATATGATTATGAAATTGAGATGGGGTTATTTTACCAGTATAAAATGTTTTATATATATGGACGAAATGGTTTCTGGATGATCCAGGCGGACCCTTTTCATATCAGGCTGTTACGCAATCAAAATATCCCCGCCAGGGATGCAGAGAAATTGGATGAGACCATTGCCAAGTATAATACCAATGGAAATCAGTTTACAGTAATAAACGATGAATCAGGGTTAACCTGGGAGGAGCGGAAGGCTTATAATCGCTTGAAAGATAAAGCGCAGCCCCGAATTGCAAAGCTGAAAGAGCAGGGGTTATATCCGTGATTGCCAATTTCAGTATTGCGAGGTATTGGTTAGATATTAATAAGCACGTTAGCGGCCTTCGTCATAGTGGCTGAGAGGGGGGACGCCTTCGGCGAAGTGGCTCAAGGGGAATGGACTGCGGCCAAGGGGATGGTGTGCCGCGTCAAATTATATAGCGGCACAAGTTTTTATTCAACGGCAAAGCCGTAAAATATATAATCTGCGGCGCTTCCAAATTTTGTGCGCAGCGAACTGGAGCGCAAGGAGTGGTAGCAACTGAGCATCCAGTGAGTCGCTTTCCACCCTTGGCCACAGGCTATTACCCTTCAGCCATTTTAACTACAACCGTCATCATGCTGGTGTAAAGCAAATTTCCTTGACAAGCCATTACCTATCCTGTATAATGACAATCGTCGTGGTGATTCCTATGTCTATCGAAAATATTGTAGAAAAGGGGGAGCTCCTGGATCAGTACGGAGCCCTTCTGACGGACCGGCAGCGAGACTGCCTGGACCTGTACTATAATGAAAATCTGACGCTGGCGGAGATCGCCGGCCATTTCCATATTTCCCGGCAGGCTGTCCATGATGCCATGCGGCACGGGGAGGAACAGCTCCTGGCCTATGAGTCGGCGCTCCACCTGGTGGCGGAGAGACCAAAGAAAGAAAAAGCGGCCCGGGAGCTCATGGAAATGATTCCTGATGAGCATCGCAGGAAAGCGGAGCGGCTCATCGACTTTTTATCGGAATGAGGTGACCTTATGCCATTTGAAAGTTTAGGAGATAAGCTGCAGTCTGCATTTAAAGATCTGCGAGGGAAAGGCAAGCTTTCTGAAAGTGATATTGACGGCGCTCTCCGAGAGGTCAGAAGGGCTCTTCTGGAAGCAGATGTCAATTTCAAGGTGGCTAAGGATTTCATCGCCCATGTTCGTGAAAAAGCCATGGGGGAAGAGGTCTTCGGCAGTCTGAAGCCGGACCAGACGGTTATTAAGATCGTGCGGGATGAGCTCACGGAACTTTTGGGCGGCACCCAGAGCAAGATCACCCTTTCATCCACCGGCATGACGGTGATCATGCTGGTAGGTCTCCAGGGGGCCGGCAAGACCACCACCGCCGGTAAGCTGGCGCTTATGTTTAAGAAAAAAGGACACCGGCCGCTTCTGGCAGCCTGCGACGTGTACCGTCCTGCCGCTATCAAGCAGCTGGAAGTGCTGGGGCAGCAGACCGATGTACCGGTGTACCGGATGCCGCCGAATGTGGACCCTGTACACATTGCGTCCTATGCTGTGGATACGGCCAGGTCCTATAACCGGGATATCGTCATTCTGGATACTGCCGGCCGTCTGACCATTGATGAGAAGCTCATGGCAGAGCTTCGGAATATCAAGGCTGAGGTGCATCCCCAGGAAATCCTGCTGGTACTGGACTCCATGACCGGCCAGGATGCAGTGACTACAGCCAAGGCTTTTGATGAAAACCTTGGCATCGACGGGACCATCCTGACAAAGATGGACGGCGATGCCAGAGGCGGTGCAGCTCTTTCCATCAAGAGTGTCACCGGTAAGCCCATCAAAATGATTGGCGTTTCCGAAAAACTGGACGGCGGGCTGGAAGATTTCCATCCGGACCGCATGGCCGGCCGTATCCTGGATCTGGGCGATCTGGAAACATTGATTGAAACAGCCCAGAGAAATATGGATGCCGAATCCCTGAAGGATGCGGCAGGAAAGATTCGAAAGGGTGAATTTACTCTGGATGATTTCCTGCGGCAGCTGAAACAGGTGAGGAAGCTTGGTTCCTTCCAGTCCATCCTGGGCATGCTCCCGGGCATGGGCAAGTTCAAGGATCAGCTGAAGGACATCGACCTGGACGGTAAGGAAGTCAAGCATATCGAGGCAATCATCCTCTCCATGACCCCTGCAGAAAGGGCCAATGTGAAAATCCTGAACGGCAGCCGCCGGAAGCGCATTGCCAACGGCGCCGGCGTAAAGATTCAGGATGTGAACCGCATGATGAAGCAGTTTGCTGAAATGCAGAAGACCATGAAGAAGATGAGGGGCAAGAAGATGAATCCATCCAAGTTGGGAAATCTGTCCGGTTTCCCTGGGATGTTCCATAAATAATCGAGACCAATTCAAGGAGGTGAATTTCATGTTAAAAATTCGTTTGACCCGTATGGGTGCTAAGAAGAATCCTTTCTACCGTATCGTAGTTATCGACTCCAGAGAAGCAAGAAACGGCGCTCCTGCTGATACCATCGGCTGGTACGACCCTGCAAAACTGGACGCTCCGGTAAAGATTGATGAAGAAAAGGTTCTTTCCTGGCTTGGAAAAGGCGCACAGCCGACCGACACCGTTCGTTCTATTCTCAGAAAAAATGGCATCCTTGCTAAGTTTGCAGAAGCAAAGAAATAATGGGGGCCGCGTATGAAAGAATTAGTGGAAACACTTGTCAAGGCTCTGGTAAAGAACCCTGATGCCGTCTCCATTACCGTAGTCGAAAAGGGCAGCCTGGAGATTTATCAGGTCCATGTTGCCCCGGAAGACATGGGCAAGGTCATCGGCAGAAAAGGCCGCATTGCCAATGCAATCCGCACCGTTGTCAAAGCAGGTGCCCTGCGTGAAAACCGCAAGGTAGCTGTGGATATTATTTGAGAGGTGCCTTAATGGAAGAAATGCAGATTCTTGTTCCGGTAGCTGTAAAATCCAAGCTCACCGAGACATTAAAGACCACGCTGCTCAATGAAATCGGGCAGAATATCAGCCGTGTCGAACACGATATGGCGCAGCTTGAATTCGAAGCGAATGGCAAACTGGCTGAACAGGCCAAAATCAACATTCAGGCCGTCGCTCCTCTCCGCGCTCAGTACGAAGCCCAGAAAGCCCGTATGCAGCAGGTGAAGGATAAGCTGAATGCTGACAAGGAACACCTGGAAAAGCTGGCTATCGGTGCTGAACTGAACCGTCAGCCCATGAACCGGATCGTCACCGTCCATGTGGGGGATGACATGAACGCCTTAACCGGCGGCGAGATCCTGGTGGAAGATGGAAAGATCATCGCTTTCCGCAACTGATATGAAACCCGATGAAATGATAATCGTCGGCCGAATCGTAGCCCCGCATGGTGTGCGGGGTGATTTGCGTATTCTTCCCGATACGGACAGGCCGGAGATTTTTAAAAAGCTCAAAACCATCTATATCGGAGGGAAACCCTGCCATCTCCTTTCCGCCCGTCCCCACAAGAATGTGTACATCCTTCATGTGGAAGGGGTGGATGACAGGAACATGGCAGAAACCCTGATTTCCAAAGTGGTGGAAGTTCCTTTCTCGGAACTCCCCAAAAGGGAAGAAGGGTCCTACTACTACTTCCAGCTCATAGGGCTTCAGGTAGTGACGGAAGACGGAAAGACTGTGGGGACTGTGAAGGAAATCATAGAAACCGGAGCCAACAATGTGTACTCCATCAGCACACCGGAAGGAAAGGAAATCCTGATTCCGGCCATACCGTCATGCGTTCTCTCCATTGATGTCGAGGCAGGACGTATGACGGTGCGCCTGCCGGAGTGGGAATAGTTTAACCCTGTGTGCCGGCTGCCCCTTTCCTATCGGAAAGAGACAGGCGGCGGAAAGCCGCTGTGAGGCTGTCAACTTGAAAATTGATATATTATCCCTGTTTCCGGAATTCGTGGAAGCATTCTTTCACCAGAGCATGATCAAACGGGCCCTGGAAGCGGGACTTATAGAAATGGCTGTGACCAATCCCAGAGACTTTACCAAAAGCCGCCACAGACAGGTGGACGACACCATTTACGGCGGCGGGGCAGGCATGCTGATGATGTGCCAGCCGCTTTTTGATGCCTGCCATCATGTGCTCCCCGAAAAAGGCCCCCGGGACCGGGTCATCTTCCTGTCACCGGCAGGAAAGACCTTTAACCAGGATAAAGCCAAGGAACTTCAGCGGGACTATGACCACCTGGTGCTCATCTGCGGTCATTATGAAGGCGTAGACCACCGGGTAGAGGAACATCTGGCAGATGAGCTCATTTCTATCGGCGACTACGTGCTTACCGGCGGCGAACTGGGTGCCATGGTTATCAGCGATGCGGTAGCCCGCATGGTGCCCGGCGTCCTGGGAGATGCAGGCAGCGCAGCCACGGATTCCTTCTACGAGCCCATCCTGGAATATCCCCAGTACACCAAACCGGCGGAATACAACGGATGGAAAGTACCGGACGTTCTTTTGTCCGGCCACCATGCCAACATCGCCCGGTGGAGAAGGAAAGAAGCTCTCCGCCGAACCATGGCATACCGCCCGGACCTTCTGGAAGGGCAGGAACTCTCCAAAGAAGACAGAAAACTCATGGCGGAAATTAAGGAAGAACTGATTCATTCATAGATTTTGCTTTCATAAGATAAAAGCAGACACTGATTTAATCAGCATTTCCTCAGGGAAGAAAAGGAGGAGTGACTATGGCACCTGTATACATAGGTCTCATCCACTATCCTATTTACAACAAGCACATGGAAGTCGTCACCACGGCACTGACCAACTACGACCTCCATGACATTGCCAGAACGGCAAAAACCTACGACGTGAAGAAATATTTCATCGTGCATCCTGTGGAAGCACAGCGTGAAATGGCCCTTCGCATTATGAATCACTGGAAAACCGGCGGCGGCGTACACTACAATGCCAATCGCAAGGAAGCCTTTGAAGAAACCGAACTGGTTCCCACACTGGAAGATGCGATTTCATGGATTGAAAAAGAAACCGGCAGAAAACCGGCTATTGTCACCACCGACGCCAGGGTGTATCCTAATACTATCTCCTACGCAGCCATGCGAAGGAAAATCCACGACGAGGATACTCCCATCTTCATTCTCTTCGGTACAGGCTTCGGCATGACCAAGGAAATGATGAAAAAATTTGATTATATTGTGGAACCGATTTATGGCGCCGGCACTTACAATCACCTCTGTGTGAGAAGCGCCGTGGCCATTATCCTCGACCGCCTTCTGGGCGAACCCTGGTGGAATAAAAAGGAGGAATAATTTACTATGTCCGGACATTCCAAGTGGGAAAACATTAAGCGTAAAAAAGGCAAAACCGATGCCATCCGCGCTAGAATTACCACGAAAATTTCCAAAGAAATCACCATTGCAGCCCGCATGGGCGGCGGTGATCCTGTAGGCAACATGCGTCTGAAGCTGGCCCTCACCAAGGCAAAGCAGAACAATGTGCCTAAGGAAAACATTCAGAGAGCTATCGCCAAAGGCGTAGGCGCTGCCAGCGGTGCAGGCTTCGATGAAGTGACCTATGAAGGCTACGGCCCCGGCGGTGCAGCAGTCATTGTCGAATGCAACACCGACAACCGTAACAGGGCGGCAGCAGATATCCGCCATGCCTTCACCCATCACGGCGGTTCCGTAGGCACCCCGGGATGCGTATCCTGGATGTTCAAGAAAAAAGGCTCCATCATTGTGAGCAAGGATGCAGCTGATGAAGACACGGTCATGATGGTTGCCCTTGATGCCGGTGCGGAAGATGTATCCTCCAATGAAGACAGCTATGAAATCACTACGACTCCGGAAGAATTCCTCACCGTATCCGATGCTCTTGAAAAAGAAGGCATTCCGGTAGAGGCCTCCGAAGTGGCTATGGTGCCTGATAACTATGTAAAGCTGGAAGGCGATGCAGCCCAGACCATGGCTCACCTGACCGCTGAACTGGAAGACCTGGATGATGTACAGGAAGTGTACACCAACGCAGAACTTCCGGAAGATGAGGAATAAGGAAATAAAAAGACTCCCTTCGGGGAGTTTTTTTATTGGCATTTTGAAGAGGCATCCAAGTGGAAGGAGCATCTTTAAATTCTGTTTCATCTTCTGCATAGCTATACTAAAATATCATTTAAGAATAAATTGATTGCAAGATATGGTCCGGTGCTGTATACTATAAAAGTTCAAGGAAAGAATGCCTGTCCAGGGGGGTTCTTTCTTTTTTATGGGCAGCAGGGCTGCTCCTTCTGTCTGCGGGAAGGACAGAAGTTTTATGTTATTGGGATAGAGGAGGTTTATTTTGCTTACAACAATAAAAAAATGGGTGACCGGAGTGGCGCTGATTAAGCAGATCGCCATAGGTCTTGTGATTGGTATCGTGATAGCCCTGTTTTTCCAGCCGGTGATTCCGGTGGTGAAGATTTTCGGCGATTTGTTCGTGAAGGCCCTGAAAGGGGTAGCGCCGATTCTGGTGTTCTTCCTTGTGATGAATGCCATGGCCCAGAAGAAGGAGAATGCAGAAAACAGCATTCAGCCGATTATCGAGCTTTACATGATTGCCACCTTCTGCGCATCCCTGGTAGGGGTGGGTATGTCGTTCCTTTTCCCTACGACCCTGAATCTGACGGTGGCACCGGATGCGAAGCTGGCACCGCCCAGCGGCATTGTGGAAGTCCTTCATTCCCTCATTCTGAGCGTGGTGGATAATCCCGTATCGGCCCTCATGCATGCCAACTACATCGGTATCCTGGCTTGGGCGGTGATTCTTGGCATAGCTCTTCGCAGCACCGCCGGTGAAGCGACAAGAAACTGCCTCAATGATCTGGCCGGCGCCATTACGAAAATGGTAAGCTGGGTCATTCACTTTGCACCTCTGGGGATTATGGGACTGGTAGCCGATTCCGTGGGAACTGCCGGCCTTTCCGCCCTCCTGGGGTATGCCCAGCTTCTGGGAGTGCTCATCATTTCCTATGGCCTGGTGGCTTTTGTCATGAATCCTTTCATTGTGTATCTGAAGACCCGTAAGAATCCCTATCCCCTGGTGTGGGCCACGGTGAAGGACAGCGGCGTGTATGCCTTCTTTACCAGATCTTCCGCTGCCAATATTCCGGTGAATCTGTCCCTCTGCAAAAGGCTGGGACTCAATCCCGATACCTACACCATTTCCATTCCTCTGGGGGCCACCATCAACATGGCCGGTGCCTCCATCACCATTTCCGTGCTGGCTCTGGCAGCCGCCCATACATTGGGGCTTGCCATCGACCTGCCCACAGCCTTCCTGCTCTGCATCGTTTCCTCTATCGGCGCCTGCGGCACCTCCGGCGTGGCAGGGGGATCCCTCCTCCTCATTCCGGTGGCCTGTGCTTCCTTCGGCATTGGCAACGATATTTCCATGCAGGTGGTGGCAGTAGGATTTATTATTTCCGTACTGGAAGATGCCTGCGAAACGGCTCTGAACAGCTCCAGTGATGTCCTCTTCACTGCTACCGCTGAATTTGCAGACCGGCGGAAGAAAGGCACCCTTCGGGCGGAGGATATGGTTCCGAAGGAAAAATAATAAAATGGCTCAAAGGGGCTGTGAAACAATGGTAATCATTTTTTCACAGCCCTTTTTGCCTGCAAAAAATAAATATGAAAAAATTTCGATATAGTAATTGACAGATGTAAGAAAGTTTGTTATATTAAATGTAACACAGAGAGTTACATATTTTATACAGAATGAAAAGAATCATTCTTCATTGATAGAAAGAAGGAATTCAAATGGAAATCACAATTTTTGGCAAAGGCAATATGGGAAAGGCCATTGGCGGCAATTTTGAAAAGGCAGGACAGAAGGTCACCTACGGAGGCCGCGATTTCAAAGGGGCCCTGGGAGATATGGTGGTACTGGCCGTTCCCTACGGCGCCGTGGATGGCATCCTTTCTGCCCATAAAGAGGAACTGGCAGGCAAAGTGGTGGTGGATATTACCAATCCCGTGAACTTTGATACCTTCGACGGTCTGGTGGTGCCGGCAGATTCCTCGGCAGCCGCTGAAATTCAGAAAAAGGTACCGGAAGCACTGGTGGTCAAGGCCTTCAATACCACCTTCGCCGGCGTTCTCGCGGCAGGAAAGGTAGGAGAGAAGGAACCGACGGTGGTACTGGCAGCTTCTGACTCTGCAGATGCTAAAAAGAAACTGGCCCAGGCCCTGGAAGGAAGCGGACTTTCCGTTATGGATGCAGGCTCCCTGAAGCGGGCTCGTGAAATGGAAGCGCTGGGATTCCTGCAGATTTCCCTGGCAGCAGGAAAGAAGATTTCCTGGACCGGTGGATTTGCAGTTCTTCACTGATTCCTTTTCTGGAAGACTGATAAGGCGGGCCATGCCCGCCTTACTTTTATTTCCGCAATCTGCTATGATAGCAGTATCAGATGCATTGAAATGAAGGAGGTACCATGCAGGTTTCCAGTCAATTTACCATTGCCATTCACATGCTTTCCTATATAGCCCTTTACCAGCATAAGGAAAAAATTACCAGCGACGTGCTGGCCGGCAGCATCGAGGTGAATCCGGTCATCATCCGCCGCCTCCTTTCCCGCCTGAAGGGGGCCGGCATGATTACAGTGCACCGCGGCACCGGCGGCACCTTTCTGGCCAGAGAGCCAAAGGATATTACCCTCCTTGATGTTTATGAGGCCACGGAAAATTTGAAAGAAGAAGGTCTCTTCCACTTCCATGAGCATCCCAATCCCCGATGCCCCGTGGGAAGGGATATCCACCATGCGCTGGATGGAAAACTGGCAGAAGTGCAGAAAGCCATGGAAGACAAGCTGGCATCCTTTACGCTCTCTGACGTGGCAGGGGATATTACAGTGTGAGGGTTATGGGCGGTGAGGATCGTTTCGCAGAACTTTTTTCCCCCGTCTGTGTCAAAGCTGCGGCCCTCATGATGACAAAAAATTTATACCTCTTTATAGAAAATGACTATCATAAATTTTGATAAATTTTCTCAAAAAAGGTGTACAATAGAGATGCAGGAAATCCTGTATCTCTTTGTTTGTCAAAAACAGTTCCCCACCAGAAAGATATTTTCAATCATCCTCCTCCAATTTAGGGAACTGTTTTTCTATACTCTCTTTTGGGGAGCTGGAATTTCTTGACCCTGGCGGAGTTCTCTTATATAATAAAACTATTCATGCGAGCGTGGCGGAACTGGTAGACGCACAGGATTTAGGATCCTGCGCTTTGTGCATAAGGGTTCGAGTCCCTTCGCTCGCACCAAAAAAGGCTGTGAAAAAATGGAAATCATTTTTTCACAGCTTTTTTTATTGTGAGATATTCTCAGAACGTGACTGGTTTTCCGTAGTAAGCGCATTCCAGGATGCGGCCCATGGTTTCATCATCCACTTTCCGCGGGTTTTCCGGGGTGCAGGCGTCCAGGACGGCATTGTGAGCAATGGCGTCCTTCTTTTCCAGGTACAGCTCTTCCGGAACACCGTAATCTTTGAGGGAAAGAGGAATGTCCATCATGCGGTCCAGGTGCCGGATGGCATCTTCATAGGACAGAACCAGCTGGGCATCGGTGTGGCCCGGCAGTCCCACAATGCGTGCCAGGTCGGCATAGCGGCTCATGCAGGCCTTCTTGTTGTACTGAATCACATAGGGCAGGAGGATGGCGTTGGCGCAGCCGTGGGGAATATGGAACACAGCGCCGATCTTATGGGCCAGGGAGTGGGTGATACCCAGAAGGCCATTGGAGAAGGCCATGCCGGCCAGACACTGGGCGATGTGCATTTTACCCCGGGCTTCCTTATCGCCGTGATAGGATTCCAGTATACTGTCAAAAATGTCGGAAACTGCCTGTTTGGCCAAAGGATCAGTGAATCCGTTGGCACAGGTGGAAACATAGGCTTCTGTGGCATGGGTGAGGGCATCCATGCCGGTGTGGGCAGTGAGCTTGGGCGGCATGGTGAGCGGAATATCCAGGTCAAGAATAGCCAGGTCCGGCGTCAGATTGAAATCGGCCAGAGGGTACTTGATGCCCGTATGATAGTCCGTAATTACCGAGAAGGAAGTGACTTCCGTAGCGGTACCGGAGGTGGAAGGAATGGCCACGAAAATGGCCTTCTGCCGGAGAGGCGGCAGAGAGAAGGGTTTCTTCACATCGTCGAAGGAAAGCTCCGGATGTTCATAGAAAACCCACATGGCTTTGGCCGCATCAATAGGAGAGCCGCCGCCGATGGCTACAATCACATCAGGCTGGAATTCACTCATAGCTTTGGCACCTTCCCTGACGGCCTCGATGGAGGGATCCGGCGCAATGCCTTCCATAATGCGGGTTTCCATGCCGTTATCCTTCAGTACCTTTTCTGCTTTCTGCAGGAACCCGCCCCGGCGCATGGAATGGCCGCCGGTGCAGATGAAGGCTCTCTTATGGCCCTTCAGCACAGCCAGTTTCTCAATGGCACCATAACCTGCATAGATATCTCTTGGCAGTGTAAAACGGAACATAAAAATCTCCTCCTTTTTACGAAAGATGCCGGCCGCCTGCCTGCTTCCCGGCATCAGGGCCGGCCTTTATTCTGTTTGGAACGATTCTGGTACAGGTATCTTTTACAATTATATGTATCCCTGCCCGGAATCCTTCTTTTGGTTCACCCTTATTATAACGCTTTTAAGGAAGACGAGAAAGATTCTTGAGAAAACAGCATAAGCATTTGATTAGATATGACTAATAGTCATTATTATAAAAGCGGCGGGACATGGGAAAAATTCCCTTTAAAATCCTGTTGTACTCCCTGTGGAAACTGTGATATAGTGAGATAAATATTTTAACGTATTCTCGTCGTGGGAAAGGAGCTCCTGTTTCATGAGCATGCTTAAAGAATTTAAAGATTTTGCCCTTCGCGGCAATGTGGTGGATATGGCAGTCGGCGTTGTCATCGGGGCCGCTTTCGGGAAGATCGTTTCCTCCCTGGTGAGCGACATTATCATGCCGCCTCTGGGATACATTCTGGGAGGCATTGATTTTTCCAATCTCTTCCTGCCTCTGTCCAGAGTGCCCGTTTCTACCATGGCTGAAGCCAAGGAAATGGGAATCCCTGTCATTGCCTATGGCCAGTTCCTGAACAATGTCATCGACTTCCTCATCGTGGCCTTTGCTATTTTCATCGTAGTCAAGCAGATCAATCGTTTCTTCCCGAAGGCACCGGCCAAAGAACCGAGAAAATGCCCTTACTGCAAAGAAGTCATTGCCGACGATGCCACCCGCTGCCCTCACTGCACGGCAGAATTGAAATAATAGTATAGAAAAAGGTTCAGAGGGGAAAGGGTGACAGCCGCTGCGCGGCTGATTCGCGTTCCCTTTCCCGCCGGACTCGTCATTCTGAGCCGCAGGCGAAGAATCTCGGTGCATGACGTTAGTGATACATAGGCCGTTAAATGCCAGTCGGCGGACAGCAGATAGCGGAAAGCTGTCTCACCGGATCACCAGCTCACCAGCCCACACTAGCCCACTGGCCCACTCATCTCCCATACACGTCTAAAGCCTCCCTTGCGGGAGGCTTTTTTGGAGACGTTGGATTGTTGAGAAAGATTGGTAACAATGAGTGGAACCACCACGGCCAATGGTGATTTCCTTTTTGTTTACGACTATATGATACAACGGTTTACTATCATTGTCAAGCCTGTTCTTCAAATAAAATAACAATAATTAACAATATAACGATTTCCCCTTTTGCCATAGGCCCGATTCATAGGGTATAATAGGATTAGTAAAAATGACTCTTATTCAAAAGGAGGATTTCCCATGAAAAAAGAACTGGCAGCGCTGGCTCTTGCCTGTGCCCTGATTCCCGGCGTATCCATGGCGGCTGACAAACTGCCTTCGTCGGAAAAGCTGATGAATGACTATGATAAGTATGTGGTGGTGTATACCTCTGACGACGAGAGAATCTACGCCGATGCCGATACCATTGAGCGGGATCCCGTTTCCGCCGGTGAGCTTCCGGTCATCCGGGCCACCCTGTATGCGGAAATTTACAAGAATCCCCTTACCTGGCCGGATTATGGAAATTACCGCATGGTGGACTATATCCTCCGGTATGATACGGCGGTGGGAGCAGACCAGCTGGGGCAGAAAATCAAGTACCGTATCCTGAACAAGCTGGAAGGCGCCTATACCCCCGATGGCAAAGCCGTGTCCTATCCCGGCAATCCCAATGAACCGGCAGACGAAGCAGAGGATATTTACATCGCCCTTTACCGCGTATCCAAAACTTCTTATTAAGGACAATGGGGGCCCTGGATCCGGCACTTCCCCGATGCCGCTGCCTTTACAAAGGTAAATAAAAATTATATAATAGTATTAATAAAATACAAAGCAAAGGAGCCTTACCACGCTGCAAGGCTCCTTTTATTTGTCTTAATAATACGAAAGTACGGTTTTGTAGGAAATATCCGGCCCCTGGCCCATGGTAAAGGCCTGCGAAATCAAAATTAGAAGGGCTCGCCAAGGAGCCCTGATGGAGATGTGGATATGCAGCTTTTTATAGCAGGTGGATGCGGTGATGAAGGAAGAAATTGTTTCTACGTGGAGGGAGACCGCCACGCTTTTATAGTGGATGCAGGGACCTCTACCGACGGGCTGGACCGGATACCGGACCTGACACCGGAGCAGATTCATAAGGCAGAGTACCTCTTCATTACCCATTCCCACAGGGATCACACCGGGGCCATTGAGTACCTGGTGAAACAGGGATTTGAAGGGCCGGTGCTCATGTCCAACCAGACCTACCGCCAGCTTCACTATAAACCCTGGAATACCATGATTCTGGACTCCACGGCGCCGGAACTGGAACTGGAGCCGGGATTTCGGGTGAAATGGGGACGTACAGGCCACTGCGCCGGCGCCGTGTGGTTTCATATTTTTGTAGAAGGAAGAAGCCTTTTCTTTTCCGGCGATTATCGGGAAAATGATACCTTCTACCGCTGCGACGCCGTGCGGGGCCTTCACGCCGACATGGCAGTCATTGACGCCGCCTACAGCAGGATGGATAGGGGGAGGGACCTTAGAATACAGGTGGCAGACACCGCTTCCTCCCTCATGAAGGACGGCACGCCCCTTCTCCTGCCGGTGCCCCATTATGGAAGGGGCCTTTCCATGGGTATCCTTTTCCATGAGACCTTCGGCAGGGACCATGGGATTTATATGTCGCCCAAACTGTACGATGAATGGCTCCATCTGGGTCACAGAAAATATTTCGTCCATGATGAGATCACGGAACTTCCCTTTTCCATCTTCCAGCGCTGGGATAACGAAACCATTGAAAAAGGAAATATCTATTTCCTCACCGACGCCCAGCTTTCCAGAGCCTCCAGCCGCCAGCTGATCCTGGACCATCCTGATATGGGAGTCCTCCTCACCGGAAGCATTCACGGCTACGGAAAAGCCCGCTGCTTCTTCCAGACAGGAAGAGCCAAATTTGCCCTCTGGCCCAACCACCTCACCTGGCAGGAAATGGAAGACCTGAAGGCTGAGAATGACATGCCGCTGGTGGTGCCTTTCCATAATAAAAAGGTGAAGCCCGAAAATGATACCTTCATCTTTTAGAAAATTCTTCAGCGGGAATGAAACCGTTCTGCTTTCCTGTCCTTTCCTGCGTATGATATAATAAGAAAAAGAAAAGATTCCCCGTTTCACAGGAAAAGAAAGGTGGGGGTTTTATGTTAAAGTATAAAAAAATTCTGGTTCCCTATGATGGTTCCGACCATGCGAAAAAAGCACTTCTCCATGCCATAGACCTGGCAAAGGCAGGAGACGGCACCACCCTCTATATTGCCTCTGTGTGCAATATGGTGTCTGCCATGAGCAACTTCGACCAGGTATCCATTGCCGAAGGCTGTCTCACCACGAAGCTTTCGGAAGATCTGGAAGAACAGTGCAAAGATGATCTGAAAGAAGCAGCTGCCATGATTCCGGAAGGCGTTGCTCACGAAGAACTGTACGAAGTGGGATCTCCGGGACCGGTGCTTCTCAATATGGCAGAAGAAAAGGGCTGCGACCTGGTAGTCATGGGCAGCCGCGGCCTTGGACCGCTGAAAGGCATTTTCATGGGCTCCGTATCCAGCTACATGGTGAGCCGCTCCAAATGCCCCGTACTGATTGTGAAATAAAAAAGAACTGTGAGGAAATATGAATCATTTCCTTACAGTTTTTTATTGCCCCCGTATTCTCCTGAAAATTCTTCAAATGATGGCATGCTGCCTGTCCCTGCGTCATCCCGACGTGCAGCTTGGGTCATGGTAAATCGGCACCACAAAAAGGCCTCACATACATCTGTGAAGCCTTTTTGCATGGAAAAGAACATACCACAGGGCAGGCATTCCGTCCTGCCCCTCATTTTGCTCCTGGCCGTTATGCTCTTTGTTTTCCATTTTCCAGTGCACTGAAGGGAAGCAGCCTCCTTCCATCCCCTCCCTCCTGCTCCATGGATGGGCGCCTGCAGGATTTCCGAGGGGGCTTTGCCGGTGCTGTTTCTATATGGATAGTCATGAAGTAATAGCTTTTTTCCCTGCGGTTGTATAGAATAAAGGAGGAAGTAAATGAATGGATAGGCAGCTCCGGCTGCCGTGGAATAAAATGAATCGGGATGTGATAGGTATGTCGAATCGAGGATGGCTGAAGCAGGAGATTCCTCACTGGGTGAAGGAAGAGGTCATTACAGAGGATGCGGGGAAGAAGATTCTTTCCCGGTATAAAAGACAGGACAGTGCGGCTTACAGGGAAGCCCTGTTTATCCTGGCTGCGGTGTGTATTATAGGTGGGATTTTCTTTCTCTGTGCCAGCCTGTGGAGCGGACTGGACCAGGATCAGCGTTTTCTGCTGGCCATGGCGCCGCTGGCTGTATCTTTTATTCTGGCAGCAGCGGTGGCGCTGGTGGATAAAGGTCTTTTGGCTCCGAAGGAAAAGAAAAAGGAGATGGATGGCGAAGAAACGGAGGAGGAAGTGCTTCTTCCGAAGAAATCGCCACCGGTGCACCGGGTGCCGGTGTTCCTGCGGGAGGCGGCCTCCACTTTCCATGGCATATGTCTCATCGCCGCCTTCTGGATGGTGGGGGATTCCTTCAAGCTGTCTTCTGATCTGTACACGGCCCTTGCTCTCTGCGCCTTTCTTCTTCTTATCATGACGGTGGTAACGGAGTCGGCGGGCATGGGGATTATTTACATGATTGTGTCCGTAGGCATTTTTTACAGTGCACCGGTGAGGGGCTGGCCGGAGGCGGCGTCCTGGATTTACATGTTCCTGGCTCTGGGGATTCTGGGCCACATGCTCCGGAGCCACCGGGACCGGGCGGTGGTGTGCTTTTCCTGGGTGTGGGCGGTAGGTATACTGCTCCTTATTTTCTGGTCTGCAGGAAATATGCTGTGGCAGACGATTTTCTTCTCCCTGGCAGCTTCGCTTACCTGGATGGCAGGGGGGCTTTTCCGTTCCTACGGCCTGGGGGCTGAAGCACTCCGTTTCTTCGGCGGTATTGCGGTATTCGCCGTACTTCTGGAGGGATCCTATGGCGCTGTGTGGGCGGATATTTCCGGAAGCTATGCGCTGTGGTTCATTTTCCTTCTTTTCCTGGCGGCGGATGGAGCACTTCTTTTCCGTATGGCTTTGAAGAAGGAATGGCTTTCGGTGCTGGCGGGGCTCACGCCCTTTGTCATGGGCCTTTCGGCTATTGTGTCTATTTTTGAAACTTCCGGTGCCCTGCCGGCCATTATCGTTTCCGTATATACGGGCATTCTGGCAGGAGGCGTCATCATCCGTGGTCTTCTGACAGACCGGGCGGTGCAGAGCTGGGCCGGTGTGTTCCTTCTGGCCGGTGACGGGGCCATCCGGGTCATTGACTCGGCTCTTACCTTTGCCCAAAGAGGGTTCTTCTTCCTGGGCATCGGCCTTCTGGCGGCGGTGATCTGTTATGTTCTCTATCTTCCTTCCAGGAAAAAGGCGCCGGTCCATAGGGACAGGGAAAATCAGGGAGAGGAGGGATCCCGATGATATCGAAGAAGTTATCCCTTATCCTTCTGGCCGTGGTTTTTGTGATTGAAGGAGTTTCCCTTTTCTGGATTCGCGGTGATTACCGTTCCACCATGCTGGACGGAGCAGAATATGAGGTACCGGCAGCTATCGATTTCAAGGGAGATTTTTACGGGAGAAATTATCTGCCCATTTATATTCCTCTCACCGAAGCGCCCTGGAAGGGCACGGCCACGCCGGAAAAGGGGCAGGAGATCTACCTGTCCTTTGATAAGAACGGGGAGGGGCTGCTGGAAATTACAGGCGCCTCTGACAGGAAGCCCGGCGGTATGTATATCATAACCCGGGTAGTTTCTGCATCGGACGGGCTTGTACATTTCCACTTCCCTGCGGACCGCATGTACATGCTGCCGGAGCAGCTGAAGAAGCTGTCGGTGGTGGAGCTGTCGGAACGGGTGCAGCTGAAGGATAAGAGCGGGAAGAAGACGGAAACAAGGATGAAGAACGACCTCACTGCCCTGATCCATATCAAGGACGGCAGAGTGGTGATTTCCAAGGTGCTGGCCAATGGTTCTCCGGTGGAGCAGACCTACACTACGGTGGGAAAGAATCTGTCTGTGAAATATGCCAGAAGCGGAAAGGAAAAGGATGCCTATTCCGTAGGCAGGGATATGGAAGAAAAACAATAAGAAATGGAGGGAGACCTATGTACATTATTTTGATGCGTCACGGGGAAGCGGTTCCCCAGACGGAGGATATAACGAACAGGGAAAGAGGGCTTACGCCCAAGGGCATGCGGCAGGCCCGCCGGTCCTCCCGCATGCTGGCCCGTTTCCTGAAGGATCATCCGATCCGGATTTTTACATCCCCCTATGTGCGGACCAGGCAGACTGCCGGTATCCTGGCGGAGGAGTGCTTTGCCGAGGAAATCCATACGGCCGATGAGCTGCTCCAGCCCAACTGGCAGATGGTACGGAATCATCTTCTGCAGGAGGGCTCTCCCATTGCCCTGGTGAGTCACCATCCTTTCCTGCAGTCCTATCTCCTGACCACCTGCAGTGCGGCTGTGAAATTTGACCTGGCCGGCATTGCGGTGATTGATTATGACCTGAAATGGAACCAGGGAAAGCTGATAGGCTATTTCACTTCCGATCTTCGTCAGCTGAAAAAGGAGGACTGAATCTTGATACCAGTACTGACAGTGGCAGGCTCTGATTCTTCCGGCGGCGCCGGTATCCAGGCGGATCTCAAGACTTTTGCCGCCCTTGGCACCTACGGCATGAGCTGCATCTGTGCTTTAACGGCCCAAAATACGAAGGGGGTCACCATGGTGGTGAATACGCCGGTGGACATGGTGAAGGCCCAGCTGGAGGCTGTATTTGATGATATTCCGCCCAGGGCGGTGAAAACGGGCATGCTTTCTTCTGCCCCCATTGTGGAGACTGTGGCGGATTTCCTTTCTTCCCATGGAAAGGTGCCCCTGGTGGTGGATCCGGTGATGGTGGCCACCAGCGGCGCCGTGCTGCTGGAAGAAGAGGCCATTCAAAGCTATAAGGAAAAGCTCATTCCCCTCTCCACCCTGATTACCCCTAACATCCCGGAGGCAGAGGTGCTGTCGGGTCTTTCCATTCAGAATGAGGAGGACATGAAAAAGGCGGCTCTGGCCCTGATGGACCTGGGGCCTTCGGCGGTGCTGGTGAAGGGCGGCCACAGCGTGGAAGATGCCAGGGATATCCTCTATGACGGCAGGGAATTTCATGTATTTTCCGGCAGGCGGATTTCGACGGAAAACACCCATGGCACCGGCTGCACCCTTTCAAGTGCCATTGCAGCTTCCATGGCTCGGGGTCTTTCCCTCACCGAAGCGGTGGGAGAAGCGAAAAAGTATATGGAAGGGGCCATCAGAAGGGCTTCCGTAGATTCCGTAGGCCATGGACACGGCCCGGTGCACCATTTCTGGTTCTACGGAGAAAACTGGGGGCGCATGGAATGAACTATCCCTTCTTCGCCTTCATGGCCCGGCTGAAATATATTTCCCGCTGGGGTCTCATGCGGAATTCCATTTCTGAAAACGATGCAGAGCATACCCTGCAGACCGTCATGATTGCCCATGCTCTGGCAGTCATAGGAAGGGATATCTTCCACAAGGACCTGGACCCGGAGCGGGCGGCTCTGCTGGCACTCTATCATGATGCCAGCGAAGTTTTTACCGGGGATATGCCGACGCCGGTGAAATATTTCACCAGTGATCTTCGGGAGCAGTACCAGAAAATCGAAGATCAGGCCCGGGAAAAGCTCCTCCGTACCCTGCCGGAAAGTCTCCGGCCTTCCTATAAACCCTATGTGGTGGACATGGAAAAAGATCCCCTCTGGCCCCTGGCCAAGGCGGCGGACACCATGAGCGCCTACCTGAAATGCATGGAAGAAATCCGGGATGGCAACAGCGAGTTCAAGGAAGCCTTCAAGTCCACGGAAGAAAAGTTGAAGGCTCTTCATATGGAAGAAGTGGACTGGTTTATGAAACACTTTGCTTTAAGCTTCATGGAAACACTGGACGAATTGAACAGAAATATCCGATAAAAAAGGGACTGCGAAGAAAGGTCAATCATTTCTTCACAGTCCCTTTTTCAGAAAGCGCGGATTTCCTGAAGGCCTGTTTGGATTCTTCCCTTTTTATGCCATGGAGGGAAGGCGCCATGGGAACAGCCGGCCTGTGTACGAATCCTTATGATGATGCAGGGCATGAGAATTTTGATGAAAGCAGATTTTATGAATGAATCCATGCTTCCTTATAGACAGAAGGAACATGGGAGTGTATAATTATTTACATAAAACGTATAAATTGCATAAAAATGAGGTGCTCCTATGAAACTTTGGAAAAAAGGCATATTGATTACATCGGCTCTTCTGCTGGCGGCAGGCATGATGGCAGGCTGCGGCGGAGAAAAACAGGCCGCTTCCTCCGCTTCCGGGAAAAATGTGCTGAAGGTAGCTACCAATGCCACCTATGTGCCCTTTGAATTCAAAACAAAGGATGGCAAGGATTATACAGGCTATGAAATCGACGTGGTCAGGGCGGTGGCAAAGGAAATGGGCCGGGATGTGGAGTTTAGAAACATTGCCTTCGACGGCCTCATCCCATCCCTCCAGTCTAAGGAAGTGGATATGTCTGCTTCCGGTATGACGGCTACGAAAGAAAGGGCGGAAAAGATCCTTTTCGCGGCTCCTTTCTATGAAACCAAGCTGGCAGTGGTCACCAAGGCAGACAGTGACATCCACTCTGTAGATGATATGAACAAGGGCCAGGAAATTGCTGTGCAGGTGGGCACCACAGCTGCCTACTACGCCCAGGACAAGGGTATGAAAACAAGAAACTTCGATCACTCTTCCGATATTATTATGGAACTGAAAGCCGGCGGCGCCATAGCAGGCATTCTGGATAAACCGGCGGCCGATTACTTCGTAGCCACCGATGGCAAAGGCGCTTTCCGGGTGGTGGATGTGCCGGATTCCAAGGTCCAGTACTTTGCCTTCGGCTTCAACAAGGACAATAAACAGCTGCAGCAGGAAGTGAATAAAGCCATTGCGGACCTGAAACAGAAGGGCACACTGAATGAACTTCATGAAAAATGGTTCAAGACACCGCTCCCCGATATGCCGGCTACCACAGAAGAAGCCCTGGGTATCTGAAAGAAGGGCATGTAAAAAGAGCTCCCGAAGGGGGCTCTTTTTTTAGTGAGCTGGTGGACTGGTGAGCTGGTGGACTGGTGAGCTGGTGGACTAGTGAACTGGTGACAGGTAAACTGGTGGACTAGTGAACTGGTGAACCCGGGTCTGCCATAGGGCCCATTACATCTTCTCCACTTCCAGGGCCTTCCCGTAGGTGAAGGACCAGAGGTAGAGGTGGGACACCGGTTTGCCCAGCAGTTTTTCTGCTGCTTCTCCATAAACTTGGAGCTGGATTTTATAGTGCTCTTTCAGTTCCTCTTCCGTCATGGTGCGGTCGGTTTTGTAGTCGATGATGATGAAATCCTTTTCGTATTCCAGAAGACAGTCCATAACGCCCTGGAGGAAGATATTTTCTCCTTCTTCACATTTCGGGTAGAAGGAACGGGCTGGGAGAAGGATGGAAAAAGGCATTTCTTTGCGGATGTGGGAGGCGGTTTTCATCTTTTCTGCCAGCGGTCCTCTGGCGAAGGCAAGGAGGGAGGACAGGGGGCTGGGTTTTCTCTTTTGAGAGAGAAGGATTTTCCCTTCCTCTTCGGTGAAAACCTTCTCTTCCACCAGCTGCCGCAGGGCGGCTTTCAGGGATTCTGCATCGGCTGGAAGGGTGGTGAAGTCTATCATTTCCATGGCTTTATGCATGAGGGTGCCGAAAGAAGTGCCCTGGTATTTCGTTTCATCGCCTGAGAGGAAGAGGGGCGGCGCCGCATAGTCTGCGTCCAGACTGTCTCCTTCATCTGCCAGTATCACCGAAGGCTGCGGCGGCTCATCGCTTGCTGCATATTCCGCCAGCTCCCGGAGGTGCACGGCGGCAGTGGCAGTGAGCTTGGCCGGCGTTTCGAGGGCACCGTGCCAGGGGTAGGTCCAGGAGAGCTGGGGGCCCATCCAGTCCGGCGCCTTGGCTGGAAGGTGAGCGAGGAAATGGGACAGTTCTGTTTTTTCTTCCCGATTTTCTTCCTTTGGCGACGGAAGGAGGCTGTCCTTCTCCTTGAGAGGGGAAGCCTCTTTTTCGTCTTCTGTGAGAAGGTCCATCTGGCTGGTGATGGAAAAGGAAAAGCGCGAGTGGTCTCTTGGGGCGTCATCCCGATAGGAAGGGATTTTTCCTGCCCTGTCCCAGGCATCTTTCATGGTGCGGTGCCGCAGGGCGGCGGGCATGATCCAGTCCAGAAAGGATTTGGCGTTGGCCGTGAGGTGGGCAGGAAGAGGAGAAAGGGACTCACCGGATCCGGCAGAGGAAAGGGACGTGGTCCAGCGGTCCAGGTCCGAGTCGGCGTCTTTCAGGACCGCTGTAACAAAGAGCTTGTCCCGGGCCCTTGTCATGGCCACGTAGAGAAGGCGGGCTTCCTCGGCCAGGTTTTCCCTGCGGGACGCTTCCCTGAGGGCATACCAGTACAGGCTGGGCCAGCGGACCCTGTTCTTTTTGTCGTAGTACTGGATGCCAAGGCCCAGGTCTTTATGACAAATCGCAGTCTGCCAGGTATCCCGCAGGTTGAATTCTTTCCGGGCATCTGCCAGGAAGACCACGGGAAATTCAAGGCCCTTGCTCTTGTGGATGGTCATAATGTGGACAGAGTCGGGCATGGCGGAAACGGCCAGGGCTTTGAAAGATTTCTTTTCCTTTTTCAGTCTGGACAGATAGTTCAGGAAGGAGTAGAGCCCGCTTTGCGGGGCGCTGTCTCGCTCCAGAGCCAGATGATAGAAGGAAAGGATATGCCCTGCCCGCCAGGCGCCACCGGAAAGACCGGATACATAGGTGAGGTAGTCCGTATCTCCCAGTATACGGCGCAGCAGGGGCGCTGTGCCGTCCTGCATGCCGTTTTCCCGCCAGTCATGGTAATGGTGGAGGAATCGGTGGAGCTTCTCTTCCTTTTCTTTCGAAAGAACCGATGATGTAAGGACGGGCCAGAGGTTCGTCTCTCCCTGACGTACCTTTTCCAGATAAAGGAGGGACAGGTCCTTTTCGTCCAGCCCTGCGAAGAAGGAGCGTAGCACTGCCGCCAGGGCCAGGTCCTGGCGTGGATTGTCCAGAATTTTTAAAAGGGCCCACAGGACTTCCACTTCGCTGTTTTCCATGAAATCTTCTTCCTTATCAGAAACGGCGGGAATGTGATTTTCTTCCAGCACCTTCATGAGCTGGGGCCCTTTTCCGGCAATGGAACGAAGAAGGATGACAATATCCCCGTATTTTATGGGCCGGAAGGTGCCGTTTTTTTCCATCACCATGCCGCCGTCCATGATTTCATGGATGCGGCGGGCTATGAGGCGTCCTTCCAGCGCTATATTTTCCATGTCCCTCACATCTTCAGACACCTCCGCATCTTTGAGGCCCTCCCTGTCGATGAGGTCCATGGAAACGCTGCCGCCCACATAGGACAGGGGCCTTTCTTCTTCGTGGCGGCTGGCATAGAGGGCTTCCGCATCTCCGTAGTCCAGCTCCAGGGATTTGGCTGTCATGATCTGGCGGAAAATGAAATTGATGGACGAAAGAATGGCGGCGTCGCTTCGGAAATTGCGGTTCAGGTCGATTCGATGGGAAGGGGCGTCTTTATCCAGGGAATAGGTGTGGTATTTCTCAAGGAAAATGGTAGGATCCGCCTGGCGGAAGCGGTAAATGCTCTGCTTGATGTCGCCCACCATGAAGCGGCTGCTGCCGCTCGATACCAGCGCGGTAATGAGTTCCTGCACGCCGTTGGTGTCCTGGTATTCATCAATCATCACTTCCTTGAACCGGCGGCGGATGGACAGGGCGGCAGCGGAAGGGAAAAGGGCCGCCTTTTCCGGCGTGAAATGAGGATTATCCCTGTCCAGAAGGATGTCCAGGGCGTAATGCTCCATGTCATTGAAATCCATAAGGCCTTCCTGCTTCTTCCTGGTCCTGAGGGCGGCGGAAAAATCCAGGGCCAGACGGGAAAGGACGGTGACTGTGGGAAGCATGGCTGCCGTTTCAGAAATCCATTGCTTTTCCGGTATCTGGGCAAAGGGGGCGATTTCCTTTTGCCACAGCTTTTTGGCGCCCTCCCGAAGGGTCTTGATGGTTTCTGCTTCCGGCGATTTGGTAAAATCAGCAGGTTTGGCAAAATGGAAGGCTTCCGCCTGGGCCTTGCTCATACTTTTCAGCCGGTCAAAGGCAAAAGAGGGCAGGGAAAACCAGTCCTTCCAGCTTTTCATGGCAGAAAGGGTAGAAAAATAGGCATATTCATTGCTCATCTGCTCGCCGTATACCGCTTTTGCGGCGGGGCTCATTTCCATGATGGAAAATATCTGGCGATAGGAGTCCATGATTTTTTCGGAAAGGGAAATGAGCTTTTCCAGTACCGGCCTGTCCCAGGCAAGGTCATCCATGGTGGCCTTTTCCGGAATGCGGTAGTGGGAAGGAAGGCGGCGGATCCAGTCCTCCGGAAAGGGGAGGGAGGAGGCGAAATGGAAGATGCGGAGCACCATATCCTTTAAGGCCCGGTCCTGGTAGCGGTCGGCAAAAAGGTCGACGGTGTCAAGGAAATGAACATCTCCCTTTTCATACCATTTCTCCAGTACCGCGGACATCACGTCATCTTCCAGCAGGAATTCCTCATTTTCATCGGAAATAATCCTTGTTTTCGGATCCAGGTCCAGAAGGTAGAAATACTGGCGGATAATGGACTGGAAATAGGAATCCAGCGTAGAAATCTGGGCGCTTCCCAGGAGGGAAATCTGTTTTTCCAGATGGCGGATCCGCCCTTCATCATCTGCTTCGTCGGCTTCCTTCAAGGCGTCAGACAAAGCCTGGGAAATACGGGCTTTCATTTCGCTGGCGGCGGCTTTCGTGAAGGTAAGCACCAGAAGCTCATTAATATCCGTATGGTTTGCAGGATTCTTGACCAGACGGGCAATCCGTTCCGTAAGGACTGCCGTTTTTCCGCTGCCGGCGGCAGCAGAAAGAAGAAGATTCTTCCCTCTCACCGAAAGGGCTTCTTCCTGTTCTTTTGTCCAGTGGTTACTCATAGTATTTCTCCTTTCAGTGAGGCCATAGTGTGCTGATGTATTCGTGTGCTGGTGGGACAGTGGGAGAGTGAGGGGGCTGTCGGCTTCCGGCTCCCGGCTCCACGCTGGCTGGTATTTACTAACTTTTGTGTCACTATCGGCAGGTGCTGACGTTCAGGATGATGGGTGGGAGGCGGGGAGGAAAGCGTAACGCAGGCTCCTTCCCGCAGACCGGTATTTACTACCGATTGTCTCATATGCTTCGAGTACCGAGATTCTTCGCTTCGCTCAGAATGACGAGCCCGGCGGGAAAGGGGCCGCGAAGCGGCATACATATTCATCGCCGAAGGCGATACCCCCCCTCTGAACCCTTTGAACCGACACGCCCATCAGGGCGTGTCAAATGGCGATACCACCACCCTCGGAGGCGAAGGCCAATGATGCCCCTTGAGCGAAGCGAACACAACCTGCTGCGGAGCGGCCATAACCTTCGGGGCTGCCGGCCCCGTCAACCTTCCCCTTTTGAACCCTCTGAACTCTCTGGTCCTTGGGGTTTCTCCATTGCCCTTTCCGCCAGCTGTTTTTTCAGTTCCCTGTCGGTGGGAAGATTGACATAGTCGTAGCTTTCCCCTTCTCCTTTTGGATCGAAGCGGCAGATGGCATGGAAGGGGCAGTAGGTGCAGGGCACCTGGTTTTTGTATCGTACCGGACGGATGGGGATATGGCCTTTTTCCATGTGATGATAGATTTCCAGCAGTTTTCTTTTCACTATGGTGAGAAGGTTTTTGAAATCTTCGGCAGACAAAGTGGAGGCGGTCTGGGTGAGGGCGCCTTTCCCTGACAATTTGACAGGGAGGAAGGAGTCCTCCTCTCCGGCGGCACCATCGAGGCGGCGCAGGATATCGGTGTCGGAAAGAATCCAGCCGGAGGTATACTCTTTATCTTTCAGCGGCGGTTTTCCTCCCGGCGGCACGGCAGGAAGGCTCTTCACATCGCCGGACAGGTAGATGTACATGAGGGCGGCGGGAAGAAGTCCCCCGCCCCCTTCTTCTTCCACATCCAAAAGGTAGGTGAGAAGCTGCAGTTTCAGCCCTGCCACTGCTTCCTGGAGCGTGGCAGTGGTATGGCCGGTTTTGTAGTCAAAAATGGCCACTGCATCATCACAGCTGTCGATGCGGTCGATTTTGCCGTTCAGGGTGAACGTATCCTTTTCGCCGGAAAGATGGAGGTAGAATTCCTTTTCCAGCGCCTTTGTGTCAAAGGAGCTGTTCTGACTCCATTTGCGGAGGGATGTAAGGGAGCGGCGGAAGGTTTCGTTCAGCGCCTTTTCCGTATAACGGGAGGCGCCGTCGGCGTGGAGGGCACCGTAGCGGACCTTGGGGGCCAGGCGGGAGGCAATGGTTTCTGAAAGATTCTGGATATCTTCGTCCGTGGCATCCCGCCACTGTTTCTTTTCTTTTGACAGGGACTGCCCGAACTGGTGGAGTCCTGCATGCAGATAGCTGCCGAAATCCATGGATTCCATTTCCCCTTCGTCCCGTTTGTCGATTTTAAGTCCGTAACGGACAAAGTACATGAAGGGGCAGCGGCGGTAGTTTTCAAAGCGGGTGACAGAACCGAAGAAGCGGCCCCCCGGCTTGAAAAGCTGATCCGCCAGGTCTTTCGGAAGGGGCGGCGCCTCGTTTTTGTACTGGTATCCGGCGAGGGCGTCCTTCACATCCTCTTCATAGCCATTATCCCGGGCCCAGCGGACCAGGGCGGCCCAGGGAGAGTTTTTCTCGGGGATTTTCTCCTGGAGAAGGGCAGGAAGAAGGGAGAGGGCCTGCCGGGGATTGGCGAAATAGGAGCGGTCCGTTTCCCTATCCTCCGGCGTCAAGGTGCGCTCCTCCGAGGTATAGCCCAGGCGGCGGAGCTGGGAAAGGAGGAAAGAAGGCTCCGTGTCATTGTGGTCATCGTTCACGGAAGGCATGGTCATGTACAGCACCTTCTCTGCCCGGGTGAGGGCCAGGTAGGTGAAGAACTGTTCCTTGTGCACTTCTTCCAGCAGGCTTTCGCCGAAAATGAGGCGGCTGTCTTTGAAAATCTTCTGCCGCTCCAGCTCGGTGAAGAAGCCTCCTTCTTCTACGCGGCGGGGAAATTCCCCTTCTACGGCGCCGGGAATGAAGACAGCTGCAGCTTCCATGGCATAGCCTCTGTCCATGCCGGTGACGGTGACATGGTCCAAAGTAGGGGGAATGGTGGAATAGGTGAGGGCAGTGAGTCCGTCTTCAAAGATGGAGAGAAAATTCTTTTCTGAAATCTCATCATCACCAGCGGTGTGGACGATTTCATCCAGAAGGGAAAGGATTTTCTTCCACACCTGCAGGTGAGGACGAAGGTTGGTGCGGAGCGCTTCCTTTTCATCCATGGCTGAGAGGGTGTCCGGTATCTTTTTATCCATCATCCACTGGTAGAGGAGGCGGCAGCGGTCTTTAGACTTTGGGCTCTGGCTCCATTTTTCTGCCAGTTCGTCCAGCATGGCAGTGAGGCGGGTGCGCCAGGCATTGACCTCTGTGAGCTCGGCCTGCTCTTTTTCGGAAAGAGCAGGCGGCGGTGCATCCAGATCCCGGTAGGTGCGGAATTCCCAGGTTTCGTGGTACTGCCAGGGGCGGATGCCATGGGAGAGCACATAATTCTCCAGCCGGTCTACCTCTTCCTCCTGCCATTCCGGAAGGAGGAAGGTTTTCAGCATGCGGAAAATGGTTTCCCGCTGCCAGCCGCTGTTTTTCCTGCTGCATTCAGCGGTGAGGAAACGGACCAGACTGTCCAGAAGCACCACCAGGGGATGGTTGTTCATAGGATGCTTCCGGTCGATGAATCCGGGGATTTCATAGCGCTTGAAGGACCGCTCCAATGCATCGTCATAGTCCTCCGGGTTTCGGAGAAGGACAAGAATATCCCTGAAACGGAGATGCCAGTCCCGCACCAGGGACAGAATGGTTCTGGAAATGAAATCCACTTCCTCAGCCCTGTGGGAGGCGGTGATGAGGTGAAGACCTTCATCGGAAGCCGGGTTGGCTGCTGGAGGAAGGGGAGAATGGGCTGCCCGCCGGTTGAAGAAAAAGCGGGCCATGGCTTTCAGGCGGGGAGAAGCAAAGCGGCAGTCCTCGGACAGGAGAATGGATGAAAAGTGGCGCTCCTCTGCGGAAAGGAGGGAGAAAAGATGGAAAGGGCGGGCAAAATTAGGATTGACTGCCGCTTCTTCCGGCCTGTCCATCTGCAGGGTCATGGTGACTTCTTCTGCCGTGTGTAAAAGGGCGTAAACAATGTGGATTTTCTGGGGCGCCATGCCGTTGAACCCGTCAATCCATACACGGGAGGAACGGAGGGTGGGAGATTTGGGAATTTCCCGGGCCAGCAGATCAAAAAGGCTCCCCTGGTAGTCGAAGTGGTCTTTCAGGTACCGGTGGTAGGCGCGGTAAAGGAGGGAAAGGTCTTTCATTTTCCGACCCAGCGGCGTGTCGCCCTGGGCTGTGGCAGCGTTTTCCAGATCCTCTTCCGATACGCAGAACATATCCAGCTGATGGAAAAAGCCTGTCAGCTCTTCGGAAAAATGGGGCTGGGAAGCTGCCTTCATCATCATTTGCAGATGGTCCCTGTTTTCCTCCAGAAGACGGCGGAGAATGATCTGCTGTCCAAGCGGTGACAGGGCATCGCTCACCGGCGAATGAAGCTCCTGAAATACGCGGTAGGCCAGGCGGGAAAAACCGCACACCGTTACATTGGTAAATCCTTTGCCGGGGAAGGATTCTGCCAGCCGGTACTCTGCTGTGTATGTGCCCTGGTCAGGCACCAGAAGAAAAGCCTTCCGTTCCGGATGGCCTTCCACGTATTCCCTGATTTCCCGGCAGCATCGCTCCGTTTTTCCCGTGCCGGCGCGGCCGAATATAAAATGAAGTCCCATCACTCTATCTCCCTTCACCCTGTAATATATTCATTATACTATGACAGATAGAAAACCGCAGGAAGAAAAGGGCAGGCCCAGGGGATCAAAGTCCCATGATATCCACGAGCACTGGAATATCTGAAACTGTTTACTTTCCGTCATTTTGTGATACAATAGGATTACTTCGTTGTCGTAATAATAATGAAAGGTATGCTATGTCGGAAAATAAAATCTGGACCCGGGAATTCGTGGGAATGGGACTCACGAATTTCTTTTATTTTATGTCCCAGTACATATTGATCGCCGCTCTCCCTGTGTTCATCATGGATGATTTAGGGAAGGGGCAGTGGGAGGCAGGCATGGCCATGACCTGCTTCCAGATCGGCACGGTGCTCTGCCGGCCCCTGGCAGGACGGATTATTGATGGGGTAAACAAGCAGAAACTTCTTTTGGGAGCGTCTTTCCTGTTTTTCCTGCTCATGGCCGGCTTCTACTTTGCCTCTTCGCTTCATGCGGTATGGTTTCTCCGCCTTGTCCATGGCGCCGTGTTTGCTCTGGGCACCACTGCCTCTGCAGCCATGGCAGCTCTTGTGCTTCCCCGGCGGCGTAAGGGAGAGGGCATCGGTTATTTCGCAGTCTGCGGGAATATGGCCATGGTCATCGGGCCGCTGGTGGGACTTTTGATTATGGATTATCTGGGAGCCCATCCTCTCTTTATTTTCCTGGCCCTGCTGGCGCTGGGAGCCATGGTGGCAGGAAATGGAAAGGAGCTGCCCGATGAAACCATCCTGCCTGGCGGAAAAAGGCAGAAGGGTTTCCATATCAGCGATTTCATAGAAAAAAGAGCCCTTCCTTCCGTTATCCTGGGAGGTCTTGTGTTTTTTGCCTACGGCGGCGTGCTGACCTTTATCCCCATGTATACCAGAAGTCTGGGCATGGGCGGGAGCACCAGCCTTTTCTTCCTGGTCTTTGCCCTGGTGATCGTGGTGACAAGGCCTTTTGTGGGTTATCTCTTTGACCATCATGGCCCCAATGCCACCGTGTATCCGGGATTTGCCTTTTTCTCCCTGGGCTTCATCCTTTTCAGTCTGGCAGGAAATCTGCCGGTCCTTCTCCTTTCGGCGGCGGTGCTGGGAATCGGCTTTGGCGCCCTGGCTCCTGCTTTCCAGACGCTGGCAGTGCAGAGCGCCCCGGCATCCCGGGCAGGGGTGGCTACCTCCACCTATTTCTGGTCTCTCGATATTTCCGTAGGCCTGGCGGCAGCAGTGCTGGGCGTGGCAGCCAATGCCTTCGGTTATCCCTTCATGTACGGCGTTATCTGTCTTTCTTCTTCTCTTCTGGGCCTTGCCTATTATTTTTTCTGGAGAAGAAGTCTTTCCTGAATCTTTGCATTTCAAAAGGGGCTGTGAAAAAATAATTGCCATTTTTTCACAGCTCCTTTTTGATTGCTTTTTTTCAAAAGCATGGGGACACCGGCTGCCAGAACAGGGTGGGAAGATTCAGACTCAGTCTTTGATTATAATTTTTTCTACCAGTCCTTCAATCTGCTTTTCTCCATCAGGGAAGGAGGACAGGTGGTTGATGTACATGAAGGAAACCTGGGAACCGATATAATTCCGGAAGCGGTTGAATTTTTCAGGATTTTTTTCAGCATCAATTCCGTAGAGGGAAGCGGCTGCTTTCTTCAGGATGGCAATGGACTTCTGGGATGCTGGGGAAGTGAGAACCCAGTCATGGTCGCCCAGATGGACGATGTATCCTTCCTGTTTATGGGGAGCGGGAAGACCTTCTCCATCCTTCCGGAGGTAACCGCTGCGGATGGGATCTTTTCCGGCAATCAGGGCAGCTGCCTTGATCCAGCCCACCACATCCCCTTCATCCTTTGGGTTGGAAGGCGCACCGTGGGCGCAGGCCTGTGCCACCACCACTTCGGATGGTATGCCGCGGTACATGGATTCGGCAATACTTAACACATGGTGAGCCCCCTGGCCGGCCAGGGTGTATTCCTTGCGGGAACTGCCGTCTTTCTGCCACTGGAATACGAAGGGCTTTTCAATGTCATGGAGGGCCTGCCCTGCCATGACGGTGTCATAATCCACATGGTAGCCGAATACATCCTTGTAAGTACGGCAGATGCCGGCGGTGATATGCAGGTTGCTGGATACATGGGTGGCAAGGCCGCCGGGATAGGGATGGTGGCTCATGTAGCCGCTGCCCGGAGCAGTCATAAAGGGCTGCAGGCGGGACGGAAGGGGAGGAAGAAGGGTTTCTGCAGTAATTTTGGAGGGATCTGCCAGCTTCATTTCCACCAGCTTATTGTAAATCTTTTGGATGGCAGAAGAGGAGCTGTAGTTTTCCATGAAGGAAGGCTCCGGATGGTTGATCATGGAAAGAACTGCCGATTTCAGGCCGCTGTCATGAATGGTATTGACCTGGCTGATAATGTCCTTAAAGGAGCCCTTGACCAGGGGAGAGTTTTTGGCAGATTCTTCTGCTGCAGGCAGGGCGGAAAGGGCGCAGGGTCTGATTTCCAGAGTCTTAGCGGTTTCCTCGGCAGCAGAGGCCTGGAAGGGGAAATGGAAAAGAAGGGCACCGGCGGCGCTGCCGGCTGCCAGCTTCAGGAAAGTCCTTCTGGAAATAGGTTCCTTCATCATGGATTCACTCATTGATTCATCCTCCTCAATTGACAGAAGCGGTGGTCCGCTTACCATAAAAGCCGGATTGCAAATGACTGGCAGGGCAGGGGAAAATCCGGGAAAGAGGGATTTCCTGCTTTCCTCTCAGTGTATCTGTGGTTTGCAAAGGAGATAACAGGGTATGGAAAAATAAGGACAAAGACCGTCAGATTTCTGTAAATTTGCAGAAATTTGGCAGAATATGACAAAATCCATAAAAAGATTTGACGAAATCGGAAAATTTTTCCTTTATGATGAAAGGAAATTCAATTGTTTTTCATAAAGGAGGCTTCCCATGTTTGGTATTGGAATTCCTGAACTGCTTCTCATCCTGGTTATCGGTCTCATTGTTTTCGGCCCCGGCAAGCTGCCGGAAATCGGCAAAGCTTTGGGAAAAAGTATGCATGAATTCAAGGATGCGGTGAATATGGATGCGCCGAAAACGGTGGTGGTGAAGGCAGAAGGGACAGAAGTGAAAACGGAAGGCCCTAAAAAATGACAGCCCCTGGTGAAGCAGCCGGTGATATGCCCCTCACCGGCCATCTGGCGGAACTTCGAAAACGGATCCTCTATTCACTGGCGGCCGTGCTGGCCGGTACAGTGATCTGCCTTTTCTTCATTCAAAATCTCATTTCCCTTCTTACGGCACCGGCGGGCCATCTTTACTTTGCCCGGCCGGCGGAGGTCTTTGTCATTTATATGAAGACGGCAGTAATCGCCGGTTTCATCCTGGCGTCGCCGGTGGTTTTCTTCCAGTTCTGGCGTTTTATCCTGCCGGCCATGACGGACAGGGAACGGACCTGGACCATTCTCTTCGTCCCCCTCTCGGTGGCACTTTTCCTTGGGGGCATTGGATTTTCCTATTTCCTTGTCATGCCCCAAAGTCTCCATTTCCTCATGGCCTTCGGCGGGGAGAATTTCACGCCTCTTCTTTCCATGGAAAGCTATCTGGAGTTTGTGCTCCTCATGATTCTTCCTTTCGGAGTCATCTTTAATATGCCCCTTCTTATGACCGCCCTTTCCCTGGCGGGGCTGGTACAGGGAAAGACACTGAAAAAAGGAAGAAAATTTATCATCCTTGGCTCTTTCATTCTGGCCGCTGTGATAACGCCCACTCCAGATATTCTCACCCAGTCTCTCCTGGCTCTGCCGGCTATTGGCCTTTATGAGATTTCTCTTCATTTCATTGGCCTGCTGGAGAAGGCAAAGAACCGCAGATTGTAAAACCCTGCACCCTGCTTTTCTCCATCAAAGGAAAAGGCCGCCTTTTAAGGCGGTTTTTTCTTTGGCATCATGGGATTTTAGACAGAGGGGTTTGGGATATGATCTAATCAAAATAGAATAGTGTATGAAAATCAAGGCAAGGATAAAGAGGTGAGAACCATGTGGAAGGAAAAACGACAGAACATTATTGAATATGCCCTCATGCTGGCACTGGTGGTAGGCATCGGAAGCTTTATCTACACCCAGGGGTATGGGGACAACATTTCCGCCGTTTTCAACCATGCAGGCAGTCTGCTGGAGCAGGTGAATAAGAGCCAGGAAGAGGCAAAAGAGGAAGCGGAAAAAGCAGCGGCCAGAGAAGCAGACCGGAATTATGCAGACTATCTGGGAAGACTGCTGATGATGGCGGTTAGTAAAGAAACGATTCAGCTGGGTAATGGAAGTTCTGTCTCTATTTTTGTCCAGAATCAGCCAAATCCCAAGTACGCCAAGTACGGAGGCTTGTATATGAATGGAGCCTACACCGGCAGTGATGTGAAGGTTAATGGGGAGGAGTATATAAAAAATGGGGGATTTGTTGGGATGCTGAATGCTGTGGGCGGTGATTACAGCAGTGCAGAAGTAAAGCAGGATGGCGTTTACTGGTACGGCGTGCAGATTAAAAGGGATTCCACCGGTAACAGCTATACCCTCTCCTACATGGACAGCAATATAGACAGTTATAAAAATAATTATTTCAGTTTTGATATAAATCAGGCCAATGCGCCCTATAAAACAGAAACCTGGTCTCCGACTCCCTGAAGGACGGAGACATGCAAAAAGGGCTAGAAGAAATGGATGGTATTTCTTCTAAGCTCTTTTGACTGTTTGCAGGAGAAAGGCGGAAGGGGAAGCATGGAACCCTGTCTATACCCAGGGCTGGAGGGGCAGCACCAAAGTCCCTGAACCCCTTCGAAGCCGGAGGACGCGGCTTCATTTTTCCTCATAGAGCGGATTCACCAGGCGGATGATCCAGGTTTCGCCTCCCGTGAATTTACTGTTGTATTTTCTGGCCGTATCTTCATAGCGCTTTTTCAAGTCCCTGACCGTTTCTTCCAAAGAGGTTATGGTTTTGACGGCAGTGTCGGAACGCATGTCTTTGCCGCACACCGGGCAGAGGGGCGGATGGATGAAGCTGCGGTTCACTCTGGATTTGCAGTGGGGGCAGGATACGAAGGAAGCAGTGAATTTCTTCTCGTTCTGTTCCTTTGTATAGGTTGACAGCTTTTCTTCTTTTTCCCGGAGCCTTTTTTCCAGGGATACCATTTTAGGGGAAGGGGTGATGCCGATTTTATATTTCACCGCATAGGAGGTGGGGATGGACTTCAGGTATTCCAGCGCCTGGGTGCGGGTATTGCAGACCTTTTCCTTGAAGAAGAGGCCCTTGAATACTTTATTGGCTTCCCTTTTGCCGAAGCCTTCTTTGAGCATATCTTCTTTCATAGTATCCTTCATCCACTGGGAAGGCTTTGTGAGGTCAAACTCCCAGATTTTTTCCTTCCAGGCGTGGGCGGCCGCTTCTTCTGCAGGGCGGAGGGGCTGGGCGGTCTTTGTATCCTTACTGCCTTTCGGGGTCATATCAGTTTGGGCAAAGAGGCTGCCTTCTTCCATTTCTGCTTTCCTTTTCATTGATGTCTCCTTATGTTCATTTTATTTTCGTGAATTTTTGTTCTTATACACTATAAACCATATGGTTCCATTCATCAACTGTTGAAGACAGGCATAAAAAAATCCGTGAAGAAATCATTCATCATTTCTTCACGGATTTTTTATTTCCGTTCCACCTTCACCTGGGCGGAGACGAGAAGAGTAAAGATGCCGGTGCCGCCGATGATATTGCCAAGACCGGTGGGAATCAGGAATCGGAAGAAATAGTCGTAAACCGAAGAATCACCCATGAGCACTGCATAGGCTGCTTCTCCGGAGCCTACCACCACATGGGCGAAGCCGCCGATGGCGATGAAGTAGGTGAAGGTGAAGATGGTGAAGAAGGAAAAGCCCCGGGACATGGGAATCATCCAGACCACTGCGGCAATGAGCATGCCGGCGGGAATCCCTTTGAAAATATTTTCCAAAGGAGTGGGGGTCATGATGTGGTGGGCAGTGGAGAGAAGGAAGGATGTGATTTCCGGCGATGCAAAACAGGAGGAGGTCATGAAGAGGGCAGAAAGCAGGGTACCGGCCATATTGGAAAGAAGGACGATGGCCCATAGCCGCCCTATACGAAGGAGGGTTTTCCAGGAAGGGCTTTCAAAGAAGGGAATCACGGTGGTAATGGTATTTTCTGTGAAAAGCTGAAGCCTTCCCAGAATGACGATAAGAAAGCCCGTGGTGTAGCCTATGCCGCTGATGGCGTCGGCCCAGGGGCTATGGCCGGCATACATGGAGAGGACGGCGCGGAAATAAAAGGAGAAGGAAATCATAAGTCCTGCAGCCAGGGCGGAAAATATGAGGGGCACCGTGGCCCGGTCCAGTTCCTTTTCTCCATCGTGACGGATGATTTCAAAAATCAGGGAGGAGGACAGTTTCTCATATTCCTCTACAATGACTTTTGTTTTGGACTGTTTGACTTCTTCCTCAAAACGGGAATCAGCGGTTTCTTTCATAGGGGCTCCTTGGGCGAATAAAAAAGGGCTGTGAAAAGAAGAGTCTTTTTCACAGTCCCATGGATTTATCTTTCCGGCGGAAGGCCGGCGTATTCTCTGGCGAAGTCGGAGAAGTTGTCGATAATGTATTTCTTCAGCATTTCTGCCGGCGGCGAAAGCTTCTCGCCTTTCTTCCAGGACAGGCTGATGTAGCGCTGGCAGTTCGGAGAAGCAATAGGCACCAGGGCCACATGGTCTCCGCCTACGCCATGCCAGGTAATGCGGGGCGCAAAGGATACGCCCAGGCCTGCGCGGATGAATTCACGCACGGTCATGGGGCTGTCGCTTTCCAGCACCACATGGGGGACGAAACCGGCCATGCGGCAGTAGAAATCGGTGATGGTTCGAAGGCTGGCTCCGGCTTCCAGGGAAATAAAGCCGGCTTTTTCAAATTCATCCAGGTTGACTGAGGATTTCCGGGCATGGGGATCCGTGTCCGGCATGGCCAGCATAATGTCTTCCTTCAGCAGGGTGACGGAGTGATCATTTTCAATGGGATTGATGGAGGAGGACAGGAAAAGGTCCACATGATTCTGGCTCTGCTGCCCCGGTTTGCTGCGCTGTTGCAGGATTTCAAAGCGGATATCCGGATGTTCCTGGCGGAAGCGGGTAAGGAAGGCAGGAATAATCATGGAAGCGGCAAAAAGGGAAATGGTGACCGTGAGTTTCTGGGCTTCCTTGGTATCAGCCAGTTCCTTCTGGGCGCCATGAAGCTCCTGCATGATGCGGTTCGTGTGGCGGAGAAGAATTTCGCCGTACTTGGTGAGTACGATATTGCGGCCGCTTCTGGAGAAAAGCGGTACGCCCAGCTCCGTTTCCAGCACTTTGATGGTGTGGGACAGAGAAGGCTGGGAAATATGAAGGGCTTCAGCCGCCCGGGTCAGGTGCTGGAGCTCAGCTGTTTTCTGGAAATAGCTCAAAGCGAGGAGCGTTAATTTCATAATATTCCCCTCAATTCCAATGGTGGAGTTCGAATTAAAAACAATAGTTTCTTTTATTTAATTATACACTTCACTCTATCAATAATCAATGAATATAAAATATCATGCATTGTAATTTAGAAATTTCAGTAAATGATTCATTTTTGCAAAACCTGCGGAAAGTATAGAAAATAGGGAGGATTGAAAAAGAACCGGAGAGAAATGGAAACAGGAAAGGGCATTTATAAAAAAATTTTATAGAATCATCTAAGGGAGGGCTGATTCAATCATTGACTTGTTTTATTCCTGAAATGGTATACAATGCGGGAACCGGGGAACCGCACGAGCTGTTTAAACTCCCGGTCACCTGGCAGGGCATCATTTCCTGCGAAAACAGACTTCGTGACCTCTGCGATTTGCGGCGGCTTCCATCATTGGATGGCGTTTTCATTTTTTCATTGACAGAAGGGGCAGATGGTGTGAAAATGTACTATATACATTGAAGCAAAGGAGAAAAACAAATGGAATTTTTTATTGATACTGCTGATGTAGAGGCCATTCGCAAGGCCAATGATATGGGATTTATTTCCGGTGTAACCACCAATCCTTCCCTGATTGCCAAGGAAGGGAAGGATTTCCATGCCACCATTAAGGAAATCGCATCCATTGTGGATGGCCCTATTTCCGCCGAAGTACTGGCTGACGATGCAGAAGGCATGATTGAAGAAGGTAAAGTACTGGCTGGACTGGATCCTCACGTGGTAGTGAAGATTCCTATGACCCCGGAAGGCATGAAAGCAGTCAAGGGCCTGAAAAAACTGGGTATCCGCACCAATGTGACCCTGGTATTCTCTGCCAACCAGGCACTGCTTGCAGCTCGCGCAGGCGCTTCCTATGTAAGCCCCTTCGTAGGCCGTATCGATGATATCGGCTGGGATGGCATTGAACTGATCCAGACTATTTCTGAAATCTTTGAACTCCATGGCATTGAAACCAAAATTATTGCCGCTTCCATCAGAAAGCCCCAGCACATTATGCAGTGTGCCCTGGCCGGCGCTGATATTGCCACCGTTCCTTTCCAGGTGCTCATGGATGCCATGAAACATCCGCTCACCGATAACGGCATTGCCCGGTTCAAAGCAGACTGGGCCAAAGCCAATATGAAATAAAAGTAAGTCAGGTCAAAAGGGCTGTGAAGAAATGATTGCCATTTTTTCACAGCCCTTTTTTAGATTCCTTGGCAGTCATCATTTCAAGTAAACATTTCATTTTTGAAGGGGCCCTACTATAATGAATATATATAATTCGTAATATGACGGTCTGCTGCAGAGGAAGACAGGCCGCAGGGGGTAAAATGAGACATATTGATTTCACATCAGGCCCGGTGGGAAGGAAAATCCTCCTCTTTTCCCTGCCTCTCATGGTAGGGAATGTATTCCAGCAGCTTTACAATGTGGTGGATACGCTGGTGGTGGGGAAATTTTTGGGAGAAGCGCCGCTGGCGGCGGTAGGGAGCGCCTATACTCTCATGATTTTCCTCACTTCCATACTGATTGGCCTTACCATGGGGGCAGGCGTTTATTTTTCCCTCTGCTTCGGCAGGAAAAATTTTGACCGCATGAAACAGGCCATTTTTATTTCCTTTCTGTCCATCGGTCTTTTGACGGTCATCATGAACGGTGCTGCTTACCTCCTTCTGGACGAGCTTATTTCCTTCATGCAGGTGCCCCTTGAGGTCATTCCCTATATCCGGGACTATTTATGGTGGATATTGACAGGGCTTTTGGCGGTGTTCCTCTATAATTTCGGCGCCGCACTCCTGAGGGCTGTGGGAGATTCCGTGACGCCCCTTCTCTTTCTCATTCTCTCTTCGCTCATGAATGTGGCGCTGGATATTCTTTTCGTGGTGTATCTGGATTTCGGCGTAAGTGGTGCTGCAGAGGCCACCGTGATTTCCCAGTACGCTTCCGGCGCAGGTATCTTTATTTACTGCCTGTTTCGGCAAGAGTTCCATATTTCAGGGAAAGACAGGGTCTGGAGCCGTGAAATTTTCTGGGACATGTCGAAGCTCTCCCTTCTGACCAGCCTCCAGCAGAGCATTATGAATTTCGGCATTCTTCTGGTGCAGGGGCTGGTGAACAGCTTTGGCACCACTGTGATGGCAGCCTTTGCGGCAGGCGTGAAAATCGACACCATTGCCTATTCGCCGCTCCAGGACTTCGGTAACGCTTTTTCCACCTATGCGGCCCAGAACTGGGGCGCAGGAAACAAAGCACGTATCCGGCAGGGCGTGATTACAGCAGGAAAGATGATTTTCCTTTTCTCCATCCTGGCCAGCTGCCTGGTATCCCTCCTGGCGCCAACGCTTATGGGCTTCTTCGTGCCGGAAACGGCAGAAGAGGTGATTGCAGTGGGGGCTCACTACCTTCGCATCGAAGGCAGCTGCTATCTGGGCATCGGCATCCTTTTCATGCTCTACGGCTTCTACCGCGCCATCAAACGGGCCGGAATGAGCGTCATCCTTACCATCCTTTCCCTGGGCACCCGGGTGGTGCTGGCCTACTTTCTTTCCTCTTTCCCGGAAATCGGTGTCACCGGTATCTGGCTCTCTATTCCCATCGGCTGGGCCCTGGCAGATATGTATGGTATTATAAAGGGGTACAAATTAATGGGCTGGCGCTGACAGACCGGGAAATCACCAGCGGCGCGTACCAAACCCTTGAGATCGAGGGACCTGGCGCCTTCTACACATTCCAAGCCTTTAGAACCCGGCGGCAAAGCCGTGTTATATTTCCAAGGAGGAATCCTATGAAAAAGAAAATCATTTCTGCCATGACGAAGAAGGAACGCATCCAGGCGGCCATCCGCGGCGAGGAAGTGGACCGGGTGCCCTATTCCCTGTGGACCCATCTGCCTATGATAGATCTGGATCCTGTGAGCAATGCCGAGCATACCTACGATTTCTATAAAAAATATGATGTAGATATTCTGAAAACCATGAATAACGGCATGTACAGCGTCGAGGATTTCGGAGCCAAAACTGATTTCAGCGATGTACCCAAAGGCGGCGTGGCCCGGATTACAGAGACGCCGGTGAAAGAACCGGAGGACTGGCTCAGGCTTAAGCCGGTATCCGTGAATGAAGGGGCCCTGGCCAGGGAGCAGAAGTATCTAAAGCTTCTCCTGAATCAAACAAAGGGAGAAGTGCCGGTCATATTTACAGTGTTCAGCCCCCTCACCACGGCCAACAAACTCTGCCCCTCCATGATGGACCATATCCGGCAGGGTCATGGAGACAAGGTGAAGGAAGCGCTGAAGGTGATTACAGAAACCACCTGCGCCCTGGTGCAGCGGGTTATCGAACTGGGGGCTGACGGTATCTTTTTTGCCACCCAGCTTTCATCCTATAATCTCACAGAAGAATCCTTCTATCGGGAATATGGCATGCCCTACGATCTGGCAGTGCTCTCTGCTTCTTCCGGCTGGTGCAATGTGCTTCATGCTCATGGCAAAAATATCATGTTCCCCCTCCTTCGCAAATATCCGGTGCAGGTTTTTAACTGGCATGCCTTCGAATCGCTGCCGGAAATCGCAGAAGCCCAGCTCCTGACAGGAAAGTGCATCATGGCAGGTCTGGAGCGGATGGATATTACAGAACACCATAAAAATGAAATTGAACGGGAAATCTACGAAACTTTGAAACAGACTGGAGGCAGAAAAGTCATTCTTTCCCCGGGCTGCGTCATCCGCTATCCCCTGGATGAAGACATGCTCTCCTTCGTGAGAAGGGCAAAGGAAGAGATAGAGAAAAAGATGGGATTGTGAGATCGTGCGCTGGTGATAGGGGGAAGGCTGTTGGCTGTCAGCTATCCGCTGTCTGCTTTACGCAGGCTGGTGGACGGCGGGAAAGCAGACAGCGCCTTGCCACCTTCAGCCTGAAAAGCCCCTGCGCCCTGAGTGAAGCGATGCACAAAATGAAGTGCCTCATTTCCCCCTTTGGGACACAACCTGCCTGCGCCAGCAGGCCATAATCTTCGCCTGCGGAGCGGGCGAAGACTCCCCTCTGAACCCTCTAAGCTTTATGAATTCTTAATATTTCCTTCCACAATGCCTGCTCCGATGAGGAAGATGCCTGCCCACTGGATGGGGGTGATGGATTCACCCAGCACCAGAAGGGCCATGACGAGGGCCACAGGAAGCTCCGATGCGGCCAGCACGGAGCCAAGACCGGGACCTACATGGGGCATGCCCCAGGCCAGAAGAAAAGGCGGCAGGGCTACGCCGAAAATACCAAGGAGGAAGCCATAGGGAAGGAGCAGGGGCCAGGCGGAAAAATCAAGGAGAAAGACCGGCGGAAGGAGAAGAAAAGTCAGCAGGGTATCACCGGTGGACATGAGAGCTCCCTTCAGGGCAGGGGCCACGCCTTTCCCCAGAAGGGAACTGGCGCACATCATGGCAGTGTAGGAAAGGGCGGAAAGAAGGCCCCATCCCATGCCGGAGGAAAAGGAAAAGTCGGCGCCTTCATCCAGAAGACCAGCTGAGAGCAGGGTGCCTGTGAGGCAGAGGATGATGGAAAGGAGCTGCTTCTTTTCCGGCAGCTTTTTAAAAATCAAAGATTCCGCCGCCGTACCCATCCAGATAGACTGGAACAGGAAAACCACTGCCAGGGAGGCAGAGAGACTTTCCAGGGAATGGTAGTAGAAAATGGTGGTGAGCGCCATGGGAATGCCAATGGATGCAAGGGACAGAATCTGGAAGAAAGAAGGAATCCGCCTTACAGTGAGTATGGCGGAAAGCCATAGAAAGAGCATGCCGAAAAGACACTGAATGCCGCTCACATCGGTGAGGGTGAGGCCAGCGGCATAGGCGGTTTTTACAAAGGTGGAAAGAATGCCGTAGCAGGCGCCGGCGGAAAATACGATAAATGCATAGAATCCTTTATGCATGATTTCCTCCAAAAGAAAAGCACAGTGCAGCATGCACTGTGCGGCGAAAACAGAAAATTCTGAAAAAATCCACAACCATGACGGTTTTATTGTCTGCAGTCTATCATATGGGAAGGGAAAAGGCAAGGCCACCATGATAGATGGCAGACGTTGAAAAAAGCAGATGATTATTCAGCTTCCAGGGAGCCAAGGAAAGTGCTCATGGCCTGGAGGCCTTTTTTTAATGTGTCCCTGTCGGCGGCATAGCCGATACGCATGGAACGGGGTTCATCGAAGCAGTCCCCCGGGGTTACGAAGGTGCCGCAGCTGTCATACATGCGGCGGCAGAGGGTATAGGAATCTATGGGAAAATCATAATACACCAGTGCGGTGGTACCGGCTTTGGGCTTCACATAGGAAAGGCGGGGTTCTTTTTGAATCCAGTGATCCAGGATATCCAGATTTTCCCGGATGATTTTTTTATTTCTTTCCAGAATCTGATTTTTGGAAGCCAGGGCCAGCGCGGCAATGGTATCGTCTATCATGCCGCAGCTGATGAGGTTGTAGTCACGATGGGACCAGAACTGCTTTAAGGCATCTTTATCATGGGTGGCAATCCATCCCAGACGGACGCCGGCCAGAGAAAACACTTTGGACATGGAAGAAGTGGAAATGCCTTTTTCGTACATGTCCACAATGGACGGCTGCCATTCGTCATCCTGGGTGAGATGGCGGTATACTTCATCTACCAGAAGGTAGGCGTCAGATTTTTTGGCAATGTCCACCACTTTCTTCAGAATTTCGGGAGACATCAGGGCGCCGGTGGGGTTGTTCGGATTATTGAGGCAGATCATCTTCACACCGCCCCGGGCCATTTCTTCCAGTTCCTCCAGGTCCGGCAGATAGCTGTTTTCCTTTTTCAAATGCAGGATTTCCACCTTTGCTCCCAGGGAGGCAGGAATGGAGTAGAGCTGCTGGTAAGAGGGCATGATGGAAATGACCTTGTCTCCCGGATTGATAAGGGAATAAAAAACATGGTGGTTAGCCCCGGAAGCACCATGGGCAGGAACGATTTCATCGGGCCTGATGGTGTGGTACAGGGCAGCAATGCCTTCCTTCAAATCAGGAGAACCTTCTATATAGCCATAGGTGAGACGGCGGGCACAGAGTTTGTTAAGGAATGATTCCTTATGGGTTCCCGACAGTTCAAAAAGTTCGTCCAGTGAAATGGAATCCACGCAGGTTTCGGCAATATTGTACCGGGCACCTGTTTCATAGGCATTCATCCATTCTTCGACAGCAAAGGGTTTAATGTTCATGATATAACCTCCTTAAAAAAAAGAGGATTTATTCCTGCCTTTCAATGGCTTTCGCCATATTACCTGCAGCAGGAATAAACCCTCTTGGCTCCCTATCCGGTGACAGGGAAGAGTTTCTTATGAAATTACACATATAATAATACATGGGGAAAAAGATTCTGTCAATGAATGGAAAGGTTTCTGCTTTCTTACAGAATGGCAGACTTGCGATCCCACGGTCAGACCAAAAAGGAGCGATGAAGAAATGATTTACATTCTTTCACCGCTCCTTTTATTTATTTTTTATTTCTTATCCATAGGCGGATAGGTGGAAACTTCCGGCGTCGGCGCATAGCGGAGGCGGGAGGAAATGAGGGCATAAATGACGAGGCCCATGGCAGCAACGAAAGCGCCTTCCAGAATGACGGTCCAGCCGCAGCCGTATACGGCATAGCAGCAGTAAATACCGCCTACAATAGCTGCTGCATTGGCCAGCTTTGCCTTGTCATGGGAAATGCCTTCGGCTTTCTGCAGATCCGATAC
>ENA-ORUQ01000157-ORUQ01000157.1-human-gut-metagenome-genome-assembly--contig:-NODE-157-length-76622-cov-6.093866_pt1 | contig 76622 bp, 67 predicted proteins | sample MGYA00242081_ERZ509211 | MGnify/ENA primary metagenome ERZ509211 (study PRJEB26280, sample SAMEA2338785) | human gut metagenome | biome: human gut; feature: human-associated habitat; material: faeces...
CGGCGGAGTACAGCAGCATCGGGATAAACAAAATAGACGCCATGGATTTCAACCTCCTAATCATGTTCGGTGACCGCTGTTACTCCGTGCCGATTCAGCTTGCGTTGTTATACGAATGTGGGAGTTAACTCCTTTAATTCAACCTGCATAAATCGAACGATACAATGAGAGGCGGCTGACAGTTTGCTGGACGAGCGTAGCAGCTCATGCATCGCCTCGTCAGACCGATCCCCTTCATTATACCTTAGGAACTGGGCAACTAGAAAAGAATTTTTGATTTACCACAGTTAAATTTACAAAGAAAAGAGAAAACCATGTTTATTCAAAAATACTATCCTGTCGCCGAAATAATTATATCGCAAGCATCGCCGTTGTGATACCACGACGGCACTTATCAGGGAAATCCCTGAAACCCTTCTGCTTACTTCAGCTTTATACGATTTACAAACTTTCTAAAACAACAAGTAAAGGAAAACGCAGCAGCTTGTGATATGTACCCGGCTTTCTGGATACCGGATCAAAATTGAATAATTAGCTTTTCTCTCATTTTGAGAGAAAAAGCAGTTCCACAATTCACAGTCATTGCGACTTTATGTCACCAGATGAATTCGAGCGAGTATATAAAAGAGCACACATTAAGGCGGAGCTGCTGGCAGGTTGAATTTGGGAGAAATTCCTCATTTTAACTTGTACTAAATCTTGACATAGGACCAATTGTTCAGTAGTGTATGTAGGAATAGGGCACCGACCGTTTGGCCGGTGCCCTATTCCTATATGAGCCATCTATAAGTCAATAGTGATTATCAGCCGTCCTCCCATCATCGGGAGGGCGGCTTTTTGCGTTCAGATAAAAAATATTTGAGAAATTTCTCGAAAACACCCCCACAAACGGCGCCCCTTATTCAGAGTAAGTGAAGGGAGAAATATTTTTGTGGGGAATTTTGAAAAGTACCCTGCCAAACGGCACCCCTTATTCAGAGTAAGTAGAAGGGACTTTTGAAAATCTGAGAGAATTTTTCAAATTACTTTGCCAAAATCTCAAAAAATTTCCCAATTGGTTAGTAGAGAGGCTTTCAAAGGAAATTTTCAAAATTCTTTCGTACAAATCGAAAAATTTTCCCAGTTGGTTAGTGAGGGGGTCTATAAAATGCCTTTCTCGCTGGCTACCTATTGAGGGGACTGTCTCCCTGTGCACCTTGAAAATTGAATCGCCGCCTCCAAAGGATATGCTTCCGGCAAGTGACGCCACGACTTCCCGATAATTCAGGGCTCCTGCAAAATCGAAGATTTTGTGGGAAGAGGAGCAGCAGTGAAACGAATGAGCTTTCGCACGAGTGCGGAAGCGAATGATATGGAACTTGCTGCGACGAGAGCGCACCAAAGAAGCGATACGCCGTGGTGAGACTCCGGGGCAGGAAACGATACAGATGAGCGGCAGCAAGCAAAAATTACCGCAGAAATGCGGTTTCAGAACAAGCAAAGGAGGTTCAAACCTATGAAGAAAGGAGAGCTCAGAGAGCTTTATCAGATGATGTTTCCGGAATACCCGGACATCGTGACCGTCAAAGAGCTTCGGGAGATGCTGGGCATCAGCCGCAAGCTGGCCTACAAGCTGATCGACTATGGGTACATCTACGCCGTGAAGATCGGCAAAAGCTGGCTGATGCTGTGGCTGGGGTTGCAGGTGGCGCAGGGAAGCTCTATTTGGGGGCTGCCTACACTGCAATGCGATGTGCTTTATCTGAGCCTTGAGGACACCCAGCGCCGCATCAAGGACCGGCTCTACAATCTTACCGACAGCGCCCCGGACAACCTGTATTTTGCCGTGACCTCCGGGCTGATCGGCGGCGGTCTGGAGGAGCAGATCACGGACTTTCTGACCGAGCATCCCGCCACCAAGCTGGTCATCATTGACACGCTGCAAAAGGTGCGGGACTCCAAGGGCAGCGCCGGAAAAGCAGGAATGTACGGCAACGATTACGATGACATTTCCTCCATCAAGCGTATTGCCGACGGCTTCAACATCGCCATTTTGCTGGTGCATCACCTGCGAAAGCTGCAAGACAGCGACGATCCCTTTAACGATGTCAGCGGCTCCACCGGCATCATCGGCGCTGCGGACACCAACTTTATTCTGCGCCGCAAGCGCAGTGGAAACGCTGCTACGCTGCTGGTCAGTGGGCGGGATGTGGAATATCAGGAGCTGACCTTGCAGTTTAACGACCTTGTCTGGGAACTGGTGGAGCGCAAGAACAGCGAGGATATTCACAAGGCAGAGCTGCCGAAATTTCTGTTTCGGGTGGTGGACTTTATGGAGTGCCGCACCGAATGGATAGGCACGGCCACGGAGTTGCTGACCGAAATGAAGGAGCAGGAGGTCACGCCCAATATGGTCACAAAGTATCTCGGCCAGTTCGCTTTCGAGGTGCTGGAGCCGCTGGGCATCGAGTGTCGCACCAAGCGCACCGGCAAAAGCCGGCTCATCAAATTTCTGCGCCGTGACGGCGATGACGCAAATGACGCCGGGATCGCTATATAAGGAAATCCCCGTCACAACCGTCACTGCCGTCACAAACCGAAGAAAGGGGGTGAACAAATGCGCAGCAAAAACTATGGGATCAATGTCCGTGTGACCGAGCAGGAGAAGCAGAAGCTGCTGGAAAATGCCCGGTTCTGTTCTCTGTCGCTGTCAGAATACTTGCGGCGGCTGGGGCTTGGGAAAGAGGTCAGAGCGGCCATCACGGAGCGGGATTACCGCCTGTTTCGGATGCTGAACGGCCTGAAAGCGGAGCTTCCACAGCTTCAGAAAGAGGAAATTCTGAGCAGACTGGAAGCAATTTTGAATGAATTAAAGTAAGCGAGAATTACGCCTGCGCAGTCTAAGCGAGCAGACTGTTTTTACTCCCGGCAGGGCCGGAGCGTAAAAGCACTCGTTAGGGCGTGCCCTAAAACCCCGAAAGAAAAAACTATGAAAGTGAGGACAACACAATGAGAAAATCGGATTTTACTTTACCCACGCTGGACGATCTGTTCTCCACGCAGGCGGAGCGGGACGATGCCAAGCTGGAGCGGGTGCGGAATATTCCGCTGGCCGAGCTGCACCCGTTCAAGGGTCACCCCTTCAAGGTGCAGAACAACGAGGAGATGCAGCGGATGATCGAGAGCATCCACAAGGTGGGAGCCATTACCCCGGCGCTGGCAAGGCCGCTGCCGGATGGCGGTTACGAGCTGATCTCCGGTCACCGGCGACTGGCGGCGTGTCAGGTGCTGGGCGTCGAGACGATGCCTGTCATCGTCCGGGAGCTGTCTGACGATGAAGCAGTGATCGCAATGGTGGATGCCAACTTGCAGCGAGAGACCATCCTGCCCAGCGAAAAGGCGTTTGCCTACAAGATGAAGCTGGATGCAATCAAGCATCAGGGTGTCACTTCTGCCCAAGTTGGGCAGAAGTTGCTCAGTGTAGAAAAAGTAGCTGACGATGCCGGCGAAAGCCGCAATCAAATTAAAAGATATATTCGCCTGACCTACCTGATTCCTGAGCTGCTTTCGATGGTGGACGACGGTAAGATCGCCTTCAACCCGGCGGTGGAGCTTTCCTACTTAGACTCGTATCAGCAGCGGGCGGTGCTGGACGCGATGGTGCTGAACGACTGCACCCCGTCCCACGCCCAGAGCATCCGCCTGAAAAAGCTGGCGCAGGAGGGCTTACTGGATGACCAGATGATCTACGCCGTGCTGGCGGAGACGAAGCCCAACCAGCAAGAGCAGCTCAAATTCAAGCGGGAGGAGCTGCGGAAATACTTCCCCTCCGGCTACACCGAGGAGCAGATGCGCCGGGACATCATCAAGGGGCTGGAATTGCTGAGGCGGCAGAGAGAACGGAACCGGGACGCCCGCTGATTCGTACCGATACGGCTACGATAAAACAATTCGCAGAATAGAGAGAACTCCAAACCGATGGTATACTGATACTGTCGGTTTGGAGTTCTGTTCTGCAAATACAAAGGACAGGAGGAAATGAAATTGGTAGCAGGACATCTGACTTTGAAAAACGGCAAGTATTATGCCGTGTTGAACTACAAAAACGCCGGAGGGCAGCGAAAAACGAAATGGATCTCGCTGGGGCTTTCCGAAAAGGGAAATAAGCGCAAAGCCGAGTCAGAACTGGCAAGGCTCCGAGCGGAATTTGAGCCGCCCAAAGAAGTGGGCGACCTGAGCAGTGATATGCTGTTCGCCGACTATCTGCTGGAATGGCTGAAGATCGCCAAGGGAAGGCTGGCCCACGCAACCTACGGTGCCTACCAAGGACTGCTGAAAAGCACCATCGTCCCTTATTTTCGCAAGAAGAAATTGACACTGCGGGAACTGGAAGCCCGACATTTGCAGATGTTTTATTCTGAAATGCTCAGGCGGGTCACGCCCAATACCGTTATCCATTATCACGCCGTCATTCACTCGGCACTGAAATATGCAGTCAAGACCGATATGCTGATCCAGAATGTGGCGGACAAGGTGGACCGGCCCAGAAAGAATAGCTTTCAGCCGGTCTTTCTCTCGGCGGACGAGATGCAGAAGATGTTTGAAGCCCTTCGGGGAACCAAACTGGAGCTGCCGGTGCTGGTGGCTGCCTTTTACGGACTTCGCCGTGGCGAGGTGGTGGGCTTGAAATGGGATGCCATCGACTTTGAGCAGGGCACTATTTCCGTAAAGCGCACCGTGACCTCAACGATCATCGACGGCAAGTATCAGGAGTTCGAGCAGCAATCCGCCAAGACCAAGTCCAGTCTGCGCACCCTGCCGCTCATCGGCAGCTTCCGGGAATACTTTATGCAGGTGAAAGAGGCACAGGAGCTGAACAAGCAGGTCTGCGGCAACTGCTACAACTATGAATACGACGGCTTTGTATTCGTGGACGAGCTGGGGGAGCGGATGCGGGTGGAATACCTGACCAACGCATTTCCGAAATTTCTGGAGAGTCACGGTTTGCGCCGGATGCGCTTTCACGATCTGCGTCACAGCTGTGCCAGCTTGCTGCTGGCCAACGGCGTCCCCCTCAAACACATTCAGGAGTGGTTGGGGCACAGCGACTTTACCACCACGGCGAACATCTACGCCCACTTGGATTACAAGTCCAAGATCACTTCGGCGCAGGCGATGGAGACAGGGCTTGCTCTGCCGGAGGGCGGCGACTTCAGCAGCCGCTGGAGTTCGATCAGTGCCGGGGAGAACAGCTGATTTTCTCCCCTAAAAACCGAAAATCGTGCGGGCTTTGCCCTTTAGGCAAAAACTAAAAAGCCTGTAAACGGGCTTGTTTACAGGCTTTTTGTGGCGGAGAGTTAGGGATTCGAACCCTAGAGACCTTTCGGTCTACAGCATTTCGAGTCTTGTTCGCACTTGGCACTTTCGTGTCTGCTGTGGTCGGTGGCGGCAGTTTTGGAAACGGCGAAAATCCTTGTGCTGCAACGGATTTCGGACGCACCGACCGGTATTGACCAGTTCCATATCAGAAAAAACCAGAGTTCAAATTGAAATGAGAAATGCCCCAAAACGATCGATTTTTTGCGCGCTGGCAAGAAAATACGCAAGAAGAAAACCCTTGTCAGGTATGGCTTTGCAGACAGCCACCCGGATTAAATGCAAGAAAAACCGGCTCAAAACAGATTATACGAAGCACCCTTTCGGACCGAAACACAGAAAGGAGTCTTCGTTATGAAATACGACGCCAAGGAATTCAAAAAATACCCGGAGATTATGAACAAGGAGCAGATGCGGGTCGCCTGCCACATCAGCAAGCAGACGGCGCTCTATCTTCTCCAATTCAACCTGATTCCGCACACCTGCACCGGCAAGAAAACCCGCTGCTACGCCATCAAAAAGAGCGATGTGATCGCTTTTATGAACGACCGTGAGATCAACCCGGAAAAATACATAGCGCCGAAGAACTGGTACAAATACGGAAGCGAAATGGTTCGGCCCTATAAAATCCGCATCCATCCGCCGTGCGCCAAGGACGAGAAGAAGCTCCGGCGCTACTATGAGAGCAAGCTGGCCGCGCTGCCGGATGTGATGGATGTGGCCGCCGCCGTGGACTTCACAGGCTATAACCGACGCACTGTCTGCCAATGGATTCGCGTGGGGAAGCTGAAGGCGCTGGCGTTGCTGCAGAAGTACATGATCCCCAAATGCTATCTCATCGACTGGCTCTGCTCGGATGATTACAACAACACCAACCGCAAATCCCGCCGGCATATCGATATGCTTTGGGAGGCGCAGAAATGGAACGACATGCGATGAAATAGTGGAATTGTAAAAATGCCTGCTTCAAGCTGTAATTGCGTAAAAAGCTATATTCGGCGGACTTCCTTTGCTTGCGCGAAGGAGGTCCTTTCGCATTATTAGACGAGGCGGCTCTCTGTTTCTGAGAACAACCAAGGCGGGCGCTCACATTGAATAAGCGAATATTCGCCGAAAATTCACAAGTTCCGATTGACAGAGCGAATTTTATGAGTATAATATAATTAGAATTCGTATGAGGAGGCGTCTCCATGAACTTTGAAACCGAAAATATAGAATTCAAGGCTCAGTTTACTGAGGAAATTTATAAAGAAGTGATCGCTTTCGCAAATACGGACGGCGGCGTGGTGTTCGTCGGCATTGATAACAATGGAAATGCCGTCGGACTGGCAGATGTGGATCAGGAGTATACCCGCATCACCAACGGCATCCGCGATGCTATTGTGCCGGACGTTACAATGTTCGTGCGCTTTTCGATCCAGGATAACAGGGTGGTGCGTATTGCCGTCAGTGAGGGAAGCAACAAGCCCTACTACCTCAAAGGAAAAGGTCTGAAGCCCAACGGTGTTTATGTACGCCAGGGCACCTCCAGCGTGCCAGCGTCCCCTGAGCAGATTCGCCAGATGATTAAGGAAAGCGATGGCGATGCGTTCGAAGAAATGCGCTCCATGGAGCAGGATCTGTCCTTTGAGGCTGCGGCAAACGCTTTCGAAAAATATGGAGTGCCGTTCGGAAAGGAAAAGTACCGTGCCCTTGGGATTACACAGAAGAATGATGAGCTTTTTACCAACCTTGCACTTATCATCTCCGATCAATGTGCGCATACGACGAAGGTAGCAGTTTTCGGTGATGATTCTAATACCACCTTCAAGGATAACAAGGAGTTCGGAGGCTCCATCTTTGCGCAGCTGGAGGACACCTTTGATTACCTGATGCTCTGTAACAGAACCAAGGCGTCATTTAAGGGATTGGAGCGTATTGAAAAGCAGGATTACCCCGAGGAGGCTCTTCGCGAGGCACTTTTGAATGCCATTGTGCACCGGGATTATAGCTACAGCGGCAGCATTATCATCAATGTGAACGACGAGCGGATAGAGTTCATCTCTATCGGCGGCCTCCTCCCCGGTCTCTCCACCGATGATATCCGTATCGGTATTTCACAACCCCGCAACAAGAATCTTGCCGAGATGTTCCATCGCCTGCGTTTGATCGAGAGCTACGGCACCGGCATCCGCAGAATCTATAAGCTCTACGAGAGTTGTCCCGTCCAGCCGGTGATTGAGGCAACCACCAATGCCTTCAAGATGGTGCTGCCCAATATGAACGCCATGGCCGCCGCCTCGCCGAATCAGGCTTCGCCGGTGACCGCGCAGATGCAGAAAGTACTCGACTATATCTCCGCGCACGGCCAGATCACGGATGAAGAAGTCCAATCCTTGCTTGGAATCAAGAAGACCCGCGCTTTTGAAATCATAAAGAAAATGCGCAAAATGGAACTTGTTGATGTAGTTGGCAGAGGCGTAGGAAAAAAATATGTTTTTTAGTGTCTTCATAAGTACGATGAAGATCTGGCAAAGATCCTGAAGGTCCAGATTCAGAGTCCGTTTTATGGAAGACAAAATATGAGATGATTAGCGTGTGGTAATAGATCGCCTGCTAGAAAGATGGTAGAGATATATGTTCTTGTCTACAAGAGAAATAGCAAAAAAGTGGGGTGTCTCAGAGGCATGGGTTAGCACACTCTGCAAACAGGGACGAATTTCTGGCGCAGAGAAAAGCGGGAGGTCGTGGATAATCCCGGAGGAAGCCAAAAAACCGGATGATAAACGGTCGTTGCGAAAAAAGCCTAGTACGGCTAAATTCCGCTTTATCGACTTGTTTGCTGGAATTGGCGGCTTTCATCAAGCGATGAGGTATCTGGGCGGCGAATGCCTTATGGCAGCTGAAATAAACCAGGAGTGCGTGAAAACATATAACCTAAATTTCAAGACTATTGAAAAAGAAATCCGCGGGGATGTCAAAAAAATAGATCCTACTTCTATCGCGCCATTTGACGTACTTTGCGCAGGTTTTCCGTGTCAGCCCTTTAGCAAGGCGGGGGCGCAACAGGGATTCAACGACACAACGCGAGGCAATCTCTTTTATGTAATAATGGACATCTTGGATGCGCATCCAGAAGTTAAGTTTGTTATACTTGAAAATGTTCGAAATCTCGCAGACAAGACAGAGAATTGGGGAATTATTACCACTGAATTAATGAAGCGGAACTTTTATATTACAGAAGACCCTGTGATTCTTTCTCCATCTGATTTTGGTATCCCCCAAATACGCGAGCGAGTATACATTCTTGGTATCCGGAAAGATATCAGAAACGAGAGAATACTCACGAACGGTTATATTCATAAAGAAGATCTGGCCTTAGATAAATACTATAAGAAATGCAAAATGGGCGATGCATGGTCGATCCTTGAAGAAGAAGTAGACGATTCATACATTATTTCTCCAGAGCATGAGTTGATGATTTCTGCTTGGGATGAATTCAGGATTGGGACAGGGATACAAATCTTGGGCTTTCCTATTTGGCTGGACAGCTTTGGGCTTGGGCAGGATGATGATAAAACCACCTTTGATGCTCAAGGCTATGACGAAATGCCCTCTTGGAAGCAGAAGTTTCTTAGACAGAACCGACAGTTCTACCACGACCACAGATCGTTTATTGACGAATGGGTCAAGAAATATGATATGACAAATAAGATTAAGCTTTACAAAAAGTTTGAATGGAATTGCGGGGCAGATGTTTCTGATATGCATGATTGCTTGATCCAAATTCGTCAGTCTGGTATTCGAGCGAAACGACCGACATTTTACCCTTCACTTGTTGCGATTGCCAACACTCCTATTATTTGGGATGCGGCAAAACAACACTATAGAAAGTTGACGCCAAGAGAAGCCGCAAATCTTCAGAGTTTCAGAAGCGATTATAAATTCCGGGGTACTGATGCGACGCAATATAGGCAACTTGGCAACTCTGTCAATGTAAGGATACTAAAGATTCTGGGCAAAAGCTTATTTGACTTAGCAAAAGACGGTTGGGATGGTGACGATAATGGCTAAAAAGATAAATATCCGGCCTACAAGCAGTGTATATGCTACATATAAGCGCTTGAGTTATCAGCCATGGACGGCCATTGCGGAATTTGTCGATAACTCCACGCAAAGTTTTTATGATCATAAAGAAGAGTTGCTGGCGCAAAAGTATTCTCAGGGGCTGAAAGTCACCATTGACTATATTGATGATAAGATTAATGGTGATCGGCTCGAGGTGTACGATAATGCATACGGCATGGAGTGGTCAGACTTCCAAAGAGCAGTTATCCTTGATCGTCCTCCAAAGAACACCAATGGGCGCAATGAGTTTGGAATGGGGTTAAAGACGGCTGCGTGTTGGTTTGGTGCGCTCTGGTCTGTCGAGTCTACGCAATTGGGTTCAAGGAACAAGTACTACACAGAAATAAATATCGATGAGTTAGGAAAATACAAAACTGAAGAAATCGATGTAAGAGAAGAAACTGTCAGCACCAAGGAGCATTTCACCCGTATAGTCATCAGGAAACTAAACAAGCGAATTGTTGGCCCGCGTACCATCGGCAAAGTTAAAGAACTCTTGAGCAGCATTTATCGTGAAGACCTCCGGAGCGGTTTTGTAAAGATCTATTATAACGGAACGCTTCTTCAGTTTAGGGAAGCGCCCGTCTACGAAGAAACAATCGATGATAAGACAATTCGCTGGAAGAAAGACATATCTTTCTCTGTTGAGCATGAAGGCAAGCGACTTCCGGTTAGTGGTTTTATTGCGCTCCGTCTTCCCGGTAGTGTAAAAGATGCTGGTTTTACACTGCTTAGGCGCGGGAGAGTTATTGTAGGCGGATCTGAAAGCAACTATCGCCCCTTTGAACTCTTTGGTGATTCTAATTCATATGCTTGGCAGCGCCTTTACGGAGAATTACATATGGACAATTGGCCAGTCACTCAGGCTAAGGATAGTTTTGACTGGCATAATAGCGGGCTAGAGGAAGCATTTATTAATGAGCTAAGCACCTTTACACAAGACTATCGGCGCAAAGCTGAGACAATCCGTGTGCGTGAAAAGATTCAATCCAAAGATCTTCTAAAAGACGCCGTACAGGGCTTTTCAAATTCTGGTGTCGTAGAGAACGTAGAAGTCGAAATAGTGAATCGGGAGCAACCTGGTTCGGAGCCTGAGACTCCTGATGCGGTTAACAAACCCCCTGTCACACCGACAGAAACAGTTGAGAAACCTATTGTCGATGTAAACAATGATGGCGTTATCATTGAAGGTGGAGACCAAGTAAACTATAGATTCAAGTACAAGGGTTCGGAATATCTCTTCCACATTATCTTCGATGCATCCGATCCGTCTCTTGATTGGCTTCTGGTGGAAAGTAATGACATTACCGAGTATACGCTTTCCATCAATATGCGTCATTCATTCTTCAAGCCATTGATTGAGAAACGCGAGTTTTTGCCGATTATGACACGTATGTCAATTGCCATGGTCCTTGCTGAGATAGAGTCCATGCTTATTTCTCCTGACGGCAAAATCGAGCCAAGTGCCATCAGACTTAAAATGAATGAAATCCTTGAGACTGTGCGAAAAGGAGATGAGTGATCGTGGCAGAGAATCTAATTCGTGTAACTGACCAGCCCCAACTTACCAGTTGGGAAATAACAATGGATGGTTTCTTCCGATCGAATGTTGAAAAGCAAATGTTGGCTGATGGTATGTCGAGCGAAGCGACAGAGACCGTGTTTTCTAATGCAGCTCGTATTCTAAGTCATTGTCCCAATCCTGCGATACACGAAGACCTTGCGGAGACCGGAATAGTAATCGGTAAGGTTCAAAGCGGTAAAACTTCGAACTTCATTTCGGTATTAGCCCTTGCTTTCGATAATGGATACAACATAGCAATTGTTCTCGGTGGCAATACACTGGAACTGTTGAAGCAAAACGCTAACCGGATAGGTGAGTCTTTCCATGTTAACGCTGAAAAGCTGACAGTATTGAAAACAAATGACCACAAATCGCTTATTAACCCGTCGAGAATCAAAGAATTCATAGAGAACGGACGTAAGGTTATCATTGTAGGCCTTAAGCACACAAAACACATTGACCAGATTGCGGAAATCTTTGAAAACGATTTTCTTTCAGATCAATCGGTACTAATTGTTGATGACGAGGGCGACCAGGCAACTCTGAATACAAAAGCCTACAAGAACTCATTTAGCAAAACATACGGCGCCGTTCTTTCTCTCAAGGCGAAAATAAAAAGCCATTGTTTTCTGTCCGTGACTGCTACTCCGCAGGCGAATATTCTGATTGAGACATTTGACACGCTTTCTCCTGACTTTGGTGAGTTGGTTTATCCCGGGGAAGGCTACTGTGGCTTACAAGAGTTCCATGGAACGGATTGCGACAAGCACGTATACGAGATTCCAGCATCTGAAGGCAATCTTTTGGATAACGCTGGTGTTCCGGCATCGGTCTATAAAGCAATGGCGATGTTTTTTGTCGGAAACGCAATACGATACAGCCGTGGAGATATGGGCAATCACGCGATGCTCGTTCATCCCAGCCAAAAAAAGTATGATCACCATATTGTTGTAAACAAACTTCAGGCTATTTTAGATGACTGGAAGTCTAAAGCAAAAACTCGTTTGGCAGGAAAAAGAGATATTTCCTATCTTTCTTTGCAGCGTCAATTAAAGGATGCGTATGATGCATTTATTGCAGATGGAGTAATTTGTGTTCCGTTCGAGGACTTAGAGAAAACCGCTCTTAATCGAATCAAAGAATGCTCCCCTGTGTTGCTTTGCAACAGCGATGAAAATGCAAGCGATAGTTCAAAGCTCTATAGAACCAATATATTTGTCGGCGGAAACCTTGTAGAGCGAGGTGTTACCATTAAAGGCCTTGCAGTTACATACATTACTCGCCGCGCGAAGGGCAAGAGCAACGTGGATAACACCGAGCAGAGAGCTCGATGGTTTGGATATAAGGCTGACTATCTTGATGTATGCCGAGTTTTTACTTCAAAGGACATCAAAGACGATTTTATAAGCATCCTTGAACATGACGAAGATATGTGGGCGTCTATTGAGCGAGCTCAAGAACGAGGGATCGCGTTTAAGGACATGCCTCGCATCTTCAAACTTGCCAGGAGTGCTTTTCTGCAGTTAACTCGGAAAAACGTTGCGAAAACAGAAAACTATGCCTTGTCTGAATGGAAGCCACAGAGATATTTGGTAATGGACAAGGATATTTCAGATAGTAATACGGCTATTATTTCTGAATTCCGCACAAAGAGAACTGATCAATTAGTTATCGAGCATCATAATGCTGTTCAGGTTCATGCTGTGTTGCAATCCTTGCCGTTTGCTGAAGTATATTCGGATTTGCTTTCAAAGCTATCCTTTTTGTCCGAAGAAATTTTGGGGAAAAAGTTCTTTGATCAACTCAATGAAGCGTTGAGCAAAATTGAGAAAAACCCTGTGGTTGACATTTACTGGGTAAGAGATATTGAGCACTCAACACGTAAGATTAGTGAAGATGGCTCAATTCAACAATTGTTCCAGGGCCGTAATCCCAACATTTCTAGCCCTACATATTACGAAGGGGATCGCAGCTTGGCCGACAAAGCGCCGGACCATATGCAACTGCAAATTCACTATGTAAAACCAACGAATATTCCCGCAATCGATTTCTATTCCCCTGCGCTTGCATTGTATGTTCCCGAAGACTGTGCGGCCGAATTGTCAAAACTGGTGGTGAGAGCTAATGGATAACAAAGAGATATTTGATAGACTGAACAATTGCCAAACCGAGGGTGCCCAGTTTGTGGTCTTTTCTGTAGATGGCGACACATGCTATTTTGGAAAAGACCAGGATGGTAACACGGTATTTATGATTCCATCGACACTGAAAAATGTTCCGTCCCTTCATCAAAAGACAACCTCCCTCGGCTTTTTCTTTAACAGGAGATGCTCTTTTGAACTAAACGGCGCTGCAACAACAAAAGTGGTTCACATCCTCACGTGCAAAGAAAAAGACAAGGATCGCGTCCTTGCTTTTATCCGTCTAACCAGGGCATTCGCGCAAACAGATAGGGATAATGACCAACTGTATTTAGCGAAATTGTTCTCTTCTCTGTCGGCATTATTTGATAAGAAAAAAGAGGTTTCGAGTATTGAGTTGCAGGGCCTCTTTGCAGAACTATATACAATTCTTCATTTTAGGGGTATCGGTTGTGACATCTCAGAGTGCTGGCAGTCCAGAAATATGATGAAATTCGATTTCACACTTACCGAAAAAAAGCGGATAGAAATCAAATCCACACTAAAGGCCAGTAGAACACACCACTTTAAGCACGATCAGTTGCTGAGCGAACTTTATGATATCAAGGTTGTATCTATCATGCTCAGGAAAAGTGATGACGGCATTTCGCTCGGTGATCTAATTGAGGAGATCAATGAAGTATATTCCACGCAGTATCCCCTTTTGATGCACATAGAAGCGCTTGTTTCTCATATTGATCGAGCGCACCTATATGAAGTGCAGTATGACCCTACATATATCAAAGCAAATCTTCGCTACTACGATGCAGTGAACATTCCCCATTTTAACGAAAAGACGCCTGATGGTGTGTTTAATGCAGAATATGATTGTGTTCTTGATACTGCCATTGCTACGGAAGAAACTGAAATCGTCGCCTGGATAAGGGAGGGATAAAACTGTTCAAAACATATGATCTGTTTGATCACAGAAACATTAATGATCTTGTTCCCGAGATAGTCTACTACTATCTGTTTCAGGGACTCAGTTTAACCGCAATTGAGGCAAAACTCTTCCGTACAGAAGAATACCACGGTTGGCTCAGCAAAACATTTTTGAACTATTATGGGATTGATACCGAAAGAGAAAACAAGGGTATCTATTCGGGAAGAACTGTTCCTGAGGTGGTTGAAGAACTCTACAGGAGTTCCAATATCGCACATGTTCGGGTTGCCAAACTATTGAAGGAGAAGTACTTATAACCCGGCAAGGAGACCACTATATGCAGCAAATTGAAATGGGAAAAAATACTGTAAAGCGCTACGACAGATATATCAATCTAGCGTTTGAATATCATGTCGCTGCTCTATTACTGTGGCATTCAATAGTTGATTCCCCCTATCTGTATAATCCGTGCATGTTCTTGGCTCGCCAAACAATCGAACTTCTGCTAAAAGGATTGATATATCATGATTGTAGAAACATCGTAGGTGCTAAGATTGAATCCTGCAAAAAGAGGCGATTAATAGATAATACCCACAATCTGTCTGCGCTTTGGGACTATTATGTTCAAAACATGCAGCCTCGGGATTTGCCTTCCCCCGATGATGTGAGCAAAATAGGAAAAGCTATTAAGCAATTTGCGAAAAGAGATATTGACTCTACAAAGTACCGCTATCCGGAAACAAAAAACCCATGCACGAATTTGAAATTAGAGCCTATTCGGATAGACCGCAATCCTACGGCCTTTCCTGAATTGGGAAATACGCCGCCGATTGTGGTTTCCTCACAATCCAACAAAATTGGAATTGTCACATCTGGGGCAACAGATTTAAAGCGTGGATATGAGGTGTTTGAATTAATCGAAATGCTTTCCCAAATGGCTGAAGCATAATAGAACACCTATTTTGTGTGAGAGGACTGGAATTGGAGTTCCCATTTCATGTTGTCAAATCTGCAAATCTGTTTTTCGCACATTGGGCTTTTCCTTCGGGTTGCGCTATCATGTAGATGATGATAGAAACCCACACGGCGAGCGTGTAGGAGGAAGAATATGTACAACAGATTTGCAGAAAAGCGCAGGCGGTATCTGCGCGAGTACAGGGACGGCATCTACACGGGGATGCTGCTGACCGGCAAGCTGGACGAGCATCTCAAGGAAATCGGCGACACAGCACAAGAAATGTTTGATCAGCTGGTCGAACAGATGAAGAAAGTCGAAGGCGTCACCGAGCAGCTGAAGGCCGAAAAACAAATGGAATGGGTGGGACGGATGAACAGCATCTGCAACCGTGCGGAGGAAGTTGTCCTTTCTGAGCTGGTTTATTGCTGAGGTGTGGTGATGTTCAAGTATAGAAGAAATCGAGTGTTAGCACTCTGCGCCGGCGAGCGACGGCTGCTGACAATGGCCCTGTTGTCCTTTCGGAACAAGCTGGTAGCAAGCGGCAAGCCCACCGAGGATATCAATGAGCTGCTGATCCGGCTGCTACGGTAAAAACTGAATACGAGAAATGAGCGTCTGCTTCTGAAAAGAGGCAGGCGCTTATTTTTATGGCATCAATTTTGCAGCCACACCGATGAAATCCGGAATGGACATGGCATCAATTTTGATGCCATAGACGAAAAATGGCTCCATTTCGGAGCCACGAGCAGTCCTGCATAGGAAAATGGCTCCAATTTGGAGCCAAAACAAAAGAATTTTTCAAGGGGGTTAATTTTTTGGCCTTCTCGCTGCCTACCAAGTGAGGGGAACTTTGAAAAAGCTCTGCACAAGCTCGGCTTTTTATAATTTACCAGCTCAAAAGAAAAAATTTTGAAAAGCAGCGGGAAAATTCGAAAAAAATTCGGCAAAGGGAAAGTGAGAGGAGCTTCTAAGCTTCCCCCGTGTACCTCGACAACTGAATAGCCGTTACCGAGACAGATATGACTGTGCGACGACCGCAAAAGAGCGAGCACGGCAACGCCGCGGAGACCCCGGGGCAGGCATATAAAAACGATATCGGAAGTACGGTGCCAAACCAAAAAACACAATTACCAGCGAAAGAAAGAAGGTGAAACACATGAACAAGCTACAACTGATCGATGCCGATACCCTGTATTACAAACCCCTTGCCCACCCCAAAATGCTCATCGACGGTGTTCTCTCCGACGGGCTCGCCATTTTAGCGGGTGACTCCAAGATCGGCAAGAGCTGGATGGTGCTGTGGCTGTGCCTGCAAATCAGCCGCGGCGAGGCGGTGTGGGGGCTGCCCACCAGAAAAACCGATGTGGTATATCTGGCTTTGGAGGACCGGGAATGGCGCGTTCAGCAGCGTATGCAGGAGCTGACGGACTCTCCGCCGGAGAATCTCCGCTTCGGCTTTTCCTGCGGGCAGCTGGGCGCGGAGCTGGAGGGGCAGATTGAGGAGACTCTGCGGGAATTTCCCACCACAGGCCTGATATTCATCGATACCCTCCAAATGGTGCGGGACAATGCTTCCGCAAAGGTCAATGTCTATGCCCAGGACTACAAGGATCTGTCCGGCCTGAAAAAGCTCGCCGATGACCACGGCATTTGCATCTTCGTTGTCCATCACACCCGAAAGGAGCGGGACAGCAGCAATATCTTCAACGACATGACCGGCTCCACAGGCATTTTGGGCGTGGCGGATACGGGGATGATTCTCCGCAAGGATGACCGCTTCGGCGATTGCGCCACCCTCTGCATTACGGGCCGGGATGTGGAGGAGAAGAAGCTGAAAATGCAGATGCGGGGCGTCCAATGGGAGATTACCGAGGCGCTCAGTGCCAAGGATTTGCGAAAGGAACGCATCCCGGACTTTGTTTTTCAGGTGGCGGATTTTCTCTTGGCGCACAGGCGGTTTCGGGGCACGGTGTCCCAGCTGCTTGCCGCTGTAGGTAATACGGAGCTGAAGCCCAACCTCGCCAGCAAGCATCTGACCCGTCATTACAGCGATGTGCTGCTGCCCCTGGGAATCACCTACGAGTATCGTAAAACGGCGGCTGCCCGGTTGGTGCTTTTGGAGCTGCATGACGGTGCTGACGGTCATGACGGTTCCTCCGGGAGTGACAAACTTGCGTCACTGCGGAAACAAAATGACGACATCGCCAGGCTTCCCCAAGCATCGTCACAAGCGTCATCTGCGTCATGGGAGGAGGCGGAGGACGATGAGGAATTGCCGCTTTAAGGGGTGCGGGGCTATACACCGCTTTTTTATCCGTAAGGATAACGAGCATGGGATTTGTGTAGCCCTGCGGCACCCAAATCCCCCGTATCTGCCGATACGAAAGGGGCGCGCCCCTGTAACCCCGCTGAAAGGATGTGATATCTATGCGGAATCGAACAGAGGAAATCAATGTGCGGGTCTATAAAACCGAGAAGAATACCATTCACAGAAAGGCAAAGAAATGCGGCATGAATATGTCGGAATATCTCCGAACCTTGGGAACCGGCGCAGTGGTGAGGGAAGCTCCGTGCCGGGAGCTGATGCTGGCGTATCAGAAGCTGACAACGCTCCACGATACCGTCCGCTACGAGCTTGCTATGAGGGACTTTGACGAGGCCCTGACCGAGATCGAGAGCCTGCTTCTGCGCGCCTATCACGGGAAGGAGGATGCCGATGGCGGTGACGAAGATCTGGGCGATCCATGACAGCGTCAGCCGTGTGGTGGACTACTGCACCAACCCCAGCAAGACCAAGCTAAGCGACCTGGAGCAGGTGCTGCTGTATGCTGCCGACAAAGAAAAAACCCTGGATGAGGGGGAGCAGCAATACGCCGTCACCGGAATTGGCTGCAGGGCGGAGTCCGCCGCAAGGGAGATGGCTGCCGTGCAGAGGCGCTTCGGCAAAGCCGGCGGCAATGTGGCCTACCACGCCTACCAGTCCTTTAAGACCGGTGAGGTCACAGCGGAGGAATGCCATCGCATCGGCGTGGAGACGGCGCGGCGGCTTTGGGGGAACGACCGGCAGGTGCTTGTTGCCACCCACTTCAACACCGGCACTTATCACAACCACTTTGTTGTGAATCCGGTGAATATGTGGACGGGCAAAAAGCTGGAGGCAAAATACGAGGTTTACTACAAGCTGCGGGATATGTCTGACCGTGTCTGCAAGGAGCATGGCCTGTCGGTGGTGAAAAATCCCCAGCGGCACAAAACAGCGCGGTCGGTCTACTTTGCCGAAAAGAACGGCGAGCCCACCCGCTACAACCTCATGCGGCGGGCACTGGACGAGGCACTGACGATATCGAGCAGCTGGACGGAGCTGAGCGCCGTGCTGCGGAAGAAGGGCTATGTGTTCGTGTGCGATCCCTACCGCAGGTACGCAACCATCCGCTCTCTAAGCGCTAAAAAGTGTATGCGCACCTTCCGGCTGGGAGCCGAATATGACAAGGAGGCGCTGCAGGACAGGCTGCTGGAGAACCAGCGGGACATCCGCGTGACCCGGCGCTATTTTGAATTCATGAGGCCCTACACACGGGAATATGCCAGAAAAAATCCGCCGACGGAAGAATATTACCGGCAGCGGGATTTCTATCTGCATTTGCCCCGTGTCACCGGGTATTTGAGCTTCTTCCGTTGTGTGGCAATCGTGCTGGGCGTTGCGCCGCTGTACGAGAAGGAGTATCGGCAGCCCCTGTCGGCGGAGTGCCGGGAGGCTTGCCGCAGGCTGGATCGCTTCACCGCCGAGATAACGCTGGTGTGTCGGGAGCATTTGGACACGCCGGAGGATGTGCAGAGGTTTCTTGCACGAGTGGACAGAGAGATGGATGCAATATCCGCTGCACGCAGCAAAATCCGTAATAAACAGCGAGGCTGCGCCGATCCTGCGGAGAGGGTCGAGCTGAAAAAGTCCTGCGCCGCCTGCACCGCAGAACTTTCCCGGCTTCGGAAGCAAAAGCAAACCGCCTATAACATGATTGAGGATAACCCAAAGCTGAAAGCCCTCTTGGCGTGTGAATTGGATGCGTGGGTGGAAAGCGACCCCTACCTATCCCCGCGGGAAAAGCAGGTGCTGCGAAATCAGCAACCGTCCCAAGAGGACAAGACGATTATACGATGAAAGGAAGGATTCGATGAAGAACGACCGATCGATTGATTTGGGGCTGACCGGGTATGAGGAGCTTTTTATGAGCACGGAGGAACGGCTCGATGCGAAAAAACCAAAGGTAGAGGCAATCCCGCTGGCTGACCTCACACCCTTTCGAAATCACCCCTTTAAGGTGAAGGAGGACGAGGAAATGGCGCAGCTCATGCGGAGCATTGCCGATGTCGGCGTGCTCTCTCCGGCGCTGGCAAGGCCGCTGCCTGACGGCGGCTATGAGCTGATCTCCGGCCACCGGCGGCTGGCAGCGTGCAAGGCGCTGGGGATGGACACCATGCCGGTGATTATCCGTGACCTGACAGACGAGGAGGCTGTTATCACCATGGTGGACAGCAACCTGCAAAGGGAGCACATCCTGCCGTCGGAAAAAGCATTTGCGTACAAGATGAAAATGGAAGCATTAAAAAGTCAAGGGAAACGCACGGATTTAACTTTATCGCAAGTTGCGACAAAGTTGGATGCTGCAGCAGAAATCGGAAAAAGAGTAGGGGAAAGCCGAGATCAAGTGTTCCGCTACATCCGCCTCACCAACCTAATCCCCGACATCCTGAAGCTGGTGGACGAGGGCAAAATCGCCCTGACTCCGGCGGTGGAGCTGTCCTATTTGCAGCCGTCCGAACAGGAGATGCTCTTCTCCGTGATGGACAGCGATGAGGTAACGCCGTCCTTGTCCCAGGCCCGGCGGCTGCGGCGCATGAGCGAGGCGCAGACTCTCACGGACGATGCAGTGCTGCAGCTTCTGTCCGAGGTTAAGGGCAATCAGGTGGAATATGTGAAGGTGCCGGTAGACAAGCTCCGCAGCTTTTTCCGCCCGGACACCTCCGTGAAGCAGATGACCGAGACGCTTGTCAAGGCCATGGACTTTTACAACAAATACTTGGCGCGGCAGCGCAAAGACCGGGATGCCCGGTGAAAGGAGATTAAATTATGAAAGCTAATTTTGATTTTAACCGTTTGAGCGAAAGCAGAAAACAGGAGCTTGACTGTATGGTCGCAGATTTTTCCGAGGCGGGTTGCCTCTTTGTTGAGGATCTTTTCCTTGAATTTCTCATCGATGCTGATAACGGTATTGACCGCAGCGATGATAAGCTTGTGGCAACCTTTGATGATGAGTGCGGACACGAGCTTGTGTTTATTCTCTCTCAGGAAGAGGTTCACTATGTAATCCATGCTATTTCGGAAAAGCTGGATAATATCGTATGCGAAGGCGGCACTCCCTTCGGTGAGGATGAAAACGAGGAGGGTATTGTCAGCCTCTCGCCGGTGAACACAGAAGAAGAGCTTGATATGCTTCTCGCACATGTGCTTGGTGACGATGGAGGTGGTGCCGATGACTAAAATCGAAATTCAGACCCTGTATGAGGTGATGTTCACGGACTACCCCGACATTGTAAATGTGGCGCAGGTGCAGGCGATGCTGGGCATCAGCCGTCATCTGGCCTATGCGCTGATCGGCGACGGCGACATCCCCGGTATGAAAATCGGCAATGCATACCGCGTACCGAAAATCAATGTGATCCGCTACGCACTCTCGGCGGGAAATCCGCAACCGGCGGCGTAGCCGGGATTTGAACCTGTATGGCACATTGGACGGGCATTCCCGCCGGGCGTATAATAAAAACGGTCCGAAAGGGTGCCCGTTCATGTGCTATCCGCAAAGGAGGTAGAATTTATGATAGCAGGACACCTGCAAATAAAAAACGACAATTACTACATGGTGCTGAATTACACGGATGCCAACGGCAAGCGCAGGCAGCCGTGGATTCCCACAGGACTTCCCGCAAAGGGAAACAAGCGCCGCGCTGAGAAGCTGCTGCTGGACACCCGCAAGAGCTTTGTTCCGCCGGTTGCGAGCAAGGAGAACGAGGACATCTCCTCTGATATGCTGTTTGCCGACTACATGGAGCTGTGGCTGGAGATTATCCGCAGCTCGGTGGAAAAGACCACCTTTTCCTCTTACACGCAGATGGTAAAGGGGAAGATCGCACCGTATTTCCAAAACACCGGACTGACGCTGGACGGAATCCAAGCCAAGCACATTCAGAGCTTTTATCTGCATGAGCTGAAAACCGTGTCGCCCGGTACGGTGATCCACTATCACGCCAATATCCACAAGGCGCTGAAATACGCCGTCAAAATGGACCTGATTCCCTTCAACCCCGCCGACAAGGTGGAGCGCCCCAAGAAGCAGCGGTACATTGCGGACTATTACCGGCAGGAGGAGCTGGAGAGACTGCTGGAAGCGTCCAAGGATCATCCGTACTCCCTGCTGATTCAGATGACCGCCTTTTACGGCCTGCGCCGTAGCGAGGCGCTGGGGCTGAAATGGGACGCCATCGACTTTGAGCGGGACACCATCACCATTAAGCACATTGTAACCAACGCAAAGATAGACGGCAAATGTGAAATCGTCTGCGCCGACCGTGCCAAAACGAAATCCAGCCTGCGCTCCCTGCCGCTGGTCAGCAACATCCGGGAAAAGCTGCTGGCGCTGAGGGAGCAGCAAAAGGAGAATCGGCGCGTATGCGGAAATTGCTACAGCAAAAAGTATGACGGCTATGTTTTTGTGGATGCCATGGGCAATATCTTCAACCCCAGAAGCGTTACCGCCAATTTCAGCAAGCTGCTGGAGCAGAACGGTCTGCGGCACATTCGCTTTCACGACCTCAGACACAGCTGCGCCTCACTGCTTTTGGCAAACGATGTGCCTCTGAAGCAAATTCAGGAGTGGCTGGGCCACAGCGATATTGGCACGACGGCGAATATTTACAGCCATTTGGATTACAAGTCCAAGATCACCTCGGCAAATGTAATGGACAATCTCCTGACTCTGCCGGACACAAGGCAGACCGGCTGGCACACCTGAGTTCTTGCCGAAAATCATGTACGCCGATGTGACCTTGAGAGAAAAGAAAAGCCCAGTCATATGGGCAAAAGCCTTGATATGACTGGGTTTTTGGCGGAGAGTTAGGGATTCGAACCCTAGAGACCTTTCGGTCTACAGCATTTCGAGTGCTGCACCTTCGACCACTCGGACAACTCTCCGTATACCTCAAGTGTAATCCTTGCTCCGGAAGAATGCAAGAAAAACACGCAAGAACAATATAAAATTGTGAAATCCGAACCCGCGCAAAGCCCTGTGCGGTGGACATTTTCAGCGGACGAAACAGCCGGAGCTTCCAAAAATTTCGAGTCAGTCCCGTTATGACCGCTTCGATACGTTTCCGTATTCTGCTAAAGCATGGGAAAACACGCTTTGCGCATACTATTTTATCGGTTTTGAGAGAAAAAGTCAAGCGTTTTTTGGCAAAAAGGTTGACATATACAGGGCAATGCGGTTACAATAACTGTGTATTATGATGTTTAGACCTTTTGTTTTCGCACGGCTAAAGCTGTGCGGATATGACCCGGAAAGTGAGGATGCCGCTTTTGCGGCGAATGCTTATGGATATGAAAAAATGGATGCGCTGCGCTGCGGCGGTCGTTTTGAGCGTTTTGGTGGCGTTCAGCGCGACGGCGTGCTCGCAGCCGGCGAATATTGAATCAGGCGCCGTTTCGCAGGAATACCCGGTGACCGTGAACGAAGTGACGTTAAACGCAAAACCCCAGAAGGTGGCGGTACTCTCCGGCAGTTTAGCGGATGTGGTGCTGGCGATGGGGTACGAGACGAGCCTATCGCTTGCAAGCGATGACTGCACACAGCCCGATTTACAAGTGCTGCCGAAGGTTTCCGCAACGGATGCGCAGAGTGTGATCTCTGCAGGTGTGGATCTCGTTTTGGCGGAGACGATGGACGACAGCGAAAAGCAGACGCTTGAAAACGCGGGCATTACGGTGCTCCTTTTGACGCGTGCGAAAAACCGCGAGGATTTTGAACGCCTGTACGCGCAGGTGGGCACGGCTTTGAACGGCGGCTCTACGGGTTATAATGTAGGCGTGAAGGCAGCGCAGAAGATTTTCTCCTCGCTCGACGACCTTTCGCGCTTGGCACCGGAGAGCAACACCGTGGTGACGGCGTGCTATATTTCGGATGTGAACGGATCTGCGGTGACGGGCGATGAGCTTGGCAGCGTGATGATGTCATATATCGGTCTGACGAACATTTTTAAGGGCCTTACGGGCGGTACGTTCACGTTTGACGATTTGCGATTGAGCGACCCGACGATGATTTTCTGCTCAGAAGATGTGCGCGGGCAGATCGTGCAGGACGCGCAGTACGCGAATCTTTCGGCGGTAAAAAACGGCCGTGTTTACGCCGTCGACCCGAATTATATGAATTGGCAAGGCAAGACGGTGTACAACGCGTGCATCGACATGATGGGCCTTGCATACCCCGAATTGACGGAGGAAAACTCCGCTGCGCTGGAGCTGGATTCCGAGCTTTCGGAAGCGGAAGCGACGGCGAGCCCCTCGCCCGCGCCGGAATACACGGCGATCAAATCCGGCACGGAGGGCGACGATGTGTTCGCGATGCAGCAGCGCTTAGCGGAGCTTGGCTATCTGACGGTGGAATACACCGGCATGTATGGAGAAATGACGATGGAGGCCGTAAAGGCGTTCCAGAAAGCGAACGGGCTTACGGCGACCGGCAAAGCAGATGCCGAGACGCTGACGGTGCTCTATTCCGCGGAGGCAAAAGCCGCAGACGGTGCGGAAGCCACGGCGACGCCGGAGCCGGAATCGGAAACGAGCACGGCAGAGGGCGCCGTGACGACACACGAAAATGCGTAAAATTTGAGAGCTTGAAAGGGCGGCTTTGCCGCCCTTTTTTGTATTGACTTTTTCTCCGCTTTTTTTTATAATCAGAAGCAAGATGCGCTTTTGCGCGCTATTGTATTGAGTTTGGGGCGCAGGCCCCGGGGGAGGAAACATGTTTTTCACAAGAGACAAGAGCTTTTACAAAACGCTCGTCACGCTCGCGATACCGATTGCGCTGCAGAACGCCGTAACCTTTGCGGTCGGCCTTGCAGATAACGTGATGATCGGCACGCTCGGCGACAGTGCGATTTCCGGTGTGTATGTGGGCAGCCAGCTGCAGACACTGCTGCAAATGTTCATCGGCGGCATTGAGGGTGCTATCCTCATTTTGGCTGCGCAGTATTGGGGTAAACGCGATACAAAAAGCATCCGCCGCATTGCGGCCATCGGTGTGCGGTTTGCTTTGCTCATCGGTTTGGTCATTACGGTGACGGCGTTTTTATTGCCGTCGCAGATCGTATCCCTGTTCACGAGTGATGCTTCGGTCATTGAATCGGGCACAGTTTACGTGCGCGTGGTGAGCCTTTCGTACATTTTCTTCTGCATTTCGCAGGTGATGGTGGCGACGATGCGCGCGGTGGAGACGGCGAAGATCGGTCTTTACGTGTCATTTGTGACGCTCATTGTGAACGTCATCTGCAACTATATTTTGATTTTCGGTAAGCTTGGCTTCCCGGCACTCGGTGTGACCGGTGCGGCGGTGGCTACGCTGTTTTCGCGCATCATTGAAGCGGTTGTGATGGTCGTTTACGTGCGCTGCATCGATAAAAAGCTGAAGCTTCGCTTTGCCGACCTCTTAAAGCGCGGCGGCGAATTGACGCGCGATTTCCTGCGCTACGGTCTGCCCATCATGGGGGGGCAGGTCGTATGGTCGGTGAACATGCTGGGGCAGACGATGATTCTCGGCCGTTATGACGCGGGCGTCATTGCGGCAGTGAGCATCGCGAATATGTTGCACAATATGATGTACATTGCAATGAACGGCCTTTCGAGCGCGGTGGGCATTATCACCGGCAAGACGGTCGGCTCCGGACGTATGGAAAAAATTCGCGAGTATTCCCGCACAACGCAGGTCATTTTCCTTGGCCTCGGCATTCTTTCCGGCATTGCGGTGCACTTCCTGCGCGACCCGTTCATCGGGCTGTACGGCGCGAGCGATGCGGCCGTGGCGTATGCGCGTGAGTTCATCAATGTCATTTCCGTTACGATTATCGGCACGTGCTATCAGGCAGCGTGCCTGTTCGGCCTTGTTAAATCCGGCGGCGACATTTCGTTTGTCTTCCGCAACGACACGATCTTCGTGTTCCTTGTGGTGCTGCCGTCTGCCATTATCGCGTCTTACCTCGGTGCGCCGCCTTGGGTGGTTTTTGCGTGCCTCAAATGCGACCAGATCTTAAAATGCTTCGTTGCCGTGGTGAAGATCAACCGGTATAACTGGATGAAGAACCTGACGCGCGAGACGAACGAAGTGTAAAACTACGACTTGAAGGGAATTTTCATGAAGCAATTTCGCGGAGCCTTGCTCCTGACGATCACCGCCCTTATTTGGGGCACGGCGTTTGTAGCGCAGAGCCTCGGCATGGACCATTTGGGCCCGTTTGCGTTTAACGGCGTACGCAATTTCATTGCCGCGCTGGCGCTTTTGCCCGTGCTGCTGTTTATGCAGCGCAAAGCGCCGAAAAAAACGCAGACGGACGAAGAGAGAAAGCAGAGCCGCAAGACCCTGTGGGTGGGCGGCGTGCTGTGCGGCTCGGCGCTTGCCGTGGCCTCTAATTTGCAGCAGTTCGGCATCAGCTTTACGACAGTGGGCAAGGCCGGGTTTTTGACGGCGCTTTACATCGTGATTGTGCCGATACTCGGTTTGTTTCTCAAAAAACGCGTGCCCGCAACGGTTTGGGTGAGCGTTGTTATTGCGGCGGCGGGCACGTATTTGTTGAGCGTGCAGGAGGGCTTCACCATCGCGCCGGGCGACCTGCTCGTCATTTTGTGTGCGTTGGGCTTTTCCGTACATATCCTCATCATCGACCATTTCTCGCCGATGGTGAACGGCGTGGCGCTTTCGTGCGTGCAGTTTCTTGTCTGCGGCGTTCTTTGCACGGTAGCGGCGCTGTTTACGGAGACGTTCACGCTTGCGGACATTTTAAAAAGCGCGGGGCCGCTTCTTTTCACGGGCCTGATGTCGAGCGGCGTGGGGTACACGCTGCAAATCTTGGGGCAGAAGGATACCCCGCCTGCGGTGGCGTCCCTTATCATGAGTCTTGAATCTGTGTTTGCGGCGCTTTCCGGCTGGCTGGTCCTCGGCCAAAGCATGAACGGACGCGAGCTTCTGGGCTGCGTTTTGGTGTTTGCGGCGGTCATTTTGGCGCAGATCCCGCTTGAGGCGCTGAAAAAGGAAAAAGCGGTGAAAAAGACGCCATAAAGTCAATTGGGGCATTTCCGGGATCCGTTTCGCGGTTTTCTGCGGGAATGCCTTTACTTTTGTAAATTTTATGGTATAGTTGTAGGTAGAAACTCTTTGGGTAAAAACGCGCACGGCATAAGGCCGGCGCTTTATTGTATTGAAAGGATGAATATTCAAATGCGCATTATCAAAACGAAAACCTATGAAGAAATGAGCGCCATTGCAGCCGGCATCATCGGCGGCCAGGTGCTTTTGAAGCCGAACTGCGTGTTGGGTCTTGCAACAGGCTCTTCGCCGATTGGCGCCTACAAAGATCTTGTAAAGAGTTATGAGGACGGCATACTGGACTTTTCCGAAGTGCGCACCGTAAACCTCGACGAATACTGCGGTCTGGACGGTACGAACCCGAACAGCTACCGCTATTTCATGAACGACAACCTCTTTGACCACGTGAATATCGACAAGGCGAACACACATGTGCCGAACGGCCACGCAGATGACCTTGAAGAGGAGGCTGTGCGCTATGAGAGCTTTATTCAGTCTCTCGGCGGCATCGATCTGCAGTTGCTCGGCATCGGCCACAATGGGCATATCGGCTTTAACGAGCCGACGGACAACTTCCCGGCGACAGTGCATACCGTACAGCTGACGGAGAGCACTATCAACGCGAACTCCCGTTTGTTCGAGCGCCGCGAGGATGTGCCGACGCAGGCCATCACCATGGGCATCGGCACCATTATGAAGGCGAAGAAGATTCTTCTCATCGCAGGCCCGGATAAGGCGGAGATCGTCGAAAAGGCTTGCTTCGGCAAGGTTACGCCGGAGGTGCCGGCTTCCGTTTTGCAGCTGCACCCGGACGTTACGGTTATCCTTAGCGCGGAAAAGTAATTTCGTTTCGATAAAATTGAAATTCGGTAGTTGACTTTAAGATTAAATTATGCTATGCTATAGATAGCAAAGCCGCAGGAAGCGGTAACGGTCAAAAGACCGCGCGGCGAAACGCCGTTTGAAAGTATTTTAAAGCCACTTTAAAAAATAGACCACGAAGGTCTTTTCGCTCGGTATGGGCGGAATGCTTCGTGGTCTTTTTGTATCAGGGAGGGTATTTCAATGAACCGTACAAACAGTAAATTTTCCGTTAAAAACCTTGTGCTCGGCGCACTTTTTCTGGCGCTTGCGTTAGTACTGCCGTTCTTCACCGGGCAGATCCCGCAGATCGGCGCAATGCTGTGTCCGATGCACCTGCCGATTTTGCTTGCAGGCTTCGTATGCGGCGGCCCGGTGGGCGCGGTTGTGGGCTTTATCGCCCCGCTGCTGCGCATGGTGATGTTCGGCATGCCGCCGTTCTACGTCGCCATCGCTATGGCGTTTGAGCTGCTGACATACGGACTTGTAAGCGGCATCATGTACCGCAAGGTGTTCAAAAAGCAGACCGTCGGCACGCTGTACGGCAGCCTTTTGACCGCTATGGTCGCGGGCAGAATTGTCTGGGGTATCGTGAAGGTGATTCTCAGCGGCATCGCGGCGGACGCGGGCGCGTTCACATTTGCGGCATTCATCTCCGGCGCACTCTTAAACGCAATCCCGGGCATCGTGGTGCAGCTTATTCTGGTCCCGGCCGTCGTCGTCGCCTTGCAGAAAGCAAAGCTGATAGAAGCACCGAGCGCGGAAAAAGCGTAAGCACTATGGGTTCCCTGAAAGGGCGGCATTGCCGCCTTTTTTTCATGCACAAAGCTTGCACTCACCTCGCCATCGTGCTATGATAATCCCAAAGAGACGAAAAGCAGGATGGGGGAAAGACTATGTTTACGGATGCGTTCGGCAAAATTTGGTATAAGGGCAATCTGCACACCCATACAACGAACTCGGACGGCGCGTATACGCCGGAAGAAACGATGGCATTATACAAATCAAAAGGCTATGATTTCCTTGCGCTGACCGACCATTGGTTCCACGGTGAGGGGCGGCAGGAGGAAAACTTTCTCCTCTTAAACGGCACGGAGTTCGACGTGGGCAGTACCGTGCAGGAGGGCATTTACCACATCGTCGGCATCGGCATGGAGAAATCGCCTGCGCTTACAAAACGCGCGCCGGGGCTTTCCGCGCAGAAGATCATCGATGAAATCCATAACGTGAACGGCATTGCAATCTTGGCACATCCCGCATGGTCGCTGGATCGCGCTTCGGAGGTCGCAAAGCTGTACGGCATTGACGGGTGCGAGATTTACAACACCACTTCGGGCCTGCCGTGGAACTGCCGTCCGTATTCCGGTGTGTTTTTCGACGAAATGGCGCTTTTGGGGCACTATTTGCCGTGCATGGCGGCAGACGATGCGCATCACTACACGGGCGACGAGACGCGTTCGTACATCATGGTGCAGGCGGATGAATTGACGCGCGAGGGTGTTTTGGCGGCTATCCGCGCAAACCGCTTCTACGCGACGCAGGGGCCGAATTTCCGCGTTGAAATTGAAAATGGCACGGTCACGGTGCATACCTCGCCGGTGCAGGAGGTCGTGTTCTTCACCGATACCGTTTGGGCGGGCGACCGCGCGACGGTAGGCGAAAATGTGACCGAAGCGACGTATAAAGTGCAGCCTACGGACACGTTCGTGCGCGTGGAGCTGAAAGACAAAGACGGCAACTGCGGCTGGTCGGGTATTTATCCCGTCAACAAAAAGTAAAAGGAAAAGGTCTGCTCACCAAAACGGAGCAGACCTTTTTGCGTATGAATTTAAAGCGTGATTTGCATGCCGTCGTTCACGAATTTGACGGGCAGCGGAGCGAGCGTTTCCGCAAGCTGCATGACGTTCGGGATATTCCACGGCGCGTAGTGGTTGACGAGCACCTGCTTTGTGGGACAGGCGGCCAAAACGGGCGCGTAATCGGTCGCCGGGAAGTGTGCGGCCTCGCAGATGATAAATTCGGTCGGCTTTTCCTTGGCGATTTTCGGAAAATCGACGTTGGGATGCTTTAAGTCGCCCGTGAACAGCACGGCTTTGCCCTCGGCTTCCACGAAAAAAGCATGGGAATCCGGACAATGCTGCGTGGGAATGGCGGTGACTTTTAAATATCCGTCGTCGAAGATTGTGCCGTCCGTGACCTTTTTAAAGCGCAGGTCGCGCATTTCGCAGTGATTCGCTTTGAGCCATGCACGGATGGCCTCAACGCCCTCCAAGTTCGGCAGGCAGATTTCGGGGTCGGCGGTTTTAAAATACCAGCTGATAAGGTCGACAAATGAGATGAGCCCGTTTGTATGGTCGCCGTGCATATGCGTGATGAAGATGCCCTTGACGTCCTCCACCTCGATGCCGCGTGTGCGCAGAGCATCGATGGCGTTAACGCCCATATCGATGAAATAATATCGGCCGTTCGTTTCGATCAAGGTGCAGGAGCAGCGGCGATTCGCCTCCGGCACGCCGTGGCTTGCACCGAGAAAAGTGATCTGCATAGAGTTTAAATTCCTTTCTTTTCAATACTTTTAGTGCTTTCTGAGATTTTCAAGAATTTGCACTGTAAATTCTTTGGAAGACCCCCAATTGGGTCTCCCACACTTTAACAGTCCGCCGGAATGTTAAAGCTCCCATCCTGATTTTTAGGTAGGCAAAAGAGTTTTGAACTCTGCGGAGTTCGACCAAAGGCGTTGCCTTTGGATTTCACGACCGAACCATGGGTTCGGTTTGACCTTCATTTGAAAAAAAGGTCGATCAAAAACTTTTGCATCGCTTCGCCGTGTTCAGTTTAACACGTTTATGTATCGACTGCAATGCGCCGAATTCACAGATTTTCGCTTTCGTTTTTGTCTATCACAGTTTTAGGGTTTCCAGCAGACGGTTCGTTTCTCGCTCTACATGGTCGTAGTCGACGAACGGGCGGTAGATGGTTTCAATTGCGTCATGTGTGCGCTTGCAGAGCCTGAGTTCCTCCACGGCCTGCGCAGTCAAGGTCTCGGCCTCCTGCATGGCGAACGGGATGAAGTCCGAAAGCGGGCTCAAAAGGAACTCGTTTAATGTGCTGCGGGTATCGTCCGCGGCACACAGCATGGTGTCGCCGATGCGCACGCACTGCGGTGCTTCCGGCGTGAGCGGATGCAGGAAAATTTCAGTCTGCGTATTCTGCACGAGCTTCATGGCTTCATTTAAGAACACCGCGCCCAAAACGCCGGGCAGGTACACGGTGTTTTCGGCATCCTGTGCTTCCCGGAAATCCGCAACGCCGGCGGGCGTGGGGCTCGTTAAAAATAGTGTGCGCGGTGTGCCTTCCTTCGGCAGTGTGAAACCCTCTTTTAAAAATGTGCGGATCATGGTAAGGTCGGCAGACCTTGCGGCTTCGCTTACGGCGGCACGGCGCAGGCTGCCTGCGGCGGAAAGGCACGCGAACGCGTTTTTGTAGTGCGCGCGGTTTTCTTCTGCAAGGACAAAAAGCTCTTCGCGGCGGCGTTTGAAGACCTCTTTGTGCAAAAACCGTCCGAGATCCAGCGTTTCGCCGTCGATCCCCGGCATGGCGGGGTCTATGGTGTGCGGCGCGGTGCCGTCCAGTAAGACGAGCCGCCGCTGCGGGATACGCACGGCGTCAAAGCTTTCGGGGTCGCTTGCGCAGCGAAATTCTTCGACGGTAAACCCGTTTGCCCGTGCGATGGCGGCGCATTTTTTCATCAATGTGCTTTTTCCTACCCCGGGGCCGCCCTTTAAAACGTAGGTGTAGTGCGGCTCACTCCACGGCGGCACGATGCCCTCAAAATGCCCGATGAATCCGCACCCGGTGTTAGCGCCCGGAAAATACCTTCTTTTGCCGTTTGACATAGGAAACCCTCCTCATTTCTCATCGGTGAGTTATATGCGAAAAGCGGTTAAAATAGTCGCCGCGGACAAAACAAAAAGTGGAAAACCTGTGCGGAAAATGGCTTTCCCACACAAGAAAAACCGCGCTATGTCACGAATTTTTTACAATCTCGCCGCGGTGCTGCGTATTGAATTGCGCGCGCGCCTGTGGTATCATTAAAAGTATATTTGGGTAATTTTGCGGATATGTAAGAGCTGCCGAAACAGGCGGCATTTATGCGGTACCGGTATACGATGCGGAAAGGGTACCGCAGAAAGGATGAATCAACATGATGAGAATCGGTTTGGACGTTGGTTCCACGACCTTAAAGTGCGTTGTTCTGAACGAGCAGAACGAGGTGCTTTTCAAAAAATATGAGCGTCATCTTTCGCGCATCGTGGAGAAATCCGTCGAGATGCTGCGTGAAGTGGCAGAGCAGTTTCCGAAAGAAAAGGTGCTTTTGAGCATTTCCGGCTCGGCCGGTATGGGTCTTGCAGAGCGCAGTGACATTCAGTTCGTGCAGGAGGTATATGCGACGCGCATTGCGGTGAACCGCCTTGTGCCGGGTACGGATGCGGTCATCGAGCTTGGCGGCGAGGACGCGAAGATTTTGTTCCTTACGGACGGCAATAACGCCTCCGGCCTTGAGGTGCGTATGAACGGATCCTGCGCGGGCGGCACCGGCGCGTTCATCGACCAGATGGCGACGCTTTTGAACATCACCCCGGATGCGCTCAACACACTTTCGAAAGAGCATGAGAAGATCTACACCATTGCTTCCCGCTGCGGCGTGTTCGCAAAGAGCGATATTCAGCCGCTTTTAAATCAGGGCGCGCAGAAAAAAGACGTGGCGGCAAGCATTCTCTACGCCGTTGTGAACCAGACTGTTGCGGGTCTTGCGCAGGGCAGAGAAATCGCGGGCAAGGTCGTATACCTCGGCGGCCCGATGACGTTTTTAAGCGAGCTGCGCGTGGCGTTTGATAAGACGCTCGGCATTACGGGCATCTGCCCGGAAAATTCGCTGTATTTCGTCGCGTTGGGTGCGGCGTTTGCGGCGGACGGCAATGAGACAACGCTTGCGGAGATCATCAACCGCATTGCGCATTACACAGCAAAGGAAGAATACCGCGCCTGCCCGCCGCTTTTTAAGGACAAGGCGGATTACGAAGCATTCACAAAGCGCCACCTTAACGCCGGCGTTAAGGTGCGCGACACACTGGAGGACGGCGAGCCGGTTTATATCGGCATCGATGCGGGCTCCACGACCGTTAAAGCCGTTGTGACGGATAAGGACGGCAATATTGTTTGTTCGCGCTATATGTCGAACAGCGGCAACCCTGTCCCGCTGATGCGCGAATTCCTGCTTGAAGTTTACACGCGTTTCCCGCAGGCGAAGATCTGCGCCTGCGCGGCGACCGGCTACGGCGAAGACATCATCAAAAACGCGTTTTCCGTCGATTACGGCATCGTAGAGACGATGGCGCATTTCTACGCGGCGCGCGCGTTCAACCCGAAGGTCGATTTCATCATCGACATCGGCGGTCAGGACATCAAGTGTTTCAAGGTCGAAAACGGCGTCATCGACGATATTTTCCTCAACGAGGCTTGTTCCTCCGGCTGCGGCTCGTTCCTCCAGACGTTTGCGGGTGCGCTGGGTTACTCCATTGAAGATTTTGCAAAGCTCGGCCTGTTTGCGGATCGCCCGGTCGACCTCGGCTCCCGCTGCACGGTGTTCATGAACTCCTCCGTGAAGCAGGCGCAGAAGGACGGCGCAACGGTGGAGAACATCTCCGCGGGTCTTTCCATCAGCGTTGTCAAGAACGCGCTGTATAAAGTTATCCGTGCGGTCGATTCCAAAGCGATCGGCCGGGAGATCGTCGTGCAGGGCGGTACGTTCCTGAACGACGCCGTGCTGCGCGCGTTTGAGCAGGAGATCGGCCACGATGTCATCCGCCCGACCATTGCGGGCCTGATGGGCGCATACGGTGCTGCACTGTATGCACACGAAAAAGCACAGGCTGCGGGTAAGGCGACGGAGCTTTCGACGCTTTTGAGCAAGGAAGCGCTCGAAGAATTCACCCACAGCGTAAAGGCTATCACCTGCCGCGGCTGCTCCAACAGCTGCAAGTTGACGGTGAACACCTTTTCCGGCGGACGTAAGTTCATCAGCGGCAACCGCTGTGAAAAGCCGGTGACGGGCGTGAAATCCACCGAAGCGCAGTACAACATGTTTGAAGAAAAGCGCAAGCTACTCGCGCGCTATACATACAAAGACACGGGCAAGCCGGTCATCGGCATTCCGATGGGCCTCAACATGTACGAGCTTTTGCCGTTCTGGTATAAGTTCTTCACAACGCTCGGCTACGATGTGAAAACGTCACCGGCGTCGAACCGCCAGCTCTATTTAAAGGGTCAGCACACCATTCCGTCCGATACGGCGTGCTTCCCGGCAAAGCTGATGCACGGCCACGTGGAAGCGCTGCTTGACGAGGGCGTGGACGCGGTGTTCTACCCCTGCATGACGTATAACTTTGACGAAAACCTCGGTGACAACCACTATAATTGCCCGGTCGTCGCCTATTACCCGGAGGTCATCTCCTCCAATATCCAGAAATTAAAGGACACTGTCTTCATCGGCGATTACGTTGGCTTGCACCGCAGACACGACTTCCCCGGCAAGATGTACGAGATTTTACGCCGCCACTTCCCGAACGGTACGTTCACGAAAAAAGACGTGAAGAAAGCATCCGACGCGGCGTATGCGGAGTATGACCTCTACATGCGTGCCGTGCGTGCCATCGGCGACAAATTCCTCGCGCTCGCCGAAGAACAGCATAAGCCCGTTATCGTGCTGGCCGGTCGTCCGTATCATGTGGACCCGGAGATCAACCACGGCATTGACGGCCTCATCTGCGACTGCGGCGCGGTCGTTGTGACGGAAGACGCCGTTGCGTGCAAGGAGAAGAAATTCCCGACGAAGGTCCTCAACCAGTGGACGTATCACTCCCGTCTGTACGCGGCTGCAAAGTACGTTGTAGACCGTGCGGATAAGCGCGTGAACCTCATTCAGCTTGTCTCGTTCGGCTGCGGCGTGGACGCCATCACAACCGACGAGGTGCGCGGCATTCTGCACGACGGCGGAAAAATCTACACCCAGCTCAAGATCGACGAGATCACAAACCTCGGCGCGGTGCGTATTCGTCTCCGCAGCCTGTTTGCGGCGCTGGATTTACAGTAAGGGAGGCGCACGAATATGGCTTTTACCGATCGCGTTGAATTTACAAAGGAAATGAAAAAAGAGGGTTATACGATCCTTGCGCCGAACATGGCGCCCATCCATTTCCGTTTATTTGAAAACCTGTTCGCTTCTTACGGCTACAACGTGGAGATTCTCCAGACGCGCGGCCGTCAGATTGTGGACGAGGGTCTGAAATATGTCCACAACGATACCTGCTACCCGGCGCTGCTCACCATCGGCCAGATGATGGACGCGCTGCACAGCGGCAAATATGATCTGCATAAAACGGCGCTCATCATCACCCAGACGGGCGGCGGCTGCCGTGCTTCGAACTACATTCACCTTTTGAGAAAGGCGCTGGAAAAAGACGGCCTTTCGTATATTCCGGTCATTTCGCTCAACATGTCCGGCCTCGAGAAAAACAGCGGCTTCAAGCTGACGCTGCCGATGATCCGCAAGGCGCTGGGCGTGCTTGCGTACGGCGACCTTTTGATGCTGCTGCACAACCAGACGAGACCGTATGAGAAAGAGGCGGGCACGAGCCGGAAGCTTGTGGACGATTGGACGAAAAAGCTGACCGATATGTTCGCAAAGGAAAAGGGCTACTCCGCAAAGGAGATGGAGACGATCCTGCCGCAGATTGCGGAGGATTTTGCGAACGTGCCCGTGACCGGCGAAAAGAAAGTGCGCGTTGGTGTTGTCGGCGAAATTTACGTCAAGTATTCGCCCATCGGCAACAACGATCTGGAAGAGTTCCTGTTCAGCCAGAACTGCGAAACGATGGTGCCGGGTCTGCTTGGCTTCATGCTGTTTAAAGTCGATAACCGCATGGAAGATATTAAGCTTTTCGGCGGCAGCAAGGCGAAGTTTGGGGTTGTGAAGATCCTCTTTGACTACCTCGTCGGCATCGAAAGCCACGTTATCCGCGCCGTGGAGCACGCGAACACCGTTTCTAACCGCTTCACTGTGCCGTCCTCGTATGCGCACCTCAAAAAGCTCATCACAGGCGTTATCGGCTACGGCTGCAAGATGGGCGAGGGCTGGCTCTTGACCGCGGAAATGATGGAGCTTATTGAAAGCGGCTACCCGAATATCATCTGTGCACAGCCGTTCGGCTGCCTGCCGAACCACATCGTCGGCAAGGGCATGATCCGCAGCCTGAAAAACCTGTACCCGAAATCGAATATTGTGCCGATTGATTACGATCCGGGCGCGACGAAGGTCAACCAGGAGAACCGTATCAAGCTGATGCTGGCGGTTGCAAAGGAAAACATGGAGCAGGCCGAAAAAGAGAATGCTTCGAAAGCGGAAGAATAACATAAGCTGAAAAACGCCTGTCCTTTTTGCGAGGATAGGCGTTTTTTTGACAGACAACGTGAAACGGCGGTTAAAAGTCTTTGATTAAACTTTCTTCAGAAAGTTTATGGGGTCTCGGGGCAAAGTTCAGAGGCGCGCTCCGCAGAGCGCGAAATCTTTTTGCCTAACGAAACACTAGGACTGTTCAGACGTAGGGAACCCGGTTGCATGGGTTCCCTAAAGGGTTCGCACGCGAACCCTTAGAAAATAAGTTTATCATAAAATTATTTCCTCAAAACCGGCAACTTCTCCAACAGCGGGAGTAAAACCTGCAGCAAAAGCCCGGTACAGATGCCGCAGACGACCGAATACAGCGCGAGCGCGGGAATATACCCCAGCGCGCCGAAGCCGGTCAGCCATAGCGCGACGAGCAGCTGTGCGAGGTTGTGCCCGAACGCACCGCAGACACCGATGAAGACCGGCGTGAATTTTGTTTTTTTCCACAGTATGCCCATGATGAGCGTGCTCAAAAGCCCGCCGCAAAGGCTCATCAGCCCGGCGGAAACACCGCGCGTCAAAAACGCAAACAGACCCTTGATCGCCGCAATAAACAGCGCCGCGGGCAGGCCGATAGCGCCGGCGGCGAACATGGTGACAAGGTTTGAAAGCCCGGCTTTTGCGCCCGCCGGCATGCCCGGCAGCGGGGGCAGGAGATTTTCGAGGATTCCCAGCACCAGTGCCAGTGCACCCAATAGTCCGATGAGCGCGATGCGCTCCGCTTTTTTCTTCATGGATGTCCTTTCGATTTTGAGGTGTTTTTTTCTAAGGCTCGCGTTGACTCGCCTTTCAAGGGACCCCCTAATTGGGTCCCTTGCGGCTAAACTGTCCACTGGACAGTTTAGCCTATCCTCCTGATTTTGAGGTAGGTAAAAAGATTTCGCTTTCTGCGGAAAGCGCTTTAGGGCGCTGCCCTAAAAACCCGCAAGTTTTCTGAAGAAAACTTGACTAAAGACTTTATTCGTCCCGTTCCACGCTACAACAGCGTGGGCTGTTCAACTTCTACGGGAATCAAGTGGATGACCTCAAGTCCCTCTTTTTTCGCTTTTCTTACGGTATAAGCGGTGCCGCCGCGTTTGGCGGCAGGGTCGCGCAGATAGCAGACGCAGTAACCGCTGCGCGCTACCATGGCGTCGTCACGCCGCAGCATACAGTCCGGCGTATACCGTTCAAAAAGGAATTCCGCAGTATCGGCCTGCTTTAAAATTTCACGGTAGCGGCGCTTTTCCGCAAAATGCCAGCGGTCGCTTTGCCCTTTGCACGGCAAAATGAGGTGCAGCCGCACGGGCAGAGCTTCGCGAATTTTCAAGACGGCTTCCGCCGCCATGGTGTCAAATCCTCTTGCGCCGCCGGTGTAAAACTCCGTCACGCCTTTTTCTGTATATAATCTTTGAATTTCGGAGAGCAGCGCCGCGCGGAGCGGTTCCCGGTCTTCGGGCGGAATTTCTCGGTGTCCTGTAAAGCAGCAGGCATTTTTCCGCATGGCACAGCCTCCTTTTCGTTTGATACTCATAGTTTACAGCTTTTTCATACCGCTGTAAAGATGTACGGTGGACTTTAAAACCAATCTGTGCTAAAATTGTTCCGAAACTCAAACGGAAGGAATTTCGTCTTTATGAAAGCAAACGTAAAGCGCCCGGCGCGTTTTTCTTTTAAAACGATTACGGAAAAGAAAGCGAAACATCTGACGCTGATTTTTGTTGCAGTTTTGTTTTTGGTGATCGTCGTCTTGGCGCTGTTTCCGCTTTTGGACCGCGAAGAAGAACGGTACGAGGTGACGACCTACGCCATGGGCAGCTATGTGCAGCAAACCGTTTACGGCGAAAACCGCGAGGACGCGGCCGTGAAAGCGGCGGACGCGGTGGAAGCGCTGGAGCAGAAAATCTCCTGGCGTGTGGCGAACAGCGATATTCAGAAGCTGAATAACAACGCGGGCAAGGACTGGGTGACGCTGAGTGATGAAACGCTGAACGTTTTAACGCAGGCGCAGTCGGTTTCGGAAAAAAGCGGCGGCGCATTCGATGTGACCATTGCGCCGATCTCGCGCTTATGGGACTTTGATGACGAATTGAACGAAGTGCCGGACAGTGACCTTATCACATCCTTACTGCCGTATGTGAATTACTCTTTGCTGCGCATAGACGAAACGGAGCAGACGGCGTCTTTGAAAAATCTCGGCATGGCGGTGGACCTCGGTTCGGTCGGCAAAGGCGCGGCGTGTGACGCGGCAGTCAGAGCCTACGAAGAAGCGGGCGTAAAAGCGGCTATCATCGCGGTCGGCGGCAGCGTGGGCGTATACGGCGAAAAAAGCTCCGGCAAGCCGTGGAGCGTGGCAGTGCGCGACCCGAACGGTGACGGCTCTCTCGGTTCGGTAACGCTGGCGGAGGGTTTTGTCTCCACCTCCGGCAGCTACGAAAAATACTTTGAGCAGGACGGCGTTTTATACCACCATCTGCTCGATCCGAAAACGGGCTACCCGGCGGAAAGCGGCCTTGTTTCCGTGACGGTCGTCGCGAAAAGCGGCGTGCTTTCCGATGCGCTTTCCACAGCGTGCTTTGTGCTCGGCAGAGAAGACGGCATGAAGCTGCTGGAAGAATTCGATGCCGAAGGTATTTTCATCAATTCAGACAACAACATCACGGTGACGGACGGACTGAAAGACCGCTTTACACGCACAAGCCGCGACTACACGCTTGTTTTCTGAAAGAGGGGCTGCGATGGAAAAGCGAAAATTTTCATGGAAAGAAGCGCTCCTGCTCGTTTTGGTGCTCGCTGTGGCGGCAGGCGTGTATCTCTATGCCAAAACGCGCCCGAAGGGGGCAGAGGCCGTCATTGAGCAGGATGGCGAAGTGTACCGCCGCGTTGTGCTGGCCGATTTAAAGGAGCCGTTAACGCTGGAAGTGAACGGCGCGGTGATTGAGCTTGACAAAGACGGCGCACATTTCGTTTCGAGCCCGTGCCCGGACAAAATTTGTGTGAACAAGGGGATTATCAGGCGTGCGGGAGAATCTGCCGTGTGCCTGCCGCAGCGCGTGAGTGTGCGCATAGAGGGCGGCGACAGCGAGATAGACTCCGTAACGGGATAAAAGAATATGACCATAGAAAAAGAGACGCACCAAAAGGTACGCCTCTTTTTCTGAAGGGATAAAAAATGAAAAATATAAAAGGTAAGGTAAACTCAAATTGAATGTGCAAAGGCTTACTTCTTTGCGGGCGGCTTGATCTTGCCGATAGCCGTAATGATGATCTCCGCAACTTCGTCAATATCGAATTCGGAAGAATCGATGGTGAGGTGATAATTCGAGAGATCGTCCCAGCGCTTATTCGAGTAGAAGTTGTAGTAATTCGCTCTTTGCTTATCACGTTTTGTGACAAAATCGGAGACCTTCTTCTCATCGCACAGACCTTTGCTCAAAATGCGCTTGATGCGCGCTTCCTTGTTGGCGTGGATGAATACGCGGAACACGTTGTCGTACTCGCGCAGGATGTAGTCGCCGCAGCGTCCGATGATGACGCACGGGCCTTTATCCGCAGCCGACTTGATGATGTCGCTTTGAAGAATGAACAGCTTATCGTTGATGGGCATATCGTTGATGCCGGTGATACGGCTTCCGAAGGTGTAGTTTCCCATCACCATGGAATACAAAAGGCTGTTGCCCGCTTTTTCGTCCGCCTTTTCAAAGACTTCCTCGCTCAGCCCGCTCTTTTTTGCCGCCATGGCGATCAGCTGCTTGTCGAGAAGGGGGACATTCAATTTTTCCGCCAGGCGCTCGCCGACCTCGTGGCCGCCGCTTCCGTACTGACGCGCAATGGTAATAATCGGTAACATAGACTCGCCTCCTCGGGTTTCTCAACATAAAGTGTACAAAACACCCGTTCCGCCCATCTCTATGCGATAAAACCGGAAAGGGGATTGTAAAAACACTCTAAAATGAGAGAAAATACTTGAATGATTTGTATGTATTTTCTATAAAATATCTTACTCCACTTTTCCCGAAATGTCAACAGGCAATAGAAAAATTTCTTCGTGAAAGAAATAAATCGTGGAAATACTTGAAAACAGGGCCGGATATTTATATAATTTCCACATGGAATAAAAGCGGGAAGGCACATACGGCATGGCAGTTTTCATTCGGCATTCACCGCTTTTTCACAAAAGTGCGTTATGATACAGGTAAACGGAGCGGAACAGTTAAAAGGAGGCCTTGTCATGTACAGAATTTTAGTCGTGGACGATGAAGCGAAAATTCGCCTGCTCATCCGCAAATACGCGGAGTTTGAGGGGCACGAGGTGACGGAAGCGGAAAACGGCATGGAGGCGGTGCGCCTGTTCCGCAAAACGCCCGATGCGTTCGATATTGTCATCATGGATGTGATGATGCCGGAGCTTGACGGTTTTTCAGCCGTGGCGGAGATTAAGAAGATTGCATCGCCGGCCGTCATCATGCTTTCCGCACGCGGCGAGGAGTATGATAAGATCCACGGCTTTGAACTTGGCGTGGACGATTATGTCGTGAAGCCGTTCTCTCCGAAAGAGCTGATGATGCGCGTTGCCGCTGTGATGAGCCGTGTGCAGCGCACCGCAATACCGAAGCACGAGTTGTTCCGGGCGGAGGGCCTGACAATCGATTTTACCGGACGGATCGTCACGGTGGACGGCGTGCGTGCCGATTTGTCCCCGAAGGAATACGACCTGCTGTTTTACATGGTTAACAACCGCAACATCGCCCTCACACGCGAAATGCTTATCACAAATGTTTGGGGGTATGATTTCTACGGTGACGACCGCACGCTGGATACGCACATCAAGCTGCTGCGCCGCAGCCTCGGCCCGTACAGTAAATTCATTGTGACACTGCGCGGCGTGGGCTATCGTTTTGAAACGCACGGCGCATAAGGACGGCGGGACTATGGGCGAACAGACAGTAAAGAAGCATAAATTCAAAAAATGGCGCAAGCCGGGCATACGCATGCAGGTCATGCTGGGGTTCGTGCTGTTTACGGCGGTCATTGTGACGCTGTTGTGGACATTTCAGATCACACTGCTCAACACATTTTATAAAGCCATCAAGGTCAATGAGGTGCGCAGCGTGGCGAACCGTGTGGTGGCGATGCTGGACGAAAGTGCCTCCGCGAACGATTATTTTGAAGTGACGCGCTCGACGAATATTTCTATCCTCATTTCCAACAGCGACGGCTCAAATGTGTCGTTTTCCCCGGCGGCGCGCGGCGGCGTGCTGGAGCGCTTTGATTACCTCGATTGCAAGCAGCTTTTCACCGAGGTGAAAGCGGCGGGCGGCAGCGTGATGGACGACAACATCACAGACCCGACGAGCACCATAGAACGGCAGGATCGCACGATCATTTACGCGCAGACGGTCACGCTTTCGAGCGGGAACGAGTATCTTGTGCTGCTGTCCTGCGACGTGATCCCGGTTGATTCCACAGTGGAAACGCTGAAAATACAATTGTGGTGTCTGACGGGCGTAATGATCCTGCTTTCGTTCGGGCTGGCACTGTTTATCTCTTCGCGTCTTTCAAAGCCCTTGGAACAGATGAACGAATCTGCAAAGCAGCTGGGCGAGGGAAAATATGACATCCGTTTCCCGGAACAGGGTGCAAGAGAGGTGGCGGAGCTTGCCGCGACACTGAACTATGCCGCGGCGGAGCTGAGCAAGGTTGAAGATCTGCGCCGCGAGCTGATTGCCAATGTTTCGCACGATCTGCGCACGCCGCTGACGATGATCTCCGGCTATGCCGAGGTGATGCGCGACATTCCGGGCGAAAACACGCCGGAAAACGTGCAGATCGTCATCGACGAAGCGAACCGCCTGACAGGCATCGTCAACGACCTTTTAGATCTCTCTAAATTACAGGCGGGCGCATTGACGCTGACGGTTTCCGAATTCAATTTGACGGAGGATATCCGCAATACGCTGCACCGCTACGACAAGTTGGCGGATTTCAGCTTCCCGTTCACGTATGACCGCACGGTGTATGTCTGCGCCGATCAGCTGAAAATTTCGCAGGTGCTGTATAACCTTGTGAACAACGCCATTAACTATTCGGGCGGGAACAAGACCGTGTATATCGACCAGACCGTGACGGAAAGCACCGTGCGCGTATCTATTCGCGATACGGGCGAGGGTATACCGGCGGATAAATTGCAGTACATCTGGGATCGCTACTATAAGGTCGATAAGGAGCACAAACGCGCACAGGTCGGCACGGGATTGGGGCTTTCCATCGTGAAGAAAATTCTGGACCTGCACGGCGGGCGGTACGGCGTCGCGAGCGTGGAGGGTAAAGGCAGCACATTCTGGTTTGAACTGCCGGTGTTACGTACGGAATCTTTGATTCTGCCGGAACCGCCGACATTACCGGAACAAAAAGCTGACGCGGAACGGGACGAATAAAGTTTTCGCCGGCCTTTTTCAAAAGGCTGCGGAAACCCGGTCAATGGGTTTCCCAAACGGCGTTACGAAACGTCGTCAGAAAGATGTTCACAGTCGGCTGAATTAAACTGAAAACAGCAAGCATAAACGAACTAAAAGCGTACCCGAAGGTGATTTGGGCGCGCTTTTTTCGCACAGAGAACGAAACACGAAATTCGTATTTGTGAAAGATGTATCAAACTCAAAAGAGGCCCGCGCGGCTTTTGTTTTACTTTCTGAAAAAGCCGTAAATTCCGATATTTTCATATAGAAAAATCGCGAAAATGCTTGATAAAAAGATATCGATATGATAGAATTTATTAGGCTGAGTATGTACCCCGTGAGTGGGGAAAGGGGAAAACTGTGTTTCGCCCCTTCGTTTTCATGTAACTCAGAAGATCTCGCCCGCGGAGGAACATTGTGCTCCCCATCGGGCACAGCACAGGAAGGGAAGTGATCCGGGACAATGAAAAGCAAAATTACTGTGATTGGTGCCGGTAGCGTAGGTGCAACCATTGCATATACGCTTTCCAACGAAGACATCGCAACGGAGATTGTCCTGATCGACATCAACAAGCAAAAGGCAGAGGGCGAAGTGATGGATATCATTCAGGGCACCTGCTTCCGCGACCCGATTTCCATTAAATCGGGAGATTACGAGGATGCAAAGGACTCCAACATCGTCATCATTACGTCCGGCGTGGCCAGAAAACCCGGTCAGTCGCGCCTTGAATTGACGCAGACGAATGTCGACATCATCAAAAGCATTGCACCGAACATCGCAAAGGCCGCACCGAACGCGCTGTACATCATCGTCAGCAATCCGGTGGACATCATCACCTACGTGTTCATGAAAATCTCCGGCATCCCGGAAAACCAGATCATCGGCTCTGGTACCGCGCTGGATACCGCGCGTCTGCGTTTCGGACTCGCCAGCCACTTTAACATTGCGCAGAAGAACATTCATGCCTATGTTTTCGGTGAACACGGGGACTCTTCCTTTATCCCGTGGTCGTGCGCAGAGGTTTCCGGCGCGAAACTGGACGACTATGTGGAGCTGATGCATGCCCTGCCCGTGGACAAGGACGCCATGGCGGAGTATGTACATAAATCCGGCGGCGAGATCATCAAGAACAAGGGCGCCACGTTCTACGCGGTTACGGTTTCCGTGTGCAGATTGTGCAGCATGCTGCTTTCCGCATACAATTCCATCGTGACCGTTTCCACCATGATGCACGGTGAATACGGGTTAGAGGACGTGTGCATCAGCACACTCGCCATTGTGGGCCCGAACGGCGTGCAGGGCAAGCTGCCTGTGAGGCTGACGGAGGACGAAATGCAAAAACTCCACGCTTCCGCAGACAAGCTGAAAGAAACCATCGGTCAAATTTATTTTGAAGCATAACCCAAAATCAATTTATAGAAAGGATGACAGGAGTAGCTATGAAGTACAGCTATTATCCGGGATGTACCTTGAGAACGAAGGCAAAGGATCTTGATGCCTATGCCAGAGCTTCCGCAAAGGCGCTCGGATTTGAATTGGAAGAAATCGAAAACTGGCAGTGCTGCGGCGGTGTCTACCCGCTCGGGTCCGACGAGATCGCAACAAAACTTTCCTCCGTCCGCGCTTTGAACGAAGCGAAGGAAAAGGGCCAGGACCTCGTGACGCTTTGCTCCGCATGTCATCATGTCATCAAAAGAGTCAACGACGACATGAGAAACGTGGAGGACATCCGCACGAGAGCCAACAACTACATGCAGCTTGACGAGCCCTATGCCGGCGAGACGAATGTGCTGCATTACCTTGAAGTTCTGCGCGACCGCGTGGGCTTTGACGAACTGAAGAAAAAGGTCGTCAACCCGTTAAAGGGCAGAAAGATCGGTGCATATTACGGCTGCCTGCTGCTCAGACCGAGCACCGTGCTGGCCTTTGACGATCCGGAGAACCCGCAGATCATTGAAGACTTCATTCGTGCCATCGGCGCAGAGCCGGTCGTATATCCGTACCGCAACGAGTGCTGCGGCGGCTATATCTCCCTTAAAGAAAAAGAAATGAGCGGCCGTATGAGCTGCAATATCGTAGACAGCGCAGCCGGTGCAGGCGCAGAAATGCTCATCACGGCATGTCCACTCTGCATGTATAATCTCAACAAGAGCGGCAGCGGCAAGATCCCGGTGTATTACTTCACCGAGCTTCTCGCAGAGGCCCTTGGCGTGAAAGAGGAGGCGTTAAAGTGAGCATCAGCAAACAGGCGGAGCAGATCCGCGAGATCAGCGGCGTCAACCCCTACAAGTGCATGAAGTGCGGCAAATGTTCCGCATCCTGCCCGTCGTTCAACGAAATGGACATTAAGCCTCACCAGTTCGTTTCCTATGTGCTGAATGACGACATTGAGTCCCTTGTGAATTCCAAGTCCCTTTGGAAGTGCCTTTCCTGCTTTGCCTGCATTGAGCGCTGCCCGAGAGACGTTAAGCCCGGCAAGCTCATCGATGCGGCAAGACAGCTTGTCGTACGCCAGCGCGGTGAAGCATACCTTACGCCGGACGAGATCCCGGAGCTTTTGGATCCGGATCTGCCCCAGCAGCTCCTTGTGAGCGCGTTCAGAAGATACAGGAGGTGATAGCGTGCAGAGAATTGGTGTATTTGTGTGCCATTGCGGCAGCAACATCGCAGCTACGGTAGATGTAAAGAAAGTCGTAGAAATGGTCAGTCATGAACCGGGTGTCGTGCACGCGGAAGATTATCAGTACATGTGCTCCGAGGTCGGCCAAGCGAAGATCATCGAAGCCATCCGCGAAAAACACCTGACCGGTCTTGTGGTTTGTTCCTGCTCCCCGCGTATGCACGAGACGACTTTCCGCAAAACGGCGGAAAGAGCCGGCCTCAACCCGTACATGGTCGAGATTGCAAACATCCGTGAGCACTGCTCCTGGATCCACAAGAACATGGAAGAAGCGACCGAAAAGGCCGTCATCCTTGCCAGAGCGGCTATCGCAAAGGTCAATCTTGACGCGCCGCTGTTCCCGGGCGAAAGCCGCGTAACAAAGCGCGCGCTCGTCATCGGCGGCGGTATTGCAGGCATTCAGACCGCGCTTGACATTGCAGACGCAGGCTATGAAGTCGATATCGTTGAGAAGACCCCCAGCATCGGCGGCCGTATGAGCCAGCTTGATAAGACGTTCCCGACGCTCGACTGCTCCGCATGTATTTTGACCCCGAAAATGGTGGAGGCTTCCGCAAACGAGAAGATTCATCTGTATACATACAGCGAAGTGGAGAAGGTCTCCGGCTTCGTGGGCGATTTCACCGTGGACATCCGTAAGAAGGCGCGCAGCGTCGATATGTCTAAGTGCACCGGCTGCGGCGTCTGCCAGGAGAAATGTCCTTCCAGAAAGACCCCGAGCGAATTCAACCGCGGCTTGAACACGAGAAGCGCTATTTATACCCCGTTCGCACAGGCAATCCCGAACGTTCCGGTCATCGACCGTGAAGCTTGCATCAAGTTCAAGACCGGCAAGTGCGGCCTGTGCCAGAAGGTCTGCCAGGCGGGCGCCATCGACTACGAGCAGAAGGATGAAATCGTCACCGAGAAGTACGGCGCTATCGTTGTCGCTACCGGCTTCGATACCATCAAGCTCGATAAGTACGACGAGTACGCATACAGCCAGAGCAAGGATGTCATCACATCCCTCGAGCTCGAGCGCATCATGAACGCGGCAGGCCCTACGGAGGGTCATCTGGAGCGCCTTTCCGACGGCAAGCACCCGAAGAATATGGTGTTCATCCAGTGTGTAGGCAGCCGCTGCTCCGATAAGCGCGGTAAGAGCTACTGCTCCAAGATTTGCTGCATGTACACGGCAAAGCACGCCATGCTGATCCGTGATAAATACCCGGACGTCAACGTAACGGTGTTCTACATCGACGTGCGTACCCCCGGTAAGAACTTCGATGAGTTCTACCGCCGCGCCGTGGAAGATTACGGCGTAAACTACATCAAGGGTCAGGTCGGCAAGGTCATGCCGCAGCCGAACGGCCAGCTGCTTGTGCAGGGCGTTGACCTGCTCGACAACAAGCAGATCCTGATGGAAGCGGATATGGTCGTCCTCGCAACGGCGATTGAGCCGAACGCGGACGTGCGCCGCATTGCGACCATGCTGACCGCCAGCATCGATACCAATAACTTCCTCACCGAGGCTCACGCAAAGCTGCGCCCGGTCGAGTCCCCGACGGCGGGCGTATTCCTCTCCGGCGTATGCCAGGGCCCGAAGGATATTCCGGAAACGGTCGCGCAGGCAGGCGCGGCGGCTGTTAAGGCCATCGGTCTGCTCGCGAAGGATAAGCTGATGACGAACCCGTGCACCGCTAAGAGCGACGAGCTGCTCTGCAACGGCTGCTCGCAGTGCGCAAACGTCTGCCCCTACGGCGCAATCAGCTATGAGACAAAGCTCATCAACGACCACGGCATCCGTGAAGATCGCCGCGTAGCCGTTGTCAACAGTGCGCTGTGCCAGGGCTGCGGTGCCTGCACCGTTACCTGCCCGTCCGGCGCAATGGATCTGCAGGGCTTTGCAAACAGACAGATTCTTGCGGAGGTGGATGCAATATGTCGATAACAGCAAACGAAGAGTTCAAGCCGAAGATCGTTGCGTTCTGCTGCAACTGGTGCAGCTACGCCGGCGCAGACCTTGCAGGCAGCAGCCGCTTGGTTTATCCGGCAGACGTTAAGATCATCCGCGTGCCGTGCTCCTGCCGTGTGAACCCCATGTTCATCCTGCGTGCTTTTGAAAAGGGCGCAGACGGCGTTATCCTGTGCGGATGCCACCCGGGCGACTGCCATTACAGCACCGGCAACTACTATGCCAGAAGAAGAATGGCGCTTCTGTTCTCTATGCTCGATTACATCGGCGTGGAGCACGGACGCACCCGCGTGGAATGGGTCTCCGCAGCAGAGGGCGTAAAGTTCTCCCAGACCATGAATGAGTTCGTGGCGAAGATTACTTCGCTCGGCAAGAACGTCAGACTGGAGGATTTGAGATGCAGGAAATGATCAACCGCGCAAAAGAGCTGCTCAGCGACGGCACCGTAAACCGTGTGCTCGGCTGGCGCCGTGGCGATATGTCCTACAACCCGGAGCCGTCTTACTTTGAGACGGCGGAGGATCTGGACGCAAACTTCGTCTACAACGGCTTCTGCGGCGCGAACCTCAGTAAATATATGATCGAGGGCTCGAAGCTTGAGGGCAAGACGCTTGTCTTCCTGAAGCCCTGCGATTCTTACAGCTTCAACCAGCTCATAGCAGAGCACCGCGTAGACCGTGACAAGGCTTACATTATCGGTGTCGGCTGCATGGGCAAGCTCAGCTTCGAGAAGATCAAGGAGCAGGGCGTTAAGGGCATCACGAACATTACGATCGACGATGCAAACGAGAACATCACCGTGGAGACGCTCTACGGCGAAAAGACGCTCGCCTATAAGGACTGCATGCTGGAGCGCTGCCATGTCTGCAAGGGCAAGGAGCACCAGATTTTCGACGAGACCATCGGCGAAAGCCGCGACACAAAGGACGCAGACCGCTTTGCAGAGGTCGAGAAGATCGAAGCCATGAGCCCGGAAGAAAAGTTCGCTTTCTTCCAGAATGAGCTCAGCCGCTGCATCCGCTGCAACGCCTGCCGCAATGTGTGCCCGGCGTGCAGCTGCCGCAAGTGCGTCTTCGACAGCACGAAGTTCGACAGCGCACAGAAGGCGAACGTGGACTCCTTTGAGGAGAGAATGTTCCACATCATCCGTGCATTCCACGTTGCCGGCCGCTGCACAGACTGCGGCGAGTGCAGCCGCGTATGTCCGCAGGGCATTCCGCTGCATCTCTTCAACCGCAAGTTCATCAAGGATATCGACGAATTTTACGGTGAGTTCCAGGCCGGTGTCGATCCGGAGGCAAAGAGCCCGCTGACGAGCTTTACCTTCAACGACGTTGAGCCGGGCGTTACCGGGGGAAGGAGATAAGCCATGTTCAAGATTGCAAAAAGTAAGCTGCCCGAGCTGCTGAAAGCGATCGCGGCACAGCAGGAGCTGTTCCTGCCGGTGAACAACAACGGTCAGGTCAACTTCGCCGCGTGGTTTGAAGGCTGCAATGCAGACATTGAAACACTTAAGACGGTGAAATCTCCGAAGGACATGTTTTTCCCGCAGAGCGAGACACTTTACACGGTCAAAAAAGAGCAGCACAAGCTCTCCGTTGAGCCGCAGGCGCTTGCAGATCAGAACTTCGTCGCGTTCGGCATGAAGGCCTGCGATATTCAGGGCATTAAGGTGCTCGATAAGGTCTTCCTCGCTGAGCCGGTCGATACGTTCTACCGCGCAAGACGCGAGCACGGCACCATCGTGGCGCTTGCTTGCCACGAGCCGGAAGAGTCCTGCTTCTGTAAGGTTTTCGGCGTTGACTGCGCTGAGCCGGACGCCGACGTCGTCATGTGGAACGTAAACGACACGCTCTACTGGAAAGCTGTAACGGACAAGGGCACCGCCCTCACCGAAGCGCTCTCCGGCGTGCTCGAAAATGCCGACGCAGCGGACGAAAAGGCCGTGGAGACCGAACAGGAGAACATCCGCGCAATCGTGGAGAAGCTGCCGTACACGAACCTCTCTCTCGAGGGTTGGAACGGCAACGTCACCGAAGAAAAATTCAACTCCCCCGTTTGGGAGAAGCTTTATAAGCCGTGCCTTGCGTGCGGCACCTGCACCTTTGTGTGCCCCACCTGCCAGTGCTATGATATCAAGGACTACGACACGGGCCACGGCATTCAGCGTTATCGCTGCTGGGACTCCTGCATGTACTCCGACTTTACGATGATGGCGCACGGCAACAACAGAACGAGCCAGATGCAGCGCTTCCGTCAGCGCTTCATGCATAAGCTCGTGTACTTCCCGGCGAACAACGACGGCATGTATTCCTGCGTAGGCTGCGGCCGCTGCGTGGAAAAGTGCCCGTCCTCGCTCAATATCGTGAAGGTCATCAAGGCGTTTGAAAAGGAGGCTGCAAACCATGAGTGATACCTGTCATTGCCATGATAACTATGTAAAAGACGTTCTGATCCCGCAGGTCGGCGTCATCACGGACATCCGTGAGGAGACCCCGGACGTCAAGACGTTCCGCGTCAATGCGCCGGAGGGCGGCAAGCTCTTCGAGCATATGCCCGGCCAGTGCGCTATGCTGTGCGCACCGGGCGTCAGCGAGGGTATGTTCTCCATCACCTCTTCGCCGACGAACAAAGAATACCAGGAATTCAGCATCAAGAAGTGCGGTCAGCTTACAGACTACCTGCACAGCCTTGAGGTGGGCGATGAGATTACCGTGCGCGGCCCGTACGGCAACCACTTCCCGGTAGAAGACAAATTAAAGGGCAAGAACCTGCTCTTTATCGCCGGCGGCATCGGTCTTGCACCGTTGCGCTCTGTCATCAACTACGTGCTCGACAACCGCAGTGATTACGGCACCGTAGATATTCTGTACGGTTCCCGTTCCAAGGACGACCTTGTACAGCTGAAGGAAATTCAGGACGTATGGATGAAGACGGAAGGCGTGAACGTATATCTCACGATCGACCGCGAGCAGGAGGGCTGGGACGGCCATGTCGGCTTTGTTCCGGCATACCTCAAGGAGCTCGGCTTCGATACAAACAAAACGGCGCTGCTTTGCGGACCTCCGATCATGATCAAATTCTGCTTAGCATCGCTGATTGAAATGGGCTTCTCGAAAGAACAGGTCTACACCACGCTGGAGCTGCGCATGAAGTGCGGCATCGGCAAGTGCGGCCGCTGCAACATCGGTTCCAAGTACGTCTGCAAGGACGGCCCGGTGTTCCGCTGCGACGAGATCGACGAGCTGCCGAACGAGTATTAAGAAAGGGGTTGGCGTAACATGGAAAATATGGTAAATGTATATTTTTTCGGTAAGAAGTACAGCGTCCCCGCAGACCTCACGATTATGACCGCTATGGAGTATGCCGGTTATACGCTGAAAAGAGGCTGCGGCTGCCGTCACGGTTTCTGCGGCGCCTGCGCAACTATCTACCGCATTAAGGGTGTGAACGAGCTGAAGACCTGCCTTGCCTGCCAGACACAGGTGCAGGAGGGCATGTATGTTGCAAGCATTCCGTTCTTCCCCACAGACAAGCGTACTTATGACATCAACGAGATCAAGCCGAACCAGCAGATCATGATGGAGCTTTATCCGGAAATTTACAGCTGCATCGGCTGCAACGCCTGCACAAAGGCCTGCACGCAGAACCTGAACGTTATGCAGTACATTGCATACGCACAGCGCGGCGAGCTTGAAAAGTGCGCAGAAGAGTCCTTCGACTGCGTAAGCTGCGGCTGCTGCACCGTCAGATGTCCCGCGGGCATCTCTCACCCGATGGTCGGCCTGCTGGCAAGACGTCTCACCGGCAAGTACATTGAGCCGGAGAGCAAGCACCTGACAAAGCGTGTTGAAGAGATCCACGAGGGCGCATACGACGAGCTGATTGAGCAGATCATGCAGAAGCCGATCACCGAGATGCAGGAGCTCTATAACAACAGAGAGATCGAGAAATAAGGAGGGTATAGCCATGTTTACACCGGAAATGCTTGCCTCTGTCAAAAAAGTAGAGGCAACCAGACAGGAACGCCTGGGCATGGAACCCAGACGTATGACCGCAGAAGAAAAGGATGCCCTTCTGAAGGCGTACCATCCTGATTACAAAGAAGACGGCTTCGATACCATTAAGATCGGCCCGAACAAGGGTGAGAAGGTACCGAAGGAGCTTGGTCATCTGCTGCACTCCAACAGCCGTTTGCTCCACCACCCGATCGATCTGACGAAGATCGATTACGACACCGACGTGCTCATCATCGGCGGCGGCGGCGCAGGTGCTTCCGCAGCTATTGAGGCAGACAACGCAGGTGCGAAGGTCATGATCGTGACAAAGCTGCGCATCGGCGATGCGAACACGATGATGGCAGAAGGCGGCATTCAGGCTGCCGATAAAGAGAACGATTCCCCGGTTCAGCATTACCTCGACGCGTTCGGCGGCGGCCACTTCGCTGCTCGCCCGGAACTGCTGCGCCGCCTTGTTATGGAAGCTCCGGACGCCATCAAGTGGCTGAATGAGCTCGGCGTTATGTTCGATAAGACCGAAGACGGCACCATGGTCACCACCCACGGCGGCGGCACCTCCAGAAAGAGAATGCACGCCTGCAAGGACTACTCCGGTGCGGAGATCATGCGTACCTTGCGCGACGAAGTTATCAACCGCGGCATCCCGGTCGTTGAGTTTACCTCTGCTGTTGAACTCATCAAGGACGAAAAGGGTCAGGTAGCGGGCGCTGTTCTCCTCAACATGGAGACCGGCGACTACATGGTCGCACGTGCAAAGACCGTCATCATCGCCACCGGCGGTGCGGGACGTCTGCACTACCAGAACTTCCCGACCTCCAACCATTACGGCGCAACGGCCGACGGCCTTGTGCTCGGCTACCGTGCAGGCGCTCCGCTGCTGTATCAGGATACCATTCAGTATCACCCGACCGGCGTTGCGTTCCCGGCACAGATCTACGGCGCACTCGTAACGGAGAAGGTTCGCTCCCTCGGCGCAATGCTCGTCAACGTAGACGGTGAAGCGTTCATGCATCCGCTGGAGACCCGCGACGTTGCTGCGGCTTCCATCATCCGTGAGTGCACAGACCGCCACAAGGGCGTTACCACCCCGCTGGGCTCCGGCGTTTGGCTCGATACCCCGATGATCGAGCAGATCGGCGGCGAGGGCACCATTGAGAAGCGTATCCCGGCTATGCTGCGCATGTACATGAACTATGACATCGATATGCGCAAGAGCCCGATTCTCGTTTACCCGACGCTCCACTACCAGAACGGCGGCCTCGAGATCGGCGGTGACGGATTCACAAAGGCTATCAGTAACCTGCTTGTTGCAGGCGAGGCTGTTGGCGGCATTCACGGCCGCAACCGTCTGATGGGCAACTCCCTGCTCGACATCATCGTATTTGGCCGCAACGCCGGTAAGGCTGCTGCCGCAAAGGCGAAGGAGACCGAGCTCGGCACCCTTACCCTCAAGCATATTGAGGACTATGCAGAAGAGCTGAAGAGCGCAGGCATCGAATCCGAGGATGTTTCCCCGCTGCTGCTGCCGCATTACGCTCGTCACGAGAGATAATTTTTTCCGGAAAGGAATGGATAGATCCATGCGTGAAATTGAAGTCAGCCAGATCACAGACATTGTTGAGAAGCTGTGCATCGCGGCAAACGAGCATCTGCCGGAGGACGTAAAGTGCGCCATCCGCTCCTGCCGCGCCTGCGAAGACGGCCAGATCGCACAGGGCATTCTGGACAACATCATCGAAAATTTTGAAATTGCAGATAACGAGTGCGTTCCGATCTGCCAGGATACCGGCATGGCCTGCGTATTCCTTGAGATCGGCCAGGACGTGCACTTCGTCGGCGGCGACCTTACGGAAGCCGTAAACGAGGGCGTGCGCCGCGGTTACGACAAGGGCTACCTGAGAAAGTCCGTTGTTAAGGACCCGGTTCGCCGTGGCAACACCGGCGACAACACCCCGGCTATGCTGTACACCGAGATCGTCCCGGGCGACAAGGTGAAGATCACCGTCGGCCCGAAGGGCTTCGGCAGCGAAAACATGAGCCAGATCCGTATGTTCAAGCCGTCCGCCGGCTTGCAGGGCATCAAGGATTTTATCCTTGAGGTCGTAGAGACTGCAGGCCCGAACCCGTGCCCGCCGATGGTCGTCGGCGTAGGCATCGGCGGCACGTTTGATAAAGCAGCGCTGCTTGCAAAGAAGGCGCTCATGCGCCCGCTTGATTCCGAGAACCCGGACCCGTTCTATGCAGACCTTGAAAAAGAGATGCTCGAAAAGGTCAACCAGCTCGGCATCGGCCCGCAGGGCTTCGGCGGCAAGACGACGGCCATCGGCCTCAACATCGAGACCATGCCGACTCATATTGCCGGCATGCCGTGCGCTGTCAACATCAACTGCCATGTAACGCGTCATAAGACGGAGGTGCTGTAAAATGGAAAAGCGTATTACACTGCCTTTGACTGCGGAGCTCGCAAAGACGCTCCATGCCGGTGACAGAGTTCTGCTGACCGGTACCATCTATACTTCCCGCGATGCCGGCCACAAGAGAATGTGCGAGGCGCTTGCACGCGGCGAGAAGATCCCGTTCGATCCTACGGACGCTACGATCTACTACGTAGGCCCGACCCCGGCAAAGCCGGGTCATGTCATCGGTTCCGCAGGTCCTACCACCAGCGGCCGTATGGACGCGTATGCCCCGACCATGATGTCCGTGGGCGCACGCGGCATGATCGGAAAGGGCGCTCGTCTGCCGGAAGTCGTAGAAGCCATGAAGAAGTATAACGGCGTTTACTTCGGTGCCATCGGCGGCGCAGGTGCGCTGCTCGCAAAGTGCATCAAGAAGGCAGAGCTCATCGCGTATGAGGATCTCGGCGCCGAGGCACTGCGCAAGCTGTATGTAGAGGATATGCCGCTCGTCGTCATCATCGACAGCGAAGGCAACAACCTTTACGAAGAAGGCCGCGCAGAGTACCTTGCAGAGCACAAGGCACACGAAGCGGAAAAGAACGCTTAAGTTGTAAAAATAACAGGAGCGGAACTATGGGTTAGGTTCCGCTCTTGCTTATATTAAACAGGATGTGCCGCGCACAGCTTTCAGAATTTTTTGCACAGTGCATTCCGAAAATTTAGTTTAAGGGGAATAAACGCATGACACCTGAAATGATTGCTGAAATACTGGAAACCGTAATGATCCTTGCATTCGGTCTTTCCTGGCCGCTTTCCATTTACAAATCCGTAAAGTCCAGAACCGCTAAGGGCAAGAGCCTGCAGTTTGAGATCTTCATCTGGCTCGGCTACATCGCCGGCATTGTGATGAAGTGCATCCAGTTCTTTGTCATCGGCAAGAGCGGCCCGATCTTCGTTTTGAGCTGGGTCTTCTATTGCCTGAACTTCATCGAAATCACCATCGATATGCTTCTCTACTTCCGCAACGTGAAGCTCGATAAAGAGAACGAGGGTAAGTAATTTCACATGTGTCCGAAACGGCAGCCTGCGGGCTGCCGTTTTTGCGTTGCATCAAAAAAAGACGGACACCGAATGCCCGGTGTCCGTCTGCGTTTATTAAGCTAAAATTACAGCATAAGGTCGCGGATGTACTTAATGGTGTACTTAACGCCCTTCTCGCCTTTTTCGCCCTGCCAAGTCATGGAGTGCGGTTCGATTGCGAGGTAGCCGTCATAATCGTGCTGATACAGTACCGCGAAGAATGCGCGCCAGTTGATGGAATCGATGCCTGCCGGCGGGTTGTCGTAGTAACGTCTGTCTGCCGCAAAGTCGCCCATCAGCTCATCCTTGAGCTCCGGGTGACGAACCATCAACTCGCGGTTTTTCCACTCTGACGGCTCGTGAGAGTCGCCGTACTGGATAACGCCCTTTACGTGGCAATATACGAACTTGTCGCCCCATTCCATACCTTCCTTGAGGTATGCGCCCTTGTCGCCGCCATGTACGAAGCTGTGGGACGGATCATACTTGATGCCAAGGCCAGGAACTTCGTCCAGAACAAGCTTCCACTGCTCCGGCGTGCGAATGTAGTTGCCGCCCATCATGCAGTTGACAATGCCGCACTTCATGCCGTTTTCCTTTGCGTAGGAAACGATCTGGTTCAAAACCTTAATAGCCGCGGTGATGTTCTTGTAGTAGGAAAGCTGCGGAACATACGCAACGCTGCACAGATAATGCTTTGCGCCGAGTGCTGCACCGAAATCGATGGCTTTCTTCACTTCGCTCCACTCCGCTTCGATCACGTCGCCGTTCTCGTCCAGAATGTGGCTTGCCCAGCGGCCTACTGCGCCGACTTCAACGCCGGTCTCTTCAATGGCCTTTTTAATCTCGTCCTGGTTCTTGACGACCTCGTCCAGCGGACGACCGAAAAATTCAGGCGGGTTCAGGTCAAACTCAACGAAGTCGAGTCCGAGTTCTTTTGCGTGTACCAGTGTTTTGGCTTCCGGTGCACCGATAATACCGAGTTTCATTGTAATTCATCCTCTCATAAAAACTAAACAATAACTTGATCGGCAAACACTGCCGATTTTTACCATGTTACGCCGAGTGCGTGCAAGTCGCGGTCGGTCTGTTCCTTGTTTTCTACCGTGATGGCGTGCAGACCAAATTCCCGCGCAGCTTCGGTGTTTTTCGCGTTATCATCGAGGAAAACGGCGTTTTCCGGCGTGATGTCGAAGCGCTCGCACAGTGTTTCATAAATTTTCCTGTCCGGCTTTACAAGCTTTACCTCATACGAAATGAGTGCGCCGTCCGCATACGGCAGGAAATCAAACGTGTCTTTCACACGGTTAAAGCCGAATTCGCTGAAGTTTGAAAGTATGTAGACCTTGTAGCCTTTCTTTTTCAAATCGCGCACCCAATCCGCCGCGTAAGGGTACACAGTGACAAGCTCGTGGCTGTCGTGAACAATGCGCCTGATTTGCTCCGGGTAGTCCGGCGCGTTTTTCGTCAACAGCGCGACAACCTCTTCCTCTGTCAGCACGCCGCGGTCGATCTCTGCCCACTCGGGACTCATCACGGTTGCGTTTGCAAGTGTATCGGCAAGATCTTCGCCGAACCACTCCACAAAGCTGTTGTGCCAGTGCCATTCGGTCAGCACATTTCCAATATCAAAAATAACGGTATCAATCATAAAAAATCTTCTTCGCCTCAAACCCGGCTTTTCCTTTGTGATGATTTGTGTTATAATAGAGACGGAATTTCAGGTAAAATTCGCATTCTTTTGTTTATTATACTATGAAAAACTCAAAATTGCAATGCCTTTTTGACGGAATACACATACGCATTTAAGAAAAGTTGCCGTGTGTAAAGTCGGGCGTCTATACGGAAAGGATAGCTTTCACAATTTGAAAGCCGGGGAAAACAGCATGACAAATTACGCGGCCGCGCTGGCGGCGCAGTTTCACTTAAAAGAACAGCAAACGGCAAAGCTCATTGAGCTCATCGACGCAGGCAACACCATCCCGTTTATCGCGCGGTACAGAAAAGAGGAGCACGGATCGCTCGATGACCAGACCATCCGCACGGTGTACGAGCGCCTGCAGTACCTGCGCAATCTTGATACGCGCAAGGCGGAAGTGCGCGAGCTTATCGAGGGCACGGGAAATTTGACGCCCGAAATTGAAAAAAGCCTTACAAATGCGGCAACGCTGGCAGAGATCGACGATATTTACCGCCCGTTCCGCCCAAAGCGCAAAACGCGTGCCGGCATGGCAAAGGAGCGCGGCTTAGAGCCGCTCGCAAAGAAAATTCTGGCGCAGGAAAAGGGTGTTGACCCGATGAGGCTCGCCGAGGGTTACGTCAACGTAGAAAAGGGTGTTAATACGTCGGAAGATGCACTGAACGGCGCGAAGGACATCATCGCGGAGACAATTTCCGACGATGCCGTTATGCGCCGCCGCCTGCGCATGGCTGCCATGGCGCAAGGCGTTATCACGAGCCGCGCCGCAAAGGACGAGGATTCCGTATATCGCATGTATTATGAATTCTCTCAGCCGGCGGCAAAAATCGCAGGCCACCGCGTTCTGGCGCTGGATCGCGGCGAGCGCGAGGGTCTTTTAAAAGTTTCGCTCGAAATGGATGACGTGCGCGGGCAGGCAATCTTGACCTCCGCTTACGTAAAGGGCAATTCCGCGTGCAGCGAAGTCGTACGCGAAGCCGCAGTTGACGCATACGGCCGTCTCATTTTCCCGTCTATCGAGCGGGAAATTCGTGCGGAGCTGACCGAAAAAGCGTGTGACAACGCCATTAAGGTGTTTTCCGTAAACCTCCGTCAGCTTTTGATGCAGCCGCCCGTTAAAGGCCGCGTGACCATCGGCCTTGACCCCGGCTACCGCACGGGCTGCAAGGTCGCCGTCGTCGATGCCACGGGCAAGGTACTCGACACCGGCGTCATTTATCCCACGCACAGTGAGGCACGCGTGCGCGAAGCCAAACAGACGCTCGTAAGGCTTATCAAAAAGTACGGCGTAACACTCATCGCCATCGGCAACGGCACGGCGTCGAAGGAAACGGAGATCTTCACCGACGAAACGCTGCGCGAAAATCATCTTGATATCGATTACATGGTTGTCAGCGAGGCGGGCGCGTCGGTCTATTCCGCGTCGAAGCTTGCGGCGGCAGAGTACCCGGAGTACGACCTGACGCTGCGCAGCGCCGTTTCCATCGCGCACCGCTTGCAGGATCCGCTTGCAGAGCTCGTGAAGATTGACCCGAAGGCCATCGGTGTGGGGCAGTATCAGCACGATATGCCCGCAAAGCGTCTGGATGAAGCGCTCGGCGGCGTAGTCGAAGCCTGCGTGAATGCGGTCGGTGTTGACCTCAACACGGCATCACCGTCGCTGCTCGAAAACATCGCGGGCATTTCCTCCGCCGTGGCGAAGAACATCGTCGCGTATCGGCAGGAAAACGGCGCGTTCACAACGCGCACGCAGATCAAAAAAGTGCCGAAGCTCGGGCCGAAAGCGTTCGAGCAGTGCGCAGGTTTTCTGCGTGTGCCGGAAAGCAAGAATATCTTAGACCACACCGGTGTGCATCCGGAATCGTATGATGCGGCAGGTACTTTACTCACCGCCTGCGGCTATGACCTCAAAAAAGCGCCGGAGGGCGGCTTTAAGGGGCTCAAGGAAAAAGCGGAAAAGCTGGGCATCGCAAAGCTCGCCGTGCAGTGCGGTGTAGGCGAGCCGACGTTAAAAGACATCATCGCGGAGCTTGAAAAGCCCGGCCGCGACCCGCGTGACGAGCTGCCCAGTCCCATCCTGCGCAGCGACATCAAGGACATGAAGGACTTGAAGCCCGGCATGGAGATGCGCGGTACGGTGCGCAACGTCATCGATTTCGGTGCATTCATCGATATCGGTGTGCATCAGGACGGCCTTGTGCACATCACGCAGATCTCTGATAAATTCGTGCGTCACCCGTCCGATGTTTTGAAGGTTGGCGACATTGTGACCGTGTGGGTGCTTGCCGTAGACGTCGCGCGCGGTCGTATTTCCCTCACGATGAAAAAGCCGAAAGAGCAGCAAAATTAAAAAATCGCGGACAGCTTTGCGTTTTTTGTCCGTGAACGGTTGACACGAAGGCATGGACGCGGTAAACTTGTTTTCGGCAAAACACAGAAAACATGGGGGCGAAAGAGGAAATAAGATGACAGAAGAACGCAGTGAAAGTGCAGCGGGGCTTTCCTTTAAAATGGGGGAAGCGCTGCTCAGAAACGGCGCGGAGATTTTTCGCGTGCAGGAGACCATGGAGCGCGTGGCGCGCGCTTACGACATAGAAGAATACGACGTGTACGTGCTTTCCAACGCAATCTTTGCAAACGCGGTGGAAAACGGAGAGAAGATCGACACAAAACTGAAATTCGTGCCCGGATCCACCGTTCATTTCGGGCGCATTGTGGGCATCAACCAGCTTTCACGCGAGATTGTCGCGGGCAAAGTCTCGGTAGAGGAAGCCTATGCGCGCTTGCACGAGATCGTTTCCATTCCGTATACGCACCCCATTCGGCTCGACCTTGCGTGTGCCGTAGGCAGCGCGTGCTTCAGCTACCTGTTTGGCGGCACCGTGTTCGACGCCGCTGCGGCGTTCATCTGTGGCTTTGTTTTGCAGGTGTTCCTAAACGCCATCGATAGCCGCACGGCCTCTAAATTCATCATCAATCTGGCGTCAAGCGCTGTTGTGGCGGTTTGCGCCGTGCTGCTGTTTACCGTGGGGCTCGGCGACAGCTTAGATAAGATTATCATCGGCTCCATCATTCGTCTTGTGCCCGGCGTGGCGCTGACGACCTCCATCCGCGACTTTTTAAACGGCGATTATCTGAGTGGAACCATCCGCATAATCGACGCATTTCTGGTCGGCGGGTGCATCGCCATCGGCGTCGGTGCCGTGGTGATGACCTACATCAGCCTGACAGGAGGTGCGCCGCTCTTATGACACCGGAAGCTGTTTTCGATTGGGCAATCCAGACCGCGGTGGCGTTTGTGGCAACCATCGCGTTCTCCATCATTTTCCATACCCCGCGCGAGCAATACGTCTGCGCCGGGCTTGTCGGCGCATTTAGCTGGCTTATTTATATCGTCTATGTATACTTTACGGGCGATGTTGTGTTCGCGTCGTTTTTTGCGGCGCTCGGCCTCACCTATTTGGCGCGTGTATTCTCGTTTGCGCGCAAAGCGCCGCTGCCCGTGTTCCTCATCGCCGGAATTTTTCCCGTTGTGCCCGGCGCCGGTATTTATTATACGGGCTATCACATTTTCATGAACAACAACGTAGAGGCGATGTCCAAGGGCGTAGAGACCATTAAAATCGCCATTGCCATTGCGCTCGGCATCGGCATCGTCGTCTCACTGCCGCGCTTTTTCTTCACACTGCGCCGGAAAGGAAGCACCACTTGAAACAGGTCACTATCGCTCAAAACGACGCCAACCAGCGCGTCGATAAATTTCTCACAAAAACATACCCTAACCTGCCGCAGTCTATGCTGTATAAGGCTATCCGCAAAAAGGACATCAAGGTAAACGGCAAGCGCTGCGAGATTTCCACGCGATTGCAGGAGGGCGACGTGCTGACGATGTACTTGAAAGACGAGTTCTTCGCGCAGGCGCCGAAGGAATACGATTTTCTGAAAGCCCCGCTGAAGCTCAACATCATCTATGAAGACGAGAACATCATGATCCTCGATAAAAAGCCGGGGCTCATCGTGCACCCGGACGAGCACTATCATTTCGATTCGCTCATTGCGCGCGTGCAGCACTATCTTTACGAAAACGGGGAGTATGATCCGGAAGCGGAAAATTCTTTCGCCCCGGCGCTCATCAACCGCATAGACCGCAACACGGGCGGCATCGTTATGGCGGCCAAAAATGCTGAGACACTGCGTATCATGAACCAAAAGGTTAAGGACCGTGAGATGGATAAGCTCTATCTCTGCGTTGTGTGCGGCGTGCCGAAAAAGAAAACGGATATTTTAACGGGCTATCTTGAGAAAAACGAGAGCCAGAACCGCGTGTATATCTCGAATAAAAAAACGCCCGAAAGCCGCAGCATCAAGACAAAATACACGGTGCTTGAGACCCGCCGCGATTTCAGCCTGCTCGAGGTGGAGCTGCTCACCGGCCGCACGCACCAGATCCGCGCGCACATGGCGTCCATCGGCCACCCGCTTGCGGGCGACGGCAAATACGGCAAAAACGTGCAGAACAAAAAGACGGGCTTCCCGTATCAGGCGCTTTATTCCTATAAGCTCATCTTCCGCTTTACGACCGAGGCCGGCATGTTAAGCTACCTCGACGGCCGCGAGTTCACGGCACAGGACGTCTGGTTCCTCGATGAATTCCGCGCGTTCCCAAAGTAATTCAAATCCCAATAGAACAGAAACGCTCCCGTTTCCCTGCGCAATGCAGAGGAACGGGAGCGTTTCTTGTGTGTTATAAGGATCAGAGGAGTGTGATATTAAAAGTAATTGAACGGGTTTGTGGTGCTGCCGTAGTAAATAACTTCAAAGTGGAGGTGCGGGCCCGTAGAATTGCCCGTAGAGCCGACATACGCGATTGTTTGGCCGGGGGAGACGGTATCACCCACAGAGCACGCAAGGGCGCTGGCATGCGCGTAGCGCGTGGAATAGCCGTTGCCGTGGTCAATGAACACGCAGTAGCCGTAGCTGTCCATCCAATCGCTGTAAATGACTTTGCCGCCGTCTGCCGCAACGATGGGCTTACCGTAGATGCCGCCGCCCGCAATGTCGATGCCGCGGTGGCCGCCGTCGCCGTAATAGCAGGTGATGTAGGTGTAACCCGGCATCGGCCACACAAAGCTGCCCGTGCCGATATATCCGACACCGCTGTCGTAAGAGCCGCCAGAGTTCGTGCTTGCGGCTTTCAAAGCGGCGTAGTAATCTTCGTACCATTTATCAATGGCCGCATCGGCCTCTTCTTTTTCCTTTTCGAGGCGCTCGGCTTCCGCCTGTGCTTCGGCTTCGTTCTGCTCGGCCTCGTCTAAGAGCTTCTGGTTTTCGAGGTACAGTGCGGAGAGCTCATCGCTTTTGGAATCGAGATCCTTTTTGTCGGTGCTCAGTTCTTCTTTGTCCGCGTTGATTTTTTCCACCTGCTCCTGAATGGAGGTCAGTTGCTCTTCAAGCGTGTCCAAAAGCTCGGTATCGTGCTTTGTAACGGACTGTATGACTTCACTTTTCTGCGTGTAATCCACAAGGCTTGTGCTGCTCAGCAAAATGGAAAGGTTAGAAGCTTCGCCCGCCATGTATAAGGCGCGCAGGCGCTTTTTCAGTTTCGTATAATTTGCGTTGATGCTGATGCGTGTGTCGGCAATATCCTGCTCGCCCTGTTCGATCTGCGCATCCAGCTCGTTGATGCGCTGCACCAGAATGTCAAGCTGCTGCTGGATAATATCAATCTTGCCCTGCAGCTCGTCGCGGTAGGCGCGCTTTTGGCTTACGTCATCACGCAGTTCTTCAAGGCGTTTGTTGTTTTCTTCCTCTTGCTTTTCGAGTTCGGCAAGCTGAGATTTTAAGTCCGTGATGGATTCTGCCGAAACATTCGGCAACTGCACCACGCCGGAATAAAAGGCTAAAAGACCTGCAAGCGTAAACGCGGTCAGACCGCGCAGAAAGCTGTGCTTACGCAACTGCGTTCTCTCCTTCGTTATTGAGATATTTGCCGATGGAAATGCTGCCGCCGAAGAGGCCGAACAGCGCACCGACAATGGCGTAGCCCGCAATGATGTACATCACATACGGGTCGATATCCACAGCGTTAAGGAACGGCACGATGTTATAAAGCGCCTGTACCGCGTACTTATAGGCAACGAGCAAAATCGCAACGGAAATGCCGCCGGAAATGAGGCCGATGAGCATGCCCTCTACGATGAACGGGATGCGCACGAAGCCGTTCGTTGCACCGACGGACTTCATAATGCTGATTTCCGTGCGGCGGGAGAACATCGTGACCTTAACGGTGTTGGAAATGATGAACAGGGAAACGATGGCGAGGATGACGATGATTGCGAGGCTTGCCACGCGCACGATCATATCGATGTTCGAAAGCTTTGTGGCAATGTCGCTGTAATCGGTGTAGTGATCCACGCCCTCAATGGCCTGTATCTGCTGTATAGTTTCGTCATATTTGGAGAGATCATGCATGGAAATTTGATAAGCGTCCGGCAGCGGGTTTTCGTCGCCGTCCAAACCCTCCAGCACAACGGCGTTTTCGCCGAGCAAGTCCATCATGTCGGCAAGACCGTCGTCTTTCGGCACAAAGGTGCACTCGCTCACGTTTTCAATGCTGCGAATCTGGTCGCCAACCTGCACGGCGGAAAGAGACGGCAAACCGTTCGTCAGATACACCGTGATGCTGTTGTTGTCTTCAATGGAGGACATCATGGAGGTAAGGTTGATGGAAACAAGGCTTGCGCAGCCGGTCAAAAGCAGGCAAGAGATCAGCACGCCGATGGAGGCGATACTCATCGTTCTGTTTTTCCAAAGGTTTTTTACGCCTTCTTTGAGCAAATATCCGAAATTATGAAACTTCATGGGAATCTGTTACCATCCTTTCACACAGGTCAGCCGTTTGCCTGGTCGTTGTTTTGCGGAGCTGTGAATTCTTTCGTTGCATACGGCTGTGCGTCGGCATCCGCCTTGGCGCGTGCTTCCTTTGCACGGCGAATGGCCTCGCGGTCTACGGCTACGGTCTCCTGTGTGGCAACGGCCTGTGCCGCAGCCTGCTGCTCCTTGGAGATGGCAGCGGTATCGGCCACAATCTCGCCGCTGTGAATCTGAATGATGCGCTTGTGGAAGTGCTTGACAAGGGAGTGCTCGTGCGTGACCATCAGCACGGTGGTGCCGCGCTCGTTGATGGCGCTGAGCAGATCTACGATCTCGTAGGAAAGTGCCGGGTCGATGTTGCCGGTCGGCTCGTCCGCGATGATCATGGAGGGGTTATTGACAAGGGCGCGCGCAAGGCCCACACGCTGGCGTTCGCCGCCGGACATTTCGGTGGGGTAATGCTTTGCTTTGTGCTGTAAGCCCACAAGGCCCAGAATATACGGCACGCGCTTTTTAATGGCCTTCGGGGAGGCGCCCACAACGCGCATGGCAAACGCCACGTTGTCGTACACGGTCATGTGGTCGATGAGACGGAAATCCTGGAACACAAGGCCCATTTTTCTGCGCACATACGGGATCTTGCCCTTGCGGATGTGGCTGATGTCCTGTCCGTCAATGAGCACCTGACCCTCGTTCGGGCGCTCCTCACAGGTGATGAGCTTCAAAAAGGTACTTTTGCCCGCGCCGCTGGAACCGACGATAAAGACGAACTCGCCTTTTTCGACCTTCAGGTTGATGTTGTGCAGCGCTTCCGTACCGTTATTGTAAACTTTAGAAACATTGCGGAATTCGATCAAAGTGTACTCCTCCTTTGGAGATATAAATAAACTCGGCGCGGCAGAATGCCCGCCCGGTCATTTGCAAATGAAAATCTCATTTGGGTGAAATACCGCAGAAAGCCTACGATACCACCTTGCTATTATACCAACATGGTTTGCATTTTTAATTCTAAAAAAGAATTATTCGTTATACTTTTGTAACTTTTGTAACTTCTTGTAATGAAAAATTTGCGCAGAAAGCAGCAGCGCCGCACAAAACCGTGTAAAGGCTCTGTGCGGCGCTGCATTAGGAATAAATAAAACGAGAAATCAATCAGAATTTAGAGGGGCTGCTGGAAAGGTACTTTTTGACCATCAGCGCTACCTTAAAGACGATGGCGTCCTCAAACTCACGCAGGTCAAGGCCGGTAATCTTCTTGATCTTCTCAAGGCGGTAAACAAGCGTATTTCTGTGGACGAACAGCTTTCTGGAGGTCTCGGAAACGTTCAGGTTATTTTCAAAGAAACGCTGAATGGTGAACAGTGTCTCGTGGTCGAGGGACTCAATGGAGCCGCGCTTGAAAACTTCCTTCAGGAACATTTCGCAAAGCGTGGTCGGCAGCTGATAAATCAGGCGGGCAATGCCGAGGTTGTTATAGCTGACAATGGTCTTTTCGGTGTCGAATACCTTGCCGACCTCAAGCGCAATCTGGGCTTCCTTAAAGGAGCGCGCAAGATCCTTGATGCTGTCCACAACGGTGCCGATGCCCACAACGCAGTGGGTGTAGAATTCGCTCGAAAGCGTGTCTACAATGGAGCCGGCAAGCTTATCGATGTCGCGCGGGTCGATGTTGGAGCGAATCTCCTTCACGAGCGCGATGTCCGTCTCATTGATGTTGATGACGAAATCCTTGTTCTTGTCCGGGAACAGATTCTGCACCACGTCGTACGCGGAAACGTCGGTCTGGTTCGTCACTTTGATGAGCATGCAGACGCGGCTGACATCAGAGTTGAAGCGCAGCTCGCGGCTCTTCAGATAAATGTCGCCGGGCAGGATGTTATCGAGGATAACGTTCTTGATGAAGTTGCTGCGGTCATACTTTTCATCGTAATACTGCTTGATGCTGTTCAGAGAAACAGCCAGCAGGCCGACATATTTTGCGGCTTCCGGGTCGTTGCCGGAGACGAACACTGCGTATTCCGGGCGCGGGCGGCTGCCGAAGGATTTATATGTGTAGTTGCCGGAAACAAATGCAGCCTGAGATGCAATGTCTTCCGCCGTTACGGATTCCGTTACTTCGCCGATCTTGCCGAGCTCGCTGCACGCGATAATCACGGAGGACTCGTCGATGACGCCGATCGTGCGGTCAATGGAATCACGCATCTGATGAATGACGCCCTGAAACAGTCTATTGGACATGATTTCCTCTTTTCTCCGTCGCTTCAAATTCAGTCCTGCACGGTTTTCGACGGCTCCCGCACAGTTATCCATTCTCTATGTTATCTATATTACAGAATTAAAACCGATTTTTCAAGTCTTTTTGAGTATTTTTTTTGAGAGTTCGTAAATCTGCACAAACTGAAAGGCTCCTTTTTGCTCTGTAAGCAATTTGGACCCCATATAGCGGCTAAAAACAGGAGCGGCACAGGAAAAACGCCCGTGCCGCCCGAAATTGCGATGCTCTTTACTTTAAGTATTCGGTGAAAACATAGCCTGTGCGGCTGCCGTAGCTCACCTTGTACCACTCGCTTGTGGTTTTTTCCAAAACTGTCACGCTTGCGCCCTCCGGGATGACCGTCAGCACATTTGTGTCCGTGCCGGTGCCGGAACGCAAATTAAGATACGCCGTGGTGCGCATCGTATCGGAAGAAGCGGAGCTGTCCGTGCTGCCGGAATTGCTGCCGTTCATTGTGATATATTCGCTGAACATATAGCCGCTCTTGCCGTTCACGGTCACGCCGTACCAGTCGCTCACGCTTGTGTCCGTCACGGTGATGGCTGTACCGTTTGCGATAACGCCGAGGGAGCGGTAGTTTGTGCCGCGGCCTTCGCGCAGGTGTACGTCTTCGTTCGTCTGTGCGGAAGCGGAGCCGTCTGTGCTGCCGGAAGACGTGTTGTTATCGGAGCTACCCGTGTCGGTCAGCTTGATGTATTCGCTGTACATGTAGCCGCTTTTGCCGTTTACGGTCACGGCATACCACACGTCGCTTTTATCCGTTACGGTAATGGCCGTGCCGCCCGGAATCACGCCGAGTGAACTGTAATTCGTGCCCTTGCCGCTGCGCAGGTGCACGCCCGTGGTTGTTTTTGCGGCCTCGCCGTTTGTGCCCGTGTTGGAATTATCGGAGCTGCCGGAGTCGGAAGAATCATCCTCGTTCACCGTGCCGGTCACGTTTAGATATTCGGAGAAAACGTAGCCCTTCTGACCGGAAGCCGTTGTCACGGCATACCATTCGCTGTTCTTCGTGCTTGTCACGTTCACTTTTGTACCCTCTGCCAGCACCGTAATGGTGTCATAGCTAAGGCCCGGGCCCTTGCGCAGGCGCACACCGGCAGTCGTCTTCGCGTTGAATGCGGAGTCTGCTTCGGAGAAGCTGCCGTTTGCGGAAGACGGCGTTTTGTCGGAAACACCGTCGCTGCCGAAGGTATACGTCACACCGTTGATGGTGCGGGTGGTGTTGATGACATATTCGCCGTTTTCATAATAGAAATAGTCGCCGTCAAACTTATACCAACCTGTCGTGGGGTATGTAATGCTGCCGAGCTTGTGCCATTGCAGCCAACCATGGCCCGGAATGGATTCGTAGCGCATATTAACGCCCCATGTGCTGTTGTCCACCACCATGCCGTTGCCAACGTACACGCCCACGTGGTCATAGTTCGCAATGGTCACAATCAGGCCGTGCGTGCGCGGGATCGTATCGATAGGGCCGGATTCCACCGCGTCGTTCGCCTGCGCTGTAACGGTGCGGGGATAGTTCCAGTTCGGCTGAATGTTGCTGTTATCATCCACCCAGCAGAAGTAAGAATAAATAAGACCGCTGCAATCCGAGGCACGCACACCGTTCGAGTTGAAGTTGCCGTAAGCGCCGTAAGAATACTGCCAACCGTCGCGATAGGCCTTTAAAGCGTGCTCCGCAAGGCCGATGGACGTCAGCTCCGCGGAAGCCGCGCTGACGGTCGTGCCGGTGTTCGGCAGTACAGTGCTGCATATCAAAATAAGCGCGGCAAGCAAAAAGACCGCAGCCGTTCGGGAAAGCTTTTTCACGTTCTGCATTGTTGTGTTCCTCCGTTCGTCATTACATTATATAAACGTATAAGCGTGTGTTCACGGCGGACGGTCCGCCGCAAAGATGTGGGCAATAGTTATTACAAATTGGTAACATTGTATCACAAAGATTACAAAAATGCAACCCCTATTCGCTTTCACGTGCAAAGGAGCTTATACTATCTGTATACAACATCGAAAACGCAGAATGTTTCACGCTGTGAAATGTTATAAAACCGCCGGGTTTTCCACAAATCACTCACCCTGTGGGGGAAAGTTGAGTGTATCCGTAAAAACCGCGGAATCCCCTGCCGAAACGCCCGGAAACCTTGACAAAATTCCGTGAAAATGCAATAATATTAAGTCAATAGAATGTCATCAAACACACTATTTATAAACACACTTGTGTTTTGATAAACTGGAGGGAGAAAACGTGTCTAAAGAGCTTGCTAAGGCTTACGAGCCGAAAGAAGTTGAAGACCGGATCTATGACTTCTGGATGAAGGGCAAATACTTTCATGCCGAGGTAGATCCCAAAAAGAAGCCGTACACCATCGTCATTCCGCCCCCGAACATCACGGGTCAGCTGCACCTTGGCCATGCCATGGATGAAACGCTGCAGGATACGCTCATTCGTTGGCGCAGAATGCAGGGCTATTCTGCTCTGTGGCTGCCGGGCACCGACCACGCTTCCATTGCAACGGAGGCGAAGATCGTAGAGGCCATGCGCAAAGAGGGCATCACAAAGGAAGAAATCGGCCGCGAAAAGTTCCTGGAGCGCGCCTGGGCGTGGAAGGATCAGTACGGCGGCAGGATTGTCGAGCAGCTCAAAAAGCTCGGCTCCTCCTGTGACTGGGATCGCCTGCGCTTCACGATGGACGAGGGCTGCAACAAGGCCGTCAACCACGTTTTCAAGAAGCTGTACGATAAGGGGCTCATCTACCGCGGTGAGCGCATCATCAACTGGTGCCCGCACTGTAAGACATCCATTTCCGACGCCGAGGTCGTGTTCGAGGAAAAGGAAGGCTCCTTCTGGCATCTGCGTTACCCGTTGAGCGACGGCTCCGGCTACATTGAACTTGCGACCACCCGTCCGGAAACCATGCTGGGCGATACCGCCGTGGCGGTGCACCCGGATGACGAGCGCTACAAAGCACTCGTCGGCAAAACGGTCATTCTGCCGCTCGTCAATAAAGAAATCCCGATTATTGCCGATAGCTACGTGGAGCAGGACTTCGGTACCGGCGTTGTGAAGATCACCCCGGCACATGACCCGAACGACTTCGAGGTTGGTCTGCGCCATAATCTGCCCGTCATCAACGTCATGGACGACGGCGGTGTCATCAACGAAAATGGTGGCAAATACGCCGGTATGCCGGCGCTCGAGGCCAGAAAGCAGATTGTCAAGGATCTCGACGAAGCAGGCTTCCTCATTAAAATTGAGCCGATCAAGCACAACGTCGGCACCTGCTATCGCTGCGGCACCGTTGTGGAGCCGCGCGTTTCCACGCAGTGGTTTGTCAAAATGGAGCCCCTCGCAAAGCCGGCCATCGATGCTGTTAAGGACGGCGACATTCGCTTCATTCCGGAGCGCATGGATAAGGTCTATTATAATTGGATGGAGAACATCAAGGACTGGTGTATCTCCCGTCAGCTGTGGTGGGGTCACCAGATTCCGGCGTGGTACTGCGAGTGCGGTGAGACTATCGTCTCCGAGACCGTGCCTACCGTCTGCCCGAAGTGCGGCGGCACACACCTGACCCGCGACCCCGATACGCTTGATACGTGGTTCTCCTCCGCGCTGTGGCCGTTCTCCACGCTCGGCTGGCCGGATAACACCGAAGAGCTCAAATATTTCTACCCGACGAACACCCTCGTCACGGGTTATGACATCATCTTCTTCTGGGTGGCACGCATGATCTTCTCGGGTCTTGAGCACATGGGTGAAGTGCCGTTCAACACGGTGTTCTTCCACGGCCTCATCCGCGACGCACAGGGCAGAAAGATGAGTAAGTCTCTCGGCAACGGTGTCGATCCGCTCGATGTCATCAGCGTTTACGGCGCAGATGCCCTGCGCTTTACGCTCGTTACGGGCAACAGCCCCGGAAACGACCTGCGTTTCTCCGAGGAAAAGGTCAGCGCTTCCAGAAACTTTGCCAATAAGATCTGGAACGCCGCACGCTTTATCCTTATGAATATCGAAGGCAAGGACATCGACTGCGCCCTGCCGAAGAAACTCTATACAAGCGATAAGTGGATCTTAAACCGCTTCAATAACGTCACGGCAGCCGTCACCGAAAACCTCGAGAAGTTCGAGCTCGGCATGGCGGTCAGCAAGCTCTATGACTTCATCTGGGACGATTTCTGCGATTGGTATATCGAGCTTGCAAAGATCCGCATGAACGGCGCGGACGAAGAGAGCGCAGACAGCGCCCGCCGTGTCCTCGTCTGGACGATGAGCAACACTTTAAAGCTCCTGCACCCGTTTATGCCGTACATCACGGAAGAAATCTGGCAGACGCTGCCGCATGACGGTGAAGCCCTCATCGTCGCAAAGTGGCCGGAGTACGACGAAGCCCTCTCCTTCCCGCAGGAAGCGAAGAACCTCGAAAACGTTATGGCGCTCATCCGTGCCATCCGCACCCGCCGCAATGAGATGAATGTGCCGCCGTCGAAGAAAGCGCACATCTACATCGATACCGCGCATCCGGCACCGTATGAGGAAGCGAGCGAATTCATCGCACGCCTCGCTTACGGCTCCAAGGTCGAGATCGGCACGGGCTTTGACGTACAGGGTGCCGTAACGGCTGTGACCGACGACGCAAAGGCGTTGTTGCCGATGGACGATCTTGTCGATAAGGCAGCGGAGACCGCACGTCTCAACAAGGAGCTTGCAAACGCACAGAAGCAGCTCGATACCGTCAAGGCGAAGCTTGCGAATGAAAAATTCACCTCCAAAGCGCCGCAGAATGTCATCGACGGCGTAAAGGCAAACGGCGAAAAGCTGGAAGCAAAGATCAAACTGATCCTCGAAACATTGGAGAGCTATCAATAATGACCTACGAAGAAGCACTGCAAAAGATCAATTCCCGGCTGCGCTTCGGCATCAAGCCGGGGCTGGAGCGCATTGAAGCGCTTTGCAAAAAGCTCGGCGATCCGCAGAAGAAGCCGCGTTTTGTCCACGTAGCCGGCACGAATGGCAAGGGCACCACCTGCACGCTTATCGCGAGCGTGCTTACGGCGGCAGGCTACCGCACGGGCCTCTACACGTCCCCGTATGTGCTCGATTTCCGCGAGCGCTTTCGCATCGACGGCGAAATGATCCCCGAGGCGGAGCTCATCGAAGAAGTAAAGCGCGTGTCGCCCGTTGCGGACGAGCTTGAAACCGCAGGCGATACCGTCACGGAGTTCGAGTTTATCACCGCGCTCGCGTTCGATTGGTTCGCGCAGCGAGACTGCGATTTTGTCGTGCTCGAGGTCGGTCTTGGCGGCCGATTTGACGCGACGAATGTCATCGATACGCCGGAAGCTGCGGCCATTGCGTCCATTTCGCTCGATCACACGGCGATTTTAGGCGATACCTACGCGAAGATCGCGTTCGAGAAAGCGGGCATCATCAAAAAGGGCGGCGACGTCGTGCTGTACCCCGTGCAGGATCCGTCCGTGTTCGAGACCATCGAATCGGCGTGCAACGAGCGCGGCGCACACCTGCATATTCCGGATGAAAAGAACATGCAGGTAAACGGCACGGCGCTTACGGGCACCGCGCTCACGTGGCGCGGCCTGCCGCTTACGCTGCCGTTTACGGGCGCGCATCAGGTGCACAACGCCGCCACGGCGCTTACCGTGCTCGACGTTCTGCGCGAAAAGCACGCAAACATCACCGATGAGGCGCTGCAAAAGGGATTTGCCTCGGCGTATATCCCGGCGCGTATGGAGATTTTATCCCAAAAGCCGCTCGTGCTTTTAGACGGCGGCCACAACCCCGGCTGTGCCTCTGCGTTGCATGAAGTGCTCAAAACACATCTTTCCGGCCGTCATATCACAGCCATTATGGGCATGATGGCGGATAAGGACAGCATGCGCTATCTGGAGCTGACCGCGCCGCACTTTGAGAGAATTATCACGGTGCAGCCGCAAAACCCGCGCTCTTTATCGGCGGAAGCTCTCGCGGACGAAGCAAAGCACTTCTGTAAAGACGTGCAGCCTGCGCAGAGCATGAAAGACGCGATAGAGAAAGCGACCGTTTCAGGCGACGAAGTGCTCGTCATCTGCGGTTCATTCTTCTTAGCATCTGAAATTCGCGACCTCGCCATCGAAAAATACAAGGCGTAACACAAATTTAATCTGCCGACACACTGCGGCAAAAAATACGGACAGGTTCCTTTAGAATTTTCTAAGGAGCCTGTCCTTTTTGTTATTATTTAAATTTCAAACGGACATTTCGGGCCTTAAAGGAGCGAACACGATGAATTTGCGAATTGAATTAAAAGGCGGTGCAATGACGGCCTCCATGCGCGGCGAGCTTGACCACCACACTGCCGGTGAAATGCGGGAGCAGATCGACAGTACAGCGAAAAAAGTGCGCCCGCAAAAGCTGATTTTAGATTTTAAAGAGGTACCGTTTATGGATTCCTCCGGCATCGGGCTGATTCTCGGCCGTGTCCGCACGGCGGCGCTGTGGGGCGGGCACGTCACCGTACGCGGATTGTCACCGCAGTTAAAGAAAATGGCGGAGCTTTCCGGCGTCTCCGCGCTCGCGGTGATGGAAGACGCCGGGAAAGGAGCGAAAACATGAAACAGATCATCAACCGCATGGAGCTGCGCTTCCCGTCCGGCTCCGTCAACGAAAGCTTTGCGCGCGGCGCGGTCTCCGCGTTCGTCCTGTGCCTTGACCCCCTCGTCACAGACTTAAACGATTTAAAGACCGCCGTCAGCGAAGCCGTGACGAACGCCATCGTCCACGGCTACCGCGATACCATCGGCACCGTGTACATAACGGCTGTAATCTACGCGGACGGCACCGTGCAGGTCAAGGTGCGCGACCGCGGCTGCGGCATCCCGGATATCGAAAAAGCCATGGAGCCGCTGTTTACCACCGGGGGAGAGGAGCGTGCGGGGCTCGGCTTTGCCGTGATGCAAAGCTTCTGCGACAGCGTGCGTGTCATTTCAAAGCCTCAAAAAGGCACCACCGTGACGCTCACAAAACGGTTTGAGCGCAAGCCGAATGGAGAATAAAGACTTTGCCGAGCGCAACGTGGGGCTCGTGCGCGCGCTTGTGCCGCGTTTTCTCGGGCGCGGCATCGAATACGACGACCTCTTTCAGGCGGGTTGCGAGGGGCTCATCAAAGCCGCCGCACACTTTGACCCCGACCGCGGCTATAAGTTTTCCACATATGCCGTGCCTGTCATTTTAGGCGAAATGCGCCGCCTGTTCCGCGAGGGCGGCACGGTAAAGGTCTCGCGCGGGCTGAAAGAGCTTTCCATGAAAGCGGTACACCTATCCGAACAGATCGAAACGGAGACCGGCAAAGCGCCGAGTGTGTCCGTTCTTGCGGAAAAGCTCGGTGTTCCCGAAGAAAAGTGCGCGGAAGCCTTAAACGCCGCCGCACAGCCCGTCTCCCTCACCGGCGACGACGAAAACAACGAGACGGACATTCCCGTCGACGCACCGGAAGAAAAAATCACCGATCACCTCGCCTTGCAGCAAATACTAAAGGCGCTGCCCGAGGAGGACCAGCGCCTTATCTACTATCGCTATTTTAAAAATCAGACCCAAACGGAAACGGCCAAAAGGCTCGGCACCACACAGGTGCAAATCAGCCGTCGCGAGAAAAAATTACTCCTCCGTCTGCGTGGTCTGCTGCTGTGAGGTTGTTTCCGCGCCCGCCAAAACGGTGCGCGTGTTCTTTAAGAAGTTGTAGTCGCTCAGCAGCATGGCGTAATACGCAAAATTCACAACGCCCTGGCGCTCCCAACGGTGGCATTCGCGCAGAACGCCCTCGCGCTGAAAGCCGGATTTCTCCAAAATGCGCTGCTTGTCAATGTCCGCATCTAAGCAAACGGACTGCACGCGGTTCACGCGTGCCATCTCAAACAGGTAGCGGCACAGCGCGCCCATGGCTTCTGCCGGATATTCCGTGCCCACACAGCGGCGGCCGAATAAAAAGCGCAGCTGCACCATGTTCATGCCCTCGTCCACACCGCCGATCTCGATCCACCCGATGAGGTGCGCGAGGTCGGTGTTTGCATATACGCCGAGCGTTACGGTGCGCTTTGCGGCAAACTGCGCGTTTGCATCCTGAATCTTATATTCCGCCTGCACGCGCTCCTTGGCGGGCGCTTCATATTCGTAGCGGTACAGTTCTTCGTCCTGCATAATCTCCCACAGTGCGTCGCCGTCCGCAAAGCCAAGGCGGCTCAGCGTCACGTTTGCACTGGTGAGAAACGGGCAGCTCTCAAATAGCAATTCGGTTCTCATTTCGGTTTCTCCCATCCCTCATAGTATCATAAGCGGAAGCGGCGTCTTAAACCAGCGCCGGCAGCTCCGCAATGTCGTAAATCTTCGGCACGTTTTCCACATTGCCAAAGCCGTAAGCGGCGAAAATAAACGGCACCCCCGCCTGTGTCGCGGAGTTATAATCCCACACCGTGTCGCCCACGTATACCGGGGCTTTCAAGTGATTGTGCTCCACGACCAGCGCGATGTTGTCGGCCTTCGGCTTACCTGTGCTGCCCATGCACTCATAGTCCGTAAAATACTGCGCCATGTTGTGCGCCTTCAAAAACGCCTGAATATACCCGTTGTCGCAGTTGCTCACAATGCACAGCGTGTGCGCTTCGGAAAGCATTTTCAGTGTCTCGTGCATATGCGGGTATAGCTTTGCGCCGTGCTCCGCAAGATATTCACATTCCAGCTTGAAATCCTCGTTAAAGACCTGCATTCGGCGCTCGTAAGAAAGGTACGGGAACAGCTTCTCCGCCAGATCGTCCATACCAAGGCCCATCACGCCTGCGTATTCCTCTTTTGTGGGCAGGTGCGTCACGTCCGGCTGCGTCTTTAAATATTTGAGCAGCACCAGACGTCCTTCCTCCACGGCGTCCCACAGGGTGCCGTCCAGGTCAAAAATAATGCCATCGTATTTCATCGGAAATCTTTCTCCTTTATATATAATAGTATAGGGGAGAGGGCGCTCAGCCCTCCAAATGGTTCAGATCATACGGCGTTTGCTGATAAACGTAGTAGTTCAGCCAGTTTGCAACAAGCAGATGTGCGTTGCTGCGCCACGTAAACGGGGGTGTCTTCTGGTCGTCGTCATCCGGGAAATAATTGTACGGCACTTTGGGGTTCAAACCCTTATTGATGTCGCGGAAGTATTCCTTCGCCAGCGTGTCGCGGTCATATTCCGCGTGGCCCGTCACAAAGAACTTGCGCCCGCTCTTTTCGGCGACGATATGCACGCCCGCAAGGTCGGAGAGCGAAAGTACAATGAGCTCGTCGTGCTTTTTGATGTCGTCAAGGTAAACCTCCGTGTAGCGCGAGTGCGGCGCAAAGTAATTGTCGTCAAAGCCGCGCATCAAGGGATGATACGGGTTCAACACATGGTGATTGTAAATGCCGGAGAGCTTTTCTTTCATCAAATGCTTCTGAATGCCATAATGATAGTAAAGACCGGCCTGCGCGCCCCAGCAGATATAGAGAACGGAATACACATGCGTTTTGCTCCATTCCATAATGGCACACATTTCGTCCCAGTAGTCCACTTCCTCAAACGGCATCTTTTCCACCGGCGCGCCCGTGATGATGAGGCCGTCAAAGCGCTGGTCCTTCACGTCGTTAAAGGTCTTATAGAATGTATTCAGATGATAAGAGCTCGTGTTGCGGCTGACATGCGATGCCATGTGCAGCAACTCAACGTCCACCTGCAGCGGCGTGTTGCCCAGCAAACGCAAAAGCTGCGTCTCGGTCTCGATCTTTGTCGGCATCAAATTAAGTATCGCAATCTTTAAGGGGCGAATGTCCTGCAAAGCGGCACGCTCGTGCGTCATCACAAAGATGTTTTCGGACTCCAAAACCTCAATGGCGGGCAAATCCGCCTGTATACGAATAGGCATTGCTTTTTTTACCTCCGTCATATATACTATTATATAGGGCACAGGGGCCCGATACGTTTCAGTATAGCATACTTTGTCCCTCTGTAAAAGAGAGTAAAAGCGGTTTGAAGCGATTTTTTTCAAAGTTTTTTCAAAAATTTTTCGGACTTTTTTCAGAAAAAAACGAAAAACGCAAAAGAAAAGGCGAAAGCGGCGGTTTTATTTACACTGTATGTTGTTAGCTTTGCGCAAGTGAAACACAATATATGTACACAAGAAAGAAAATCGAAAAAAACTTAAAAAAAACGAAAAAAAGTGTTGACAAAAAGGGCTCCCCGTGGTATTATATACAAGCGCTCGAGAGAGACGGCAAAAAACTGAAAGCGAAAAGCTTAAAAGGAAAGCCGCTTGAAAGAGAGCACAGGACCTTGAAAATTAAACAACGAGAGAAAGAATGGAACCTGTAATTTCTTTGAGAAACTCAAAGAAACTTACGAGAAACAGAACTCAACAAATCTGTGACGAACGTCAGAACGACGTTATGAGCGAATTAAAGCTCTGAAAAAGATTTGAGCGCGAAAGCGTTTAGATACAATTTTTTAGAGAGTTTGATCCTGGCTCAGGACGAACGCTGGCGGCGTGCCTAACACATGCAAGTCGAACGGAGTTGAAAGGAGCTTGCTTTTTTCAACTCAGTGGCGGACGGGTGAGTAACGCGTGAGTAACCTGCCTTTCAGAGGGGGATAACGTTCTGAAAAGAACGCTAATACCGCATAAGATTGTAGCTTCGCATGGAGCAGCAATCAAAGGAGCAATCCGCTGAAAGATGGACTCGCGTCCGATTAGATAGTTGGCGGGGTAACGGCCCACCAAGTCGACGATCGGTAGCCGGACTGAGAGGTTGATCGGCCACATTGGGACTGAGACACGGCCCAGACTCCTACGGGAGGCAGCAGTGGGGAATATTGCACAATGGAGGAAACTCTGATGCAGCGATGCCGCGTGAGGGAAGAAGGTTTTAGGATTGTAAACCTCTGTCTTCAGGGACGAAAAAAAGACGGTACCTGAGGAGGAAGCTCCGGCTAACTACGTGCCAGCAGCCGCGGTAATACGTAGGGAGCAAGCGTTGTCCGGATTTACTGGGTGTAAAGGGTGCGTAGGCGGATTGGCAAGTCAGAAGTGAAATCCATGGGCTTAACCCATGAACTGCTTTTGAAACTGTTAGTCTTGAGTGAAGTAGAGGTAGGCGGAATTCCCGGTGTAGCGGTGAAATGCGTAGAGATCGGGAGGAACACCAGTGGCGAAGGCGGCCTACTGGGCTTTAACTGACGCTGAGGCACGAAAGCATGGGTAGCAAACAGGATTAGATACCCTGGTAGTCCATGCCGTAAACGATGATTACTAGGTGTGGGGGGTCTGACCCCCTCCGTGCCGGAGTTAACACAATAAGTAATCCACCTGGGGAGTACGACCGCAAGGT
>ENA-ORUQ01000158-ORUQ01000158.1-human-gut-metagenome-genome-assembly--contig:-NODE-158-length-76188-cov-8.822849_pt1 | contig 76188 bp, 59 predicted proteins | sample MGYA00242081_ERZ509211 | MGnify/ENA primary metagenome ERZ509211 (study PRJEB26280, sample SAMEA2338785) | human gut metagenome | biome: human gut; feature: human-associated habitat; material: faeces...
ATTAAGTCGTTTAGCGTCATTTCTCCCGTTTTTCGAGGTTATTCCAGAGATTTTTTGTAATTTTGCACCTCGTTGTAAAATAGGAAATTAAGAAAAAACTAAAGATATGTTCGATAATTTAAGTGAAAGACTTGAGCGGTCGTTTAAAATATTGAAAGGTGAGGGAAAAATCACCGAAATCAATGTTGCTGAGACTTTGAAAGATGTTCGTCGTGCCCTGTTGGATGCCGACGTAAACTATAAGGTGGCGAAGAACTTTACAGATACCGTAAAGGAAAAAGCCCTGGGACAGAACGTGCTGACCGCTGTGAAGCCTAGCCAGCTGATGGTGAAGATCGTTCATGACGAGCTGGCCAAACTGATGGGAGGTGAGACAGCCGAAATCGAGTTGAAGAACCGTCCGGCAGTGATTTTGATGTCGGGACTTCAGGGTTCGGGTAAGACAACCTTCTCGGGTAAACTGGCCAGAATGCTGAAAACAAAGAAAAACCGCAAGCCGTTGCTGGTTGCCTGCGACGTATACCGTCCGGCTGCCATCGAGCAGTTGAAAGTATTGGGCCAGCAGGTAGAGGTTCCGGTATATTGCGAACTCGACAGCAAGGACCCGGTACAGATTGCCTTGAATGCCATTCAGGAAGCCAAGGCCAAAGGATATGACCTGGTAATCGTCGATACCGCCGGTCGTCTGGCAATCGATGAGCAGATGATGAATGAGATTGAGGCCATCAAGAAAGCCATCAACCCGGATGAAACCCTGTTTGTGGTAGACGCCATGACCGGACAGGATGCCGTAAATACTGCACGTGAGTTCAACGAACGTCTGGACTTCAACGGAGTGGTATTGACCAAGCTGGACGGTGATACACGCGGTGGTGCTGCCCTGTCTATCCGTACGGTAGTCAACAAGCCTATCAAGTTTGTCGGAACCGGTGAAAAACTGGATGCAGTCGATCAGTTCCACCCGGCACGTATGGCCGACCGTATCTTGGGTATGGGTGATATCGTTTCATTGGTAGAACGTGCTCAGGAACAGTATGATGAGGCTGAAGCCAAACGCTTGCAGAAGAAGATTCAGAAAAACCAGTTCGATTTCAACGACTTCCTTACTCAGATCCATCAGATCAAGAAGATGGGTAACCTGAAAGAACTGGCTTCCATGATTCCGGGTGTAGGAAAGGCCATCAAGGATATCGATATCGATGACAATGCCTTCAAGAGCATTGAGGCCATTATCTACTCCATGACTCCGGAAGAACGTACACATCCTGAAATCCTGAACGGTTCACGCCGTACACGAATTGCCAAGGGTAGTGGTACAAACATTCAGGAAGTCAACCGTCTGCTGAAGCAGTTCGACCAGACCCGTAAGATGATGAAGATGGTTACGGGTAGCAAGATGGCCGGAATGATGCAGAAAATGAAGAAAAAATAATTGAAGAAAAATGATTCTTGTCTTTTGTCTTTTACCGGACGCTCGGGAAGGTAAGGAGGCTTGGGGCAAGTAGAGATAAGTAGAGATAAAAACCGCCCGCGCTGTGAACCGGAAGATTCATTGGCGCGGGCGGTTTTTTTGTGGCAGCAGGCATGTCCGATTAATTATTCTCCGGATAATCCTCATACAACAGATAGCGGGTCCGCATTTTCCGGTAAGCCTCCAGATCCTTCTCCCAGGTTGCCCGGATGGCCGCTTCTTCCTTTCCCTGCAGTACATCCATCCGCACCTGGCGGGTTCCCATCAGCAGGTCCATCCATTGCGGACGGGTCAGAAATGCATGTTCTTTTCCCATAGCCTTGAAGCTCCGGTACATGTCGAGGAAATACTTCAGTGAGAATCCTTCGGGGGCTTTTGCCTTCCGGAGATCCACTCCATAGCATACCTGATCCTTATGCAAGGGACGGGTGTCGAAGCCGCTGATGGACTTGGGAGTGAAACTGAAAGGGAACTTTCCGGAAGGGAGCAGGGGAGAGCCGATGACCTGGAACGGGAAGTAAGTTCCTCTTCCGACACTGACTGAAGTCGCTTCGAACAGGCAGAGAGAGGGATACAGGGCAATGGCCTGAGGAGTAGGCAGGTTGGGCGACGGTTTTACGGGCAGTACATACGGCATGCCGTGTTGCCATCCTTCTGTCCGTATGACAGTCAGCGGACAGGGCTTCCGGCAGTCCAGCCACCCTTCACCGTTGATCATGAGGGCAATCTCTCCCAGCGTACAGCCGTGGAGTACCGGTATGGGCAGCATTCCCACAAAACTTTTGAATTTCAGGTCGAGCACCGGACCGTCAACGTAGTCGCAGGGATTGGGACGGTCGAGCACAATCAGTGGCTTCCCGTTTTCCGCGCAGGCCTGCATCACATAATATAAGGTGCTGATATAGGTGTAGAACCGCACTCCTACATCCTGCAGGTCGAACACAATAGCGTCTACCGACTGCAGCTGTGCCGGTGTCGGTTTCTTGTTTTTCCCGTATAGCGAGACTACCGGAATGCCGGTCCGGAAGTCCTTTCCGTCCTTGATGGTGGCTCCGGCATCCATTTTCCCGCGGAACCCGTGTTCGGGTGCCATCAGCATAGCCGGTGCGCGCTTCAAGGCAACCAGGGTATCCAGTAAATGGGCCTTTCCGCAGAGAGAAGTCTGGTTGGCAACCAGTGCGATGCGTTTTCCTTCTACCAGCGGAAGCCACTTGTCCAGTTGTTCGGCTCCGCTTCTGACCGGTGCATTGGCGTAAAGCCCGGCCGTAATCAACAGATAACTTAGGATTAATGTAAGATATTTCATGATAGACCAATATTTTTTTGTAGTTTTGCAAGGTACAAATATAGCGAAAAAGCGATTATGGATCCGTTGAAAATAATAGATAAATACTATCCGGAAGAAAATGAGTTGAAGCATATTCTGCTGGTTCACAGCAAGGATGTGGCAAACAAGGCATTGGATATGGCACGCAAGCATCCCGAACTCGGGCTTGACCTGAACTTTATCGAAGAGGCTGCCATGCTTCATGATATTGGAATCTTTTTGACAGATGCTTCCGGAATCTGTTGTTTCGGATCGCATCCTTATATCTGTCACGGCTATCTGGGGGCAGAACTGGTGGCAGCCGAAGGCTATCCGCGGCACGCACGGGTGTGCGAGCGGCATACCGGGGCCGGACTCACCCTGGCTGACATTGAGTCACAGCAGCTTCCGGTACCTCACCGGGACATGCAGCCCGAAACCCTTGAAGAACAGCTGATCTGTTTTGCCGACAAGTTCTTTTCGAAAACCAAACTCGGACAGGAAAAGAGCCTGGAGAAAGCCCGCAAGAGCGTGGCCCGCTACGGGGAAGAAAGCGGAAAGCAGTTTGACAGATGGTGTGAGTTGTTTTTATAGTCATAAAAATCCATAAAAACCCCTTCGTCTGCGGTTATTTGTATGATAATATGTACTTTTGCATTGCATTGCATAAAAGATTAATGAATGACGTCGTTTAGAAAAACTATATACTTACTGATTTCCCTGTTTGTAATGGGATTCTTTTTCTCCTTTTATGCGGAGGCTCAAAGGGTGAGGGGGAAGCGCCCGGTATCGGACAGGAACAGGAACCGTGTCGATTCGCTGTCGTCCGATTCGCTGGTGAATGCCGATTCACTGGCTATGGATTCTTTGGCGCTGGATACCACTCCGAAGAAGGAACCGCTGGATGCCCCGGTAATCTATGAGGCATCCGACTCAATCGTCTTTACCAAAGGAGGATTCGCACACCTGTACGGAAGCGGAAAGGTTAATTACCAGAACATTGAGCTGACCTCACAGCTGATTACCATGAACATGGACAGCAGTACGGTCTTTGCAAGAGGTGTGGCCGATACGACGGGAGTAGAGCAGGGAACTCCGGTGTTCAAGGACGGAGAGACTCCGTATGAATCGAAGATGATGCGCTATAACTTCAAGACCAAGAAGGGATTCATCAACAGCATTGTGACTCAGCAGGGAGACGGATACGTCACCAGTGAGGAGTCGAAGAAGGGAGCCAACGATGAAATCTATATGCGTCACGGTAAGTATACTACCTGTGACAATCACGATCATCCGCATTTCTACCTGAAGCTTTCCATGGCTAAGGTACGTCCCAAGAAGGATGTGGTCTTCGGACCGGCACAGCTGGTGGTAGAGGATGTGCCCCTACCGATTGCGGTTCCGTTCGGCTTTTTCCCGTTCAGCAGCAGCTATTCTTCAGGATTTATCATGCCGACTTACGGAGATGAAATGAACCGTGGTTTTTACCTGCGCGACGGTGGATATTATTTTGCCATCAGTGACCAGTTCGACCTGAAGCTGTTGGGTGAGATTTATACCAAGGGTTCGTGGGGACTTTCAGCGGCGTCTACCTACAACAAGCGTTACCGTTACAGCGGTTACTTCAATGCCAGCTACCTGGTGACCAAGCAGGGTGAGAAGAACATGCCCGACTATATGGTGTCGAAGGACTTCCGTGTGCAGTGGAGCCACCGTCAGGATGCGAAGGCCAACCCCAACAGTACGTTCTCTGCCAGTGTGAACTTTACCACCAGCAGTTACGATAAGTCGAGTCTGAGTACGCTGTACGATCCGTTGTCTTCTTACAGTAACAATACCAAGGCTTCAAGTATCAGTTATTCGCGTAACTTCCCTGAAATCGGACTGAACCTGTCGGGAACCTTCAACATTACGCAGAATACACAGGACTCTTCGGTGAATATGACGTTGCCGGACCTGAACATTACGCTGAACCGTATCTATCCGTTCAAGCGGAAGAATTCGGCAGGCGACCAGAAATGGTATGAAAAGATTTCGTTCCAGTATACCGGTGCGCTGACCAATAAGGTAAATACCAAGGACAACCTGCTGTTCAAGACTCCGTTCTCGAAGTGGGAAACGGGTATGCGCCACAGCATTCCGGTGGAAGCCACCTTCAGCTTGTTCAAGTATATCAATGTGACGCCGTCGTTCCAGTATACCGAACGCTGGTATACGCGTAAAGTGATGCAGCATTACGATTATACGCTGAAGGAAGCAGTGAAGGATACCATCAACGGGTTCAACCGTGTGTACGACTATAACATGTCGGTATCGATGAACACCAAGTTGTACGGTATGTACAAGCCGCTTTTCATGAAGAGCAAGGAAATTACCATCCGTCACGTCGTGACTCCTTCGGTAAGCTATACCTATACGCCTGACTTCGGAGCTTCCCGCTTCGGATATTACGAGAATTATGTATATACCGACGAGGACGGAGAGGTACGTATGGTAGAATATTCTCCTTATTCCGGCATGCCGTACGGAGTACCGGGTCAGGGAGTATCCCAGAACATCAGTATGTCTTTGAAGAACAACCTGGAAATGAAGATGGCTTCGGACAAGGATACTACGGGATACAAGAAAATCAGTCTGATTGATGACCTGACCGGACAGTTGTCGTATGATATTGCCCGCAAGCGCTGGAGTGACCTGACCTTGAACGCCCGTCTGAAGTTGACGAAGAATTATACGTTCAACATGAATGCCCGCTTCAAGACCTATGCTTATAAGTTCGATGAAAACGGCCGGGTAGTTGAAAGTGACCGTACAGAATGGTCTTACGGACGTTTCGGACGTTTTGACGGATACAGCGGTTCGCTCTCTTATACGCTGAACAATGAGACATTCAAGAAATGGTTCGGTAAGGGAGACGAAGAAGACGGAAAGAATAAAGGCAAGAAAGAAGATACCGATTCGGAAGAGGATGAAGAAGACGAGGAACTGAGTAACAATCAGAATACCCAGCCTAAGCGGAAAACGGAAGATGCCAAAATCGATTCTGACGGATACCTGGCCTTCCAGTTGCCGTGGAGCCTGAGTCTTTCTTACAGTTACCGTATCCAGGAAGACAGAACGAAGGATATCAACATCAAGACCATGCGTTATCCTTATTCGTTCTCGCATCAGGTGAACATTTCGGGTAACGTGAAGCTCGGCAGCCGCTGGAACATTACCTACTCGAGCGGTTACGACTTTGATACGAAGAAGATGTCAATGACGCAGATGAACATTACGCGAGACTTGCACTGTTTCAATATGAGTTGTGGACTGGTATTTGGTCCGTTTACTTCGTACAACTTCTCTATCCGTGCAAACTCAGCCATGCTGACCGATGCGTTGAAATGGGATCAGCGAAGCAACACGGGTAGTGCAGTTACCTGGTATTGATGCTTCTCCGACAGAAAGAAAGATAAAAGACGACCTCCCGTACAGTTCTCATGAACATGGTACGGGAGGTCGTCTTTTATAGCGATGCTGTTCGCTTGTCTCGCTTCCTTCCTGTTTCTACGCTTCCTTCCTGTATTTACAGTCTTCCTCTTTACCACTCAATCGGGGTCAGTCCGTGCTGCTGCAGGTATTCGTTGGCGCGACTGAAATGCCGGTTTCCGAAGAATCCGTTGTGAGCCGACAGCGGAGAAGGATGGACGGAAGTCAGTACCAGATGCCGTGAACGGTCGATAAACGCTCCCTTTTTCTGTGCATAGGCCCCCCACAGGATAAACACCAGGTGTTCCCGTTGTTCGGCCAGTGCCCGGATGGCTGCATCCGTAAACTCCTCCCAGCCCCTGCGCTGGTGCGAACCCGCCTGATGCGCCCGTACCGTCAGAGTCGCATTCAGCAGGAGTACTCCCTGCTTTGCCCACCGGGTCAGGCTTCCGCTCTCCGGAATCGGTTTTCCCAGGTCATCCTGTATTTCCTTGAAGATGTTCCGCAGTGAAGGCGGGAAAGGTACGTTGTCGTTGACTGAAAAGCACAGTCCGTGCGCCTGTCCCGGTCCGTGGTACGGGTCCTGCCCGATGATTACCACCTTCACCTGTTCGAACGGACAAAGGTTGAACGCATTGAATATGAGTTTTCCGGGCGGATACACCGTTGTCGACCGATATTCGTTCCGGACAAAATCAGTCAGCTGGCGGAAATAATCTTTTTCAAATTCCGCCGAAAGTATCTGTTTCCATGATTCTTCTATCTGTACATCCATACGTATCTGTTTTATTGTATTTTTATTTCTGTTTTTTCATTTTTCCATGCTGTCAATCTAAATACAGTCCTTTCAAGCACCGTATTCCGTTACGGCATGTGCCGTTTCAGCCGATAAAAATAATGAATTTGCATGAACGAAAAAAGGGAAACAAGTCTTATCTTCCTGCATTTTCAGCATTTGATGCTTGTTCCCCCTCAGATATGTAAACACAGATTGGTTCAGGTCATCAGATGAGCGGCATGCCCCATTCCGCACACTGCTTCCGCATTTCCTCCGGCCAGATGCTGGCCTGGATTTCTCCGATATGCGCTTTCTTGAGATAAAGCATACACAGGCGCGACTGTCCGATACCTCCTCCGATACTCAGTGGCAGTGATCCTTCCAGCAGCCGTTTGTGGAAATACAGTCGGGTACGCTCTTCCTTTCCGGCCAGTTCCAGCTGCTTCAGCATGGCAGCCTTGTCCACACGGATACCCATCGAAGAAATCTCTATGGCACGCTTCAGCACATCGTTCCAGATCAGCAAGTCACCGTTCAGTCCGCTCAGTCCCGTCTTTGGGTCAACGGTAGTATAGTCATCATAGTCGGGAGCCCGTAAATCATGCGGCTTTCCGTCGCTCAGCTTGCCACCGATACCGATGATGAACACCGATCCGTAGCGTTCGGTAATCAGGTTCTCCCTCTCTTTGGCCGATTTTCCCGGATACATCTCCAGCAAGTCCTGCGCATGGATAAAATGCACGTCGTGTGCCAGGAAAGGAGTAATTTGCGGATACATTTCACACACCATGTATTCTGTCCGTCGCATGGCCGAGTAGATGCGTGTGACAATTCCTTTCAGGAAATCCACCGTACGCTGTTCGGGAGTGATCACCCTTTCCCAGTCCCACTGGTCCACATACAGCGAATGCAGGTTGCCCAGTTCCTCATCGGCACGGATGGCATTCATATCCGTATAAATCCCGTATCCCGGTTCGATGCAGTAGTCGGCCAGCGTCACCCGTTTCCATTTGGCCAGTGAATGAACCACCTCTGCCTGCTGTTCCCCCAGGTCCTTGATGGGGAAGGAAACCGGACGTTCCACACCGCTCAGGTCGTCGTTCAGTCCCGTACCCTTCAGTACGAAGAGCGGAGCTGTCACACGGCGCAATCTCAGTTCCGAAGAAAGATTCTGCTGGAAAAACTCTTTAATTTGTTTGATTCCCAGCTCCGTTTGCTTCATGTCGAGCAGGGGAGTATACGTATCAGGTTTTATCAGATAACTCATGGTTGTATGCTTTTAAAATTTTATTGTGTTTGCAAATATAAGTATAATATATAAAAAAGCAATATATAAGAGAAATATTTTATCATAATGATATTTATTTAGCTTAATAGCTAGAATGTTGATTGAGTGTAAAAGAAAGTGAAGACGAATTTATTTAATAAATTTTGCACCGAATATTAGGAAGGAATACAGAAAAATTGTACTTTTGCCCTGCATTAAAAGATATGCACCCGTAGTTCAATGGATAGAATAATGGATTCCGGTTCCATCGATTGGGGTTCGACTCCCCACGGGTGTACTTTAAGAGCGGTTAATGTATTGTATACCAATATATTAACTGCTCCTTTTTTAACTGGGATTTTCGCATAAATCTCAGAATAAGGACTTATGGAAAAATTGCATATTTTCAAAGCATTCAATAACAAATGCAAATTGTTTATATATGCCTTTCTTATAAAGGCGTATATACTTTACTGATAATTTTCCACTCTTTATTTTCCTTGACAAGAGAAAATCTATCTATGTACCTGACTATTTAAGAGCCGGAAGGAAGCCAGTAAGTATTACAAGCAGTATCACCATCTGCTATATCATCAATATAATTCTGAGAATGAATTTGATCCAGACAATTTTCAATAACTCTGATTATAAGCAAGTACTATTATTTGTATTTTAGTATGTGCTAATATTAGTACAATAAGCCGGGACAAATTTACATATCTGGCACCATCCCGATACGGCATAAGTCGCGCAGCTGACCTGTGATGTATCGGGATAACGTGGGTGAGCAAATGAGGGCTGTATCTGCATAATATATCTTAGGGTAGGTGGGGAAGAACTGCGTTAGAAATTGTAGGGGAAAGCCCATTGCCATTTGAGGATTTGGGACGAAAACCTAGATATGATATGAAAGGAAACACCTAATAAATAAATATATATATCGTATATATCATATATATTTTATATATTTGCAGAAAAGATGGAACAATGGAAGCAAGTGTAATCTACAAGAAAAAGATTATCGACCTGAAGGAGGACACCTTTAAGGCCCTTTCGGTCATGGCAGCACGTCAGGGTACAAACCTGAAGAAGCTGATAGAAAACCTGCTCGACAAGACAGCCGAAGAGTACGATGACAGCGAAGCCTACCGCTATATGTCCGAAAATTACCCAGACGGAAAGGTTAAGCTTGAGAAGAACGAGCGCAAAGAATTTATGGACTGGCTGGGAGTGGTTGAGAAATGAGGGTTGAATTTTCAAAGGAGTTTGAAAAGGCAGTACGCAAACTCTCTGGCAAAATGCTGGATTCAGTACGTCAGGCGGTACAGGAAGTTATCAATGCCGGAAACATTGAGGAACTGACGGACTGCAAGAAACTGGTGGATTACGAATTTATCTACCGTTTGAGAATAGGCAGTTACCGTGCTTTCTTCAGCTATCATATACAAATAGTGGATGACTGTGTCATGTTTCTCTATTTGGTACCTAGAGGTCAGGCATACGACAAAAAAATGGAAAAGAATCTGCAAAGGAAAGATATCTAACAAATCTTTCGTAATTCAAGAAAGTTATATTAGAAGCTATCTCAAAATTAAAAATAGAGATAGATTACCTTACAATCTATAAGCTACAACATAAAAATCTCCTGCTTTAGCCCTTGTTTATTGCAATTATAGGACTAAAAGCAGGAGATTTTTTACTTCTAAGTTTCAATCTATAAGATTTTTACTTTTGCAATTCTGGCACTATAAAATATTTTGTGTAAATGGAAATACGGGATTCAGAAATGAGTCTCATATTTTTTATTTTATACATCTGCAAAATGAAGAAGATTATGAAAGAAAAGAATCAGGTAGTGCCCGATGAGGTGTTAAGTAAGGAGTTTATTAGTCAGTTCAAGACAGAAGCTGATGTAAGCAAGTTCCTGAAGCAGTTGCATGCCCAAGTATTGGAAAAGATGCTTGAAGGCGAAATGGATGCTCATTTGGGGTATGAAAAGAATTCAGTGACCGATAATAACAGCGGTAATTCACGTAATGGCAGCTATCCGAAGAAAATCCAGACCGAGCATGGAGAAGCTGTCATCTCTATATCCCGTGATCGTAACGGCCAGTTTGAGCCGATAGCCGTGCCCAAACATGAAAGCCGTGGACTTTCTATAGAAAAGTTCGTTATCTCCCTATACGCCAAAGGAATGAGCGTTTCTGACATAGAGGAAGAGATGCGTGAAATTTATGAAATAGAACTCTCCACATCGGCCATTTCCATCATTACCAACAAGGTAAACCAAGCTGCTCTGGAATGGCAGAACTGCCCTTTGGATCCTGTTTATCTCATTGTCTGGATGGACGGTATTGTCTTCAAGGTACGGGATAATGGTAAGATCTTAAACAAGACCGTTTACCTTTGTGTCGGACTGAAACAGAACGGCCTGAAGTAAGTCCTTGGCATGTGGGTTGGCAAATCGGAAAGTTCTTCTTTCTGGATGGGTGTCCTGACCGACCTAAAAGCCCGTGGAGTACAGGACATCCTGATTACCTGTACCGACAATCTGAATGGATTTACGGATACCATCCGCAGTGTATTCCCTCAGTCATCCACCCAAATCTGTGTGGTGCATCAGATCAGAAACTCCTGTAAATATGTCGTTTATAAGGACAAGAAAGAGTTTACGGCGGATATGAAGAATATCTATAATGCACCCAATAAAGAGGTTGCGGCCACGGAACTTGACAATCTGGAAAAGAAATGGGGAGGAAAATATCCATATGCCATACTTTCATGGAGAAACAACTGGGATGATTAGACTGTTTTCTTCCAGTTCCTGCTGGAAATCAGAAAAATAATCTATACCACAAATCTTATTGAAAACCTGAACGGAAAAATCAGAAAGTACACCAAATCAAAGTTTTCATTCCTTTCGGATGATACAGTTAAAAAGACCGTGTATCTTTCACTTTTGGAGATTGAAAAGAAATGGACAATGCCTATTTCAAACTGGGGCTTGATTATGAATCAATTTATGCTTATTTTTGAAAACAGAATCCAGATATAAGAACAAACTTACAGCTGAATCCTATTTCCATTTACACAAAATTTTGGACAGTGTCGCAATTCTATTTTGAGCCTCTTAAGAAGAAAAAATGTTTTGAGGCAATAATTGGCCAACCATTTTAATGTTGTGCGGTGTTTGCCTCATTATAAAATTAAGAATACGCTCTAAATAATCTTATTTCATCATTATGAAACTCACAAACATTTTCGATGAATTTTTCAGCAGATGTTAAGTTTCTTTTATTCATGCCTGTTCTTCTATTTTGATGAAATGCATATTTCAACCCCTGCCCACTATATGATTCAAAATATCCCATATTTATATTATTAATGTTTATTTCAACAGTTTTGCGATTTGTATCTTCATAAAATCGAATTACAAGAAATCGAGGTACACCAATCATCTCCACACTAATTGCACCATCCGATAAGCGTGAACCTTGCTGGTCAAACAATGATTCTACAAATATTGATAATTCTGACTTTCCCATAGAAATTAAAGATGTTAATTATTAAATCACTTTTTATTTATATATGAACTAAAAACATTTTTTTATAATTTATTTCTGAACCATTTCTCAGCCCTATATACTATTCTGCATAACACGTAGCAACAATATGATCTTTTATTGATTCATATCTACCCAAAGGTATATATTCTTTCAATTCTCTTAGGAGTAAATCAATATAATTACTAATATCGTTAATATAGCCTCTAATGTCAATTTGAGAACATTTTTCTTTATTTTCATAACCATGACGGGTATATTTAGGTTGGTCGATAAAGTTAGAAGAATAAAGCTCAAAAGTAAAATTACGAGTTGAATATTTCAACAGGGATGTAGCATTATTTCAAAAATAATGCTATATACTTTAGGTTATAATTCCTTGAAAAATCATCATAATGTTCTTCGAAAGTTCTTAACACCTTGCATAGAATTGTAGCATCTATTAAGCTTCTTTCGTCTTTATGAATGTTTTATGACTTCTTATGTTCACTTCACTACGAAGATAGTAATCATTAAGATATTGTTGAATCGCAAATTCTATGCTCTTATAACTTTTAAAATACATATATATATTTATTGTAAATAATTAGTAAAGCTGGTTATTCAGGAAGGACTTAATACAAAAGTACAAAAAAATCACAATATGCTCTTCAGACATTACTAAATTTATTGTATAGTCACATACGCTTTTAAATACGTTAATACATTATGTTATATAGTGATGACTAATTTATCATTTGTTTAAGTCTTACGTTTCGTCTTATTAGCCTTCATATTTCAATGAGTCTTTAGGATACTCTGCTTGGAATTGAGCTATGTCACATCTCAGTTGATTATAGCCTCATGATGGGTAACAAAATTATATAAAACAAAAAAGCAGTCTGATTTCAGATAGACCTTTTTTATCTGATAATCAGTGAATACTACTTTTAGTACAAATAAGTAGGGACAGATATACGCATCTGGTATTATCCAGACATTGCATAAGTCAGTACAGTCGGCCTGTGCAGTGTTGGGATAAGGGGGGGGGAAGCAATGAGGGCTGTATCTGTATAATATACCTTTGGTACATGGAGTGGATGTAACCCGGATGTTTCCTTTGTACTGTAATCCTGCAGCTACTTGTGGCCGCAAGGATTTCAGCACAAAACGAAACATACTTTAGAGGGGTGGTTAGGGATTGCAGAGAAAAGCCCACATCCATGTGAGGACTTGGGAACGGAAAGTCTGACCTGAAAGAGAATACCTAATAGAAAATCAAGAAATTCTAATTATTTTAATAAGTAATAGATGATAAATAGCTACCTTTGAAGATGATACTAGAAGAACAGGAGTAAATCATGAAAAATAATTGGCTTGAAATATATGATATACTTAGTTACTGCATCAACAATGGAGTAATGGAATCAACCTACCAAAGAGAGATAGAGAATTGTTTTAAGATACTCGGCTGGAGAAAGACAAACAGCACTTTGCAGTCACAAGTGACCATACCTATAGGAAGTAATAATTTCATCAGACCTGATATAGTATTGCAGAAAGAAAATGAGAACGGCAATATCGTACCTGTAATAGCAGTAGAGATAAAGAGACCGGACAACATAAAGAGTGAAAGACAGGAACTGCAACTGTTTTCATACATGAGACAGCTCCGTCTGAACTTCGGATTATATATAGGAGAGAAAATACAGTTATATTATGATACCCAGGACAACAAAGAGAATCCACTAGTACCTCCTATGCCTGTAATGACTGTAAACATAAAAGATACAGATAATAACGGAGAGGTATTCTGTAATCTGTTCGCATACGAGCAATGTAGTTCTGAAAAAATGGAAAGCTATTGTAAGGAGTTACTAAAAAGAAAACAGGAATACACCAGGTTTAAAGAAAGAATGAGTGACTTTATGCAGGAAGCAGAAGAAAATGTGAAAGAATTGATAAAAAATATGCTGCTATCAGAAGGTTTCACTGAAGAAAGAATAGATAAAGAACTCACGAAAATTGATATACAGGTAAATATCAAAACGAGTGAAATAAAAACTCAACAAGCTATTCAATATCCGGTATCTGTAACAAAAAAACATATATCAAAGAATAACAATACACATAAAAGAGACAGAACCCAATTTTCTTTTGATGGTGGAGTAAAATACTATAATAAAAGAAAGTTTGTACTGGAGATAATAAAGGACTATATTCAGAGACATCCGGAAATAACATTTAATGATATGGAAAAGGTATTCTATCCGGAAATTCATAGTAGGAGCAGAGGGGTAATCAAAAGATATGAGGAAGTACAGCAAATGATAAAGGAATCAGAGGATATAAAGACAAGATATTTCCTCGATGCTGGAGAAATAATAACCTTATCAGATGGCACACAAATAGCGGTAAATAATCAATGGGGTACCAGATTTCCATATTTTCTGAATGCTATAAAGGATATTTATACAGTAATAAGTAACAGTGAATATAAAGTATAAAACGGCATAATAAAAATATAAGAAATGACTAAATCAGAAATCGTAAATGCCATTGTATTGGAAACAGGTATCAACAAAAAGGATGTGATGGCAATCGTGGAAAGTCTGATGGAAGAGATAAAGAATTCTCTGGAGAAAGAAGAAGCGGTATATCTGAGAGGATTTGGAAGTTTTATCCTGAAGCACAGAGCAGAGAAAAACGCGCGCAATATAAGTAAGAACACTACTATCATAATACCGGCGTACAATATACCGGCTTTCAAGCCTGCAAAGGAATTTGTAAAGAAAGTGAGTAAACTGAAGGTATAAAAAAGCCTCCGGCGGGAGGACTGACAGGGGCTTCATACATTTGGATGTTATTGGTGTGGTGTATTGTTGAGGGTGTGGGGTGGTAGTGCGAGAAATAACGGACAAGGGTTAGATGATATGAAAAGTGAAGAAAAACTTCAGGCCGAGAAGAAGTTGCGAGAAAGAAATGCGAGAATTAATAAAAAAATCTAAATGAATTAGGAATTTTACTATGTTTTCGTGCTTGCTGTCTTTATTATTGTAATGATTATTATCTTTATTCACACTTGCTGTACTGATGTATCGTTTCTAATATTCGTGTTATCAATATTAATAGCTGTAGCCATAATATTATATCGGAGATATAAAGTTCGCAAGATATTGAATGTACAGGAGTATGCTTTCAACGATGCAAAATTGCATCAAAATCATATAGATAAATATTTGATGGAATTAGTGTATGAAACAGGATTTTATATCCATGGTGTAGAAGAAGTACGAATACCTTATTCGTTGAAAAAAAGAGAAGGATGTATTGACCTTGATCTGCATGGCCAACCGTTTGGGTTGTGAAGTAATAATCCGTAAGGTGTTAGACCATGATACAGAAAAAGAGGATTATACGCCCAAAGTATTTGAAGGCATTTTGAAACGGATGGAAGAGAAATCTCAGAAATTTTATAGAATCTGAAGAAGTTTGATATAAGAAATATAATTAGCGTACGTCCGAAATAAGATTATAGCTATGTAAGTTGCCCGTCATTAATTTTTTATGTCTTCCTTTGAGATTTTCTTTTCGATTCCTTATTTTTGTTCCTTACAGCGTAATGTACTGCAGTCCGCCGGACTGCAGGGAGGTACATCTGCGCAATGTATGAGTATTTGAACTATTTTATCAGCTTTCAGTTATGAATTATCAATTTGAAATTTGTGCGAACTCCGTAGAGAGCTGTCTGGCAGCCCAGGAGGGAGGAGCAGACCGTGTGGAACTCTGTGCAGCCATTCCGGAGGGAGGAACCACTCCTTCGTATGGTGAAATCAAGCTGGCACGCAAGTTGCTTCACATCCGGCTGCACGTCATTATCCGTCCGCGGGGAGGGGATTTTCTGTATACTCCGGTAGAGTTGTCGGCAATGGAAGAAGACATCCGTATGGCCCGCCAGCTGGGGGCCGACGGCGTGGTGTTCGGTTGTCTGACCCCGGATGGAGAAATCGATGTGCCGGCCATGGAACGTCTGATGAAGGCGGCCGAAGGCATGTCGGTAACTTTCCACCGTGCCTTCGATTATGTGACCGACCCGTGGAAGGCTCTGGATACCTTGGTGGAACTGGGAGTGAACCGCATACTGACCTCGGGACAGTGTCCGACAGCCATGGAGGGTGCCGACCTGCTGGCCCGCCTGGTGGAATATGCAGCGGGACGCCTCATTATCATGCCGGGATGTGGAGTCAATGAAGACAATATCGCCCGTCTGGCGGCTCAGACCGGTGCCGGTGAGTTTCATTTTTCGGCCCGTGAACTTCGGACAAGCGGGATGCGCGTACGGAACGAGGCCTTGTCGATGGGGAATGACGCGGGGTATGACGAATATGCGCGGATGGTCACTACTGCTGCCCGTGTGCGGCGGACCATTGCAGCCCTGACTCAAGCGTAAATGAATGAAGCCGGCAAGTATAACCCGGTGTGGCTGACTGACACGGACTGTTAGTTTCATAATGATGCAACCCGGGTTTCACGATGATGCAACTGAAGTTGCACCTTTATGAAACTCGGGTTGCATGTCCATGAAACAAAAGTTCCATACTGAAGAAACCAAAGGACCTTCAATATGGAACTTTCAGAAGAAGCTTACCGCCTTCCGTACGGATACGGAGGCGGTATTTTTTATTGAATGATTACCTGATGACGGACAGGTGTCATGATGAACGTAAATTCATAATCACCGTACGGCAGGCGGTATTCCGGCAACGGAAGGGTTCCCCAGCTGGTGATACAGCCCAGACCCATCTGTGCCTTGTCAATCAGTACGTTGGTCAGCGGAGCCTTTTCTACCTCATTGGAATGGTACTGGGTCTTTTCCCATCCTGAGTCGAGTGACTCCATGGTGTAGTGGAGGGCAGAGGCTGAGAACGGAGCTTCGGCTACAAACTCCAGTCCGCTTCCGGAAGCATCCAACTGTTTCCACCAGCGGATGTCTGACTTGGTACCGTTTTCCTGTGGACGGATGTAGGCGTAGAACTGTTCGTCTACCGTCTGATGATAGATACCGAGGTCGGTTGCCGTCTTGCGGTCGCTGTAGTTTTCAACCGGTCCGCGTCCGTAATAAGAAATCTGTTCGTATTCTTCCGGCATCACCAGTTGCATACCGAAGCGGAACATGTCGGATACCTTCGCCTGTTTGTCGGCAGTCATCTTCTGAGTCACCTTCACCGCACCTGCGTTGTTGATGGTGTAGGTCAGAGCAAGACGGGCGCTGACTTCCTTCATTTCATATTCGGCAGCTACCACTACCCGGTTGTCCTGCATTTCGTGTTTCAGTGAAACCAGTTTGATTTCCGGATTCTTCCATACGGAATATTTCTTCTGCAATCCGGCACCGAAATCATTGTCGGTCGGAGCACGCCAGAAATTAGGTGTCAGGGCAGCTCCTTCAAGAATCATTTCCTTTCCGTCTACCGTATAGCGGTCCATGTAACCGGTAGCTTTGTTGAACTGGATATTGAAATGCTCTCCAGTGATGTTCAGGCAGTTGGAATTGCTGTCATCGGCTACCGGAGCCACTACTTCCTGGTTCATGTGTTTCACGTTGTCCAGTTTCATATCCGGCTGCTGATACGGGTTGATTACCAGCTGTGCCTTCGCTACCACGTGTCCGGCAGGAATCACACCTTCCTGATTCTTCTGTACGTATCTGACATTCAGCAGCCACTCCGCACATTTACAGGTCGGTCCCCAATCCAGTTTCACGGTAGCGGTAGTCTGCGGAGCCACATTCAGGCTTTCCACTCTTCCGCTGCGTACGACTTTTCCGTCTTTGGTTACGTCCCATTCCAGGGCATAGGCCGACAGGTCGCGGAAGAAATTCTCGTTGTATACGGCAATCTCACCCTGGCTCAGGTCCTTGGCGGTAGTCCAGATATTCTGATAGAAATAGCCTACCTCGTACATGTGCGGGTTCGGCTTGCGGTCCGGACTGATCAGACCGTTGTCGCAGAAGTTGTTGTCGCTGGCATCAAAACGGTTGAAGTCGCCTCCATAAGCGTAAATCATCTTACCGTTCTTGCCGGTCCAGCGGCACGACTGGTCGACGAAGTCCCAGATAAATCCGCCCTGGTACTTCGGATACTTGCGGATAATGTCCCAGTATTCCTTGAAACCACCCTGTGAGTTACCCATGGCATGTGCGTATTCGCACTGGATGAGCGGCTTCTGCTTGCTGTCGTCTTCGCAATATTTAATACAACTTTCATAATTGGCATACATCGGACAGTAAATATCGGTCTTGCCGTCATAATTGGCCTGTTCGTACTGTACGGCACGGCTCGGGTCTTCGGCCTTGATCCAGTCGTAGGCAGCTTCGAAATTCGGACCGTATCCGGCTTCGTTACCCAGCGACCAGAAGATGATGCTCGGGTGGTTGAAACCGCGCTGTACGTTGCGCTGGTTGCGTTCCAGATGCGCTTTCTTATACGACGGATTCTTGGCCAGAGAGGCTTTCTCATAGCCCATACCGTGAGATTCTACGTTGGCTTCTGCCACTACATAGATACCGTATTTATCACAGAGTTCATACCAGTAATTGTCATCGGGGTAGTGACAGGTACGGACCGCATTCAGGTTGAACTGCTTCATGATCTGGATGTCCTGGAGCATGCGTTCGCGTGAAACCACGTATCCGCCGTCCGGGTCCATTTCGTGACGGTCAGCTCCCTTAAAGAGTACCGGCTGTCCGTTGACCAGCAGCTGGGCATTCTTCAGTTCGATTTTACGGAATCCCACCTTCACCGGCACTACCTCTTTGGTCTGGCTGCCTTCTTTCAGCGAAGCCCTCAAAGTATACAGATAAGGAGTCTCGGCACTCCACTTGGACGGATTCTCCAGATGTAGGGTGGCTGATACCTTTCCGGAACCTTTCACTTCGCTGCTGGCTACTACCTGGTTCTTTGCATCCAGCAGTTCCAGCAATACATTTCCGCTGCCCTTCAAGTTGAGGCTTACGGCCAGTGAGCCGTTCTTGTATTCTTTGTCGAGGTCCGGTGTGACACGGATATCGTCAATCCGTTTTTTGTTCCGGGCATACAGATAGCAGTCGCGTGCCACTCCTGTGTAGCGGAAGAAATCCTGGTCTTCGAGGTAGGTACCGTCACACCAGCGGAATACCTGGAACGCAATGAGGTTCTTCTGTCCGAACTTCAGATACGGAGTGAGGTCGAACTCTGCTTCCAGTTTGCTGTCTTCGCTGTAGCCTACAAACTTTCCGTTTACCCAGAGGTACATGTTGGAACTTACGGCACCGAAATGTGCGATGATGTCCTTTCCCTTCCAGTCGGCCGGTACGGTAATCTCACGACGGTAAGAACCTACGTGATTCTCTTCAACCGGCACCAGTGGCGGCTGGTTCTTGTACTGGTTTCTCCAGGCATAACCCACGTTGACGTAAATCGGGTCACCGTATCCGTTCAGTTCCCATACGGCCGGAACCTGCAGCTTGTCCCATCCCTTGTCGTTGAAGTCTGTTTTCCAGAAGTCGGTAGGACGGGCATCGGCATCCTTTACCCAGAAGAACTTCCACAGGCCGTTGAGCGACATGAAATTCTCTGATTTTTCCTTGATGCCCTGGTTGGCGGTTTCTGCATTCTCGTATGCGAAGAAGTTACTGTGCATGGGGGCGCGGTTGACCGCATTGATCTCGGGGTCCATCCACTCCTTGAACGTCTGAGCGTTGGCTGTAAGGGAGCAAGCCCCTATAAAACTGAATAATAGCGCTTTTTTCATGATGCGTTTAAATTCGTGCTGATAGTTAGATTTAATGTGAATAATGAATTTGGTGTTAAATGTAATAAAATACTTTCAGTTGGAGAAACTCTTCCCGGTCAATCTGCCGGTTATTTTGTAAAGAGGGGGATGGAACGGAGCAGGGATAAAAAAAACTGCCATTCCGCTTTTCGGGTCGGAATGGCAGTCTCTTATCGACTGATGCAGTCTTCACTGAGGTAAGACTGCAGGTAATGCGTCATTGCACAGACTGATAAAAACATTTCCAGTGCTCGTTGAATGCCGCCATTGAAGGAAACAGCAGATTCGCACCTTCGTTCAGGAGAGCTTCATCCGGAAGAGGTCCTGTATTGACAGCTACCGTGAATATTCCGGCACTCACTCCGGCCTGTACGCCCAAGGGGGCATTCTCTACCACGATGGCTTCATTAGGCTGTATTCCTGCCTTCTTCAGTGCCATGAGGTAAGGCTCCGGATTCGGCTTGCCGTATTTGACATCAAAGGCAGTCACCATCAGGTCGTGCTGGAACATCCCGGGAAAATGCTGGTTCAGGCGGTCCAGCAGCGAAGCCTGTCCCGAACCGGTTACTACCATGGGAGTCAGTCCGCAAGCCTTTACCTGCTGCAGCAAGTCCCATGCTCCGGGCATTTCTTCGGCGGTAGGCAACTGGTTGAACAATTTGCTCTTGGTGGCATAAATCTCCTTGATTTCCTCTTCGGTAGCCTCGTGGTGACGTTCGCGCATGCTGACGATGTTGATGGTAGCGGCGCCTGTACGTCCCTCGTGCATGTAAGCCTCTTCCCGGCTCAGATTCATGCCATACAGTTTCATTGCTTCATTCCAGGCTGTCGCATGGTTCTTCATGGAGTCGAACAATACACCGTCCATGTCGAACAAGACAGCTTTTAAATTCAGGCGGCTGTAGCCGTGCTTACTTAAATACTGTTTAACAGCTTCTTGGAATTCAATATTTATCATTCTGCAGTGTTTATTTCTTCAATCTTTCCTGAATGGCTTTAGATGCTTCTTCGTATCCCGGCTTGTTCAGCAAAGCAAACATGTTTTTCTTGTATGCTTCTACACCCGGCTGGTTGAACGGATTGATTTCAAGCAGGTAGCCGCTGATACCGCAAGCCTTCTCGAAGAAATAGATCAACTGGCCCAGGTAATATTCGTTCAAGGCAGGAACGCTGACACGCATGTTAGGCACTCCACCGTCTACGTGAGCCAGCTGTGTACCCAGTTCGGCCATCTTGTTGACTTCGTCTACGCGTTTTCCTGCGAGGAAGTTCAGACCGTCCAGGTTTTCTTCATCCGACGGAACTCTCAGTTCGTGAGCCGGATTTTCTACTGAAATCACGGTTTCGTAGATGGTGCGTTCGCCTTCCTGAATCCACTGACCCATTGAGTGAAGGTCGGTTGAGAAGTCGACTGAGCTTGGGTAGATACCTTTTCCGTCCTTACCTTCTGATTCGCCGTAAAGCTGTTTCCACCATTCCATGAAGTAGTGCAGTTTAGGCTGGAAGTTCACCAGGATTTCTATCTTCTTACCGTTGCGGTACAGTTCGTTGCGGGTTGCAGCGTAGAGGGCTGCCGGATTTTCTGCCAGGTTTTCATTGGCACAAACTTCTTCCATCTTGCGTGCACCGGCTACCAGCTGGTCGATATCGATTCCGGCTACTGCGATAGGCAGCAGACCTACAGGAGTCAGCACAGAGAAACGTCCGCCTACGTTGTCGGGGATGATGAATGATTTGTATCCTTCCTTGTCGGCAGTTACGCGTGCGGCACCTTTCTTGGCATCGGTAACCGCTACGATTACCTTGCGGGCCATTTCCTTGCCGCGCTGTTCTTCACACTGTTTCTTCAACAGACGGAAAGCCAGTGCAGTTTCAGTGGTAGTTCCCGATTTGGAAATGTTGATGACACCGAATTTCTTGTCTTTGAGGAAAGTGGTCAGCTCATAGAGATAATCTTCTCCGATATTGTGTCCTGCAAACAGAATGGTCGGTTCTCCGGCTTTCTTTTCCTGCAGCCATGCGAAGCTGTTTGACATCGCTTCGATTACGGCACGGGCTCCCAGGTAGCTTCCGCCGATACCGGCAACCACTACTACTTCGCAGTTTTCACGAAGTGTCTGTGCAGTAGCTTTCAGGTCATCAAGATGTGCCTGAGTAATGGAAGAAGGAAGATGCAGCCATCCCAGGAAGTCGTTACCGGCTCCGGTACCTTTTTCCAGTGTTTCCATGCAGGCTTTTACCTTGCTTTCATAAGCGTTCACTTGTTCCTTGGAAATGAAATCCAGGGTTTTTTCAATGTTCAGTGCAATATTTTCCATGACATTTTGGGTTTATCTGAATGAATCAGTTAATAATTTAATTTCTATCATCGGTGAGATGCGTTCGTACAGAATGTTGTATACCGCATCTACGATAGGCATGTTGACATGCAAATGGCGGTTGAGCTCCTTGATGCACTTGGTGCCGTAATATCCTTCTGCAATCATTTCCATCTCCACTTGGGCGCTTTTTACCGAATATCCTTTGCCGATCATGGTGCCGAATACACGGTTGCGGCTGAAGTTGGAATAGGAAGTAACCAGCAGGTCGCCCAGATAGGCTGAATCGTTGGTACACCGGTCCAGCGGGTGAACGGTTTCCAGGAAGCGGTTCATCTCTTTCAGGGCATTGGATACCAGTACGGCCTGGAAGTTGTCTCCGTATTTCAGGCCGCTGCATATTCCGGCAGCAATGGCATATACGTTCTTCAGTACCGAAGCGTATTCAATACCTGCCACATCGGTGGTGACAGAAGTCTTGATATAGTGTCCGGAGAGCTGGCGTGCGAACATCTTGGCTTTCTCAATGTCCTTGCAGCCGACTGTCAGATACGACAGACGCTCCAATGCCACTTCCTCTGCGTGGCAGGGACCGGCCAGTACGGCAATGTTTTCTTCGGGTACATCGTAGACTTTGTGGAAATAATCGGATACGATCAAATTTTCATCAGGAACAATGCCTTTGATTGCTGTTATGATAAACTTATCCTTCAGCTTTGTCTTTAGCTTTTTGAGGTGACTTTTCAGATAGGGCGAAGGGGTGACGAAAATCAGGGTATCTGATTCCCGGACCACCTTGTTGATGTCCGATGAAAAGTTGATACACTCCATGTTGAAGCGTACGCTAGTCAGATAAGCCGGATTGTGCCCCAGACGCCGGAATTCTTCTATCCGGTCATCGCGGCGCATATACCAGTTTATGGAGTCGGCTTGTGACAGGACAATCTTGGCGATTGCCGTAGCCCAGCTTCCTCCCCCCATAATTGCTATTTTTCCAGGTAGTTTCATGATTATCAATTAAAAACTAAAAATTAAAAACTAAAAACTAAAAGCTTCGTTCTGCACGGAGAAGCTTTTAATTTTTAATTTTTAATTTCTAATTGATTAAATTTTCTGTATCCATTCCGCCACTTCGTTGACGCTAGGATTTGTCAGTTCTAATTTATACTTCTTGTTCACTCCGCAGATGTCTTGGTGTAATTTCTGTGGGTTGACATCTTTCATGTCTGAAACCAGATTGTATCCGGCTTTCTGGATAACCGGTACCCACTCTTCGGCGATACCCAGTTCCATGAATTTGGCAGGAGCGTCTTTCGGAATCACTTTTTCCGGACGCATCTGCGGGAAGAACAATACTTCCTGGATGGTGCTCTGACCTGTCATCAGCATGACCAGACGGTCCATACCGATACCCATACCTGAAGTAGGAGGCATACCGTATTCGAGGGCACGTACGAAGTCCTTGTCGATGATCATGGCTTCATCGTCTCCCTTTTCGCTCAGACGCATCTGTTCTTCAAAGCGTTCCAGCTGGTCGATCGGGTCGTTCAGCTCAGAGTAAGCGTTACATAATTCTTTTCCGTTGACCATCAGCTCGAAACGTTCTGTCAGTTCCGGGTTGTTGCGGTGACGCTTGGTCAGCGGTGACATTTCAATCGGATAGTCGGTGATGAAGGTCGGCTGGATGTAGTTGCCTTCGCAGAATTCGCCGAAGATTTCGTCGATCAGCTTGCCCTTACCCATGGTCTCGTCGATTTCCATGTTCAGTTTCAGGCAGACTTCACGGATCTGGTCTTCGTTCATTCCTGTCAGGTCGTAACCGGTGAATTCCTTGATGGAGTCGAGCATGGTTACGCGTTTGAACGGAGCCTTGAAGTTGATCAGGTGGTCTCCTACCTGTACTTCAGTCGTACCGTTTACGTCCATACAGATTTTTTCAATCATGTTTTCTGTAAACTTCATCATCCAGTTGTAGTCCTTGTAGGCTACGTAGATTTCCATGCAGGTGAACTCCGGATTGTGGGTACGGTCCATACCTTCGTTACGGAAGTTCTTTCCGATTTCGTACACACCTTCGAAACCACCTACAATCAGTCGTTTCAGGTACAGCTCGCTGGCGATACGCATGTAGAGAGGTATATCCAGTGCGTTGTGGTGCGTGATGAACGGACGGGCTGCCGCACCTCCGGCGATTGACTGGAGGATAGGAGTTTCCACTTCGATGTATCCTTTTGAGTTGAAATACTCACGCATGGAGTTGTATACTTTGTTGCGCTTCAGGAAGATATCCTTCACACCGTCGTTCACTACCAGGTCGACGTAACGCTGACGGTAGCGCAATTCTGGATCTTCGAACTTGTCATAAGCCACACCGTCCTTGTATTTTACGATAGGCAGCGGCTTGATAGACTTTGAAAGGACGGTCAACTTCTTTGCATGGATAGAAATTTCGCCCATTTGAGTGCGGAATACAAAACCTTCGATACCGATGAAGTCACCCAGGTCAAGCAGGCGCTTGAAGACTACGTTGTACAAGTCTTTGTTTTCATCCGGACAGATATCATCGCGTGTAATGTATACCTGAATACGTCCTTTTGAGTCCTGTAACTCAACGAAAGAAGCTTTACCCATTACACGACGTGACATGATACGTCCTGCAACCGAAACTTTGCGTGGTTCTGCCTCGTCGTCTTTGAATTCTGCCTTGATGTCTGTCGAAAAGGCATTGGTTACATACTCGGCAGCAGGGTAGGGATCAATGCCCATTGCTCTCATTTCATTCAGACTGTTGCGTCTGATTATTTCCTGTTCACTTAGTTCTAATACGTTCATTTGTTGATACATTAACTCAATTTCGCTACAAAAATAGGAAAGATTTTGCAAACTTCCTCTTACTTAGGCTACTTTTATTATCTTTGTCTGACGATTTATGTGTGGATTTTTTATGAAAGGGAGGTGGAATGAGAACTGTTATTTTGCAGACGGATATTGTCTGGGGGGATGCGGAAGCGAACCGCCGGAACCTGACGGAACTGATCGGGTCGTACGAGGGAGTGGACCTGTTCGTCCTGCCTGAAATGTTTGCTACCGGCTTTGGATTTCCTCCGCAGCAGGTGGCTGAGCCTGAGGTGGGAGGACCGACGCTGGAGTGGATGAGGCGGATGGCACAGGAAGGGAATTGTGCCGTAGCGGGCAGTGTGGCTGTACGGACCGCTTCGGATACGTTCCGGAACCGGTTTTATTTTGTGTTCCCGGACGGGAATGTGGAGTATTATGATAAGCGGCATCTGTTTGCGTTCGGGGGTGAACACCTGGAGTATACTCCGGGCGACCGCCGGGTAATTGTGACATATAAGGGTTTTCGGATCCTGTTGCAGGTTTGCTACGACCTGCGTTTTCCGGTCTGGATGCGCAACCGCAATGATTATGATATGATGCTGTTTGTGGCCAACTGGCCTGTAGGTAGGCGGGCTGTGTGGGATGTCCTGCTTCAGGCAAGGGCCATCGAGAATCAGTGTTATGTGTTAGGGGTCAACCGGGTAGGAACGGATCCGGTGGCGACTTACAACGGAGGAAGTATCATCCTGAACGCCTATGGGAAGACGGTGGCTGCCTGTGAGGAGGGAGCAGTGTGTGGAGCGGAAGTGGTGCTGGAACTGGAACCGCTGCTGAATTTCCGGCGTCGTTTTCCGGTACTGGAAGACAGGGATGGTTTCGAAATTAAGGTATAATCAGCAGTATAATTATAAGTAAGGCTGTCCCATTTTTTTGTGGGACAGCCTTGTTTTTTATACAATCAGAACAAGCTCCATGAAACGGTGAGTCCGGCCATTACGATGGCTACCATACTCATGAGTTTAATCAGGATGTTCAGGCTGGGACCGGAGGTATCTTTAAACGGGTCCCCTACCGTATCGCCTACGACTGTGGCCCGGTGTACTTCACTGCCTTTCCCGCCAAAGTTTCCTTCTTCCACGTATTTCTTGGCATTGTCCCAGGCACCTCCTGCATTGGCCATGAAGATAGCCAGTACGAATCCCGATGACAGACCACCGATGAGCAGTCCGATAACTCCCGGAACTCCGAAAAGCAGACCGGTTACAATCGGTGCTATAATAGCGAGCAGCGAAGGGAATACCATTTCACGCTGTGCTCCCTGTGTGGAGATTTGCACGCAGCGTGCATAGTCGGGTTCTGCTTTTCCTTCGAGGATTCCTTTGATTTCACGGAACTGTCGGCGCACTTCTTCTACCATGCTTCCGGCGGCACGGCCCACTGCATTCATGGTCAGTCCGCAGAACAGGAAGGCCATCATACTGCCGACAAACATACCCGAAAGTACTTTGGGGTTCATCAAGGTAACGTCATAGAACATCATGAAATCGGTAAAACTGGCTTCGTGGATGGCTACGCTGATGCCGTTGGGCAGTTCCAGTACGGTATTTCCCAACCGCTCCAGTCCGATACGGATTTCTTCGATATAAGAAGCCAGCAGGGCCAGTCCTGTCAGGGCTGCCGAACCGATGGCAAAGCCTTTTCCGGTAGCAGCTGTAGTATTTCCCAGTGAATCGAGGGCATCGGTACGCTTACGCACTTCCGCACCCAGTCCGCTCATTTCTGCATTTCCACCCGCATTGTCGGCAATCGGTCCATAGGCGTCAGTGGCCAGTGTGATTCCCAGCGTGGAAAGCATACCTACCGCGGCAATGCCGATACCGTACAGACCTATGCCTATGTTGCTGAAATCGAAACCGGAAGCCAGCCAGTAAGAAAGGATAATGCCGGCTACCACGGCTATCACCGGAATAGTGGTTGAAATCATTCCCAGTCCGATACCCGAGATGATGACAGTGGCAGGACCGGTTTTACCGCTTTCCGAAAGTTTCTGTGTGGGGCGGTACGACTGTGAAGTATAATATTCGGTCGATTGTCCGATGATGATGCCTACGGCCAGTCCTACGACCACGGCAAACGCAATGTTGACCCAGTTGGTCAGCTGCAGCAGCCACAGGATGAAGAAAGTGGCAATGACGATGAGCACCGAACTCAGGTTGGTACCTCTGGCAAGTGCCTGCAGCAATTCTTTCATGCCTGCACTTTCTTTGGTGCGGACCGTAAAAATACCGATGATGGAGAGTACAATGCCCACTGCGGCAATCAGCATGGGGGCAATGACTGCCTTGAACTGCATCTCTGTGTTGCCCGTACCGATGAAGGCTGCAGCTCCCAGAGCAGCGGTGGCCAGGATAGAACCACAGTACGATTCGTACAGGTCGGCACCCATTCCGGCTACGTCTCCTACGTTGTCTCCTACGTTATCGGCTATGGTTGCCGGATTTCTCGGGTCGTCTTCCGGGATACCTGCTTCCACCTTTCCTACCAGGTCGGCACCTACGTCAGCCGCTTTGGTATAGATACCTCCTCCCACACGGGCGAAGAGTGCCTGAGTAGATGCTCCCATGCCAAATGTCAGCATGGTGGTAGTGATGATGCACAGTTTGGCAGTCGGATTCATGGCATCGGCCGGTATACAGTAGTCCAGCAGCAAATACCAGAAAGAGATATCCAGCAATCCCAGACCTACCACTACCAGTCCCATGACGGCTCCACTCCGGAAGGCTACCTTAAGTCCTTTGTTGAGCGAGGTGCGTGCCGCGTTCGCCGTGCGTGCCGAAGCATAAGTAGCGGTTTTCATGCCCAGAAAGCCGGATAAACCGGAGAAGAATCCGCCCGTCAGGAAGGCTACCGGTACCCAGGGGTTCTGCAGATTGAATCCATATGCCATGACCGAAAACAGAATCACCAGTCCGATAAATACCATTGTCACTACCTTATATTGCTGCTTAAGGTACGACATGGCCCCTTTTCGCACATGCGACGCAATTCGTTTCATGGTGTCGGTGCCTTCGCTTTCGCGCATCATTTGCTTGTAGAAGTATCCTGCCAGGATTAGTGCCAGAAGAGAGGCGGCAGGAACCAGCCAGAAGAGATGTGTTTCCATATATTTAAGATTTAGATTAGATGTGTCTGGTCCCGGACATTAAGGACGGGAAAAGCAATCCCTTTCCGAAAAACGGGGTTTTCGGAAAGAGTCATATCCAGTCCTGTCCTGTATCCCACAAATATAGGAAAAATCTTGATTAAAACAAGGTTTACAGTTGGCAACTTCCTGCTGACAGTGAATGGATAAAAATGTTTTAAAGTGTGATATTTATGTAAAAAATCGAATTAAACTATCAAAATGAGTATAAATATTGTTATATTGTGGTTGTATTAGCATGATATTCGTTATATTTGTGATAAATGTAAAATTGAACAGACTATGGTATATGATATGAATATGTTGCAGCAGTTTTATGCGGCCTATGCCGGTAAAACAGGAGTTGTCCGCCGCTGCCTGGGGAGACCGCTCACGCTGGCGGAGAAAATACTCTACAGCCACCTTTATGAGCCTTCTTCCGTGAAAGCATTCCGGAGAGGGGAGGATTATGTCGACTTCCGTCCCGACCGGGTAGCCATGCAGGATGCTACGGCACAGATGGCCCTGCTGCAGTTTATGAATGCCGGAAAGAAAACCTCGGCAGTACCGGTTACGATACATTGTGACCACCTGATTCAGGCTTTCAAGGGAGCGGAGACCGATTTGCCCGTAGCCTGCAAGACAAATAAGGAGGTATATGATTTTCTGAAAAGCGTGGCTTCCCATTACGGACTGGGATTCTGGCAACCGGGAGCGGGTATCATCCATCAGGTGGTATTGGAAAATTACGCTTTCCCGGGAGGTATGATGGTGGGTACGGATTCTCATACTCCGAATGCAGGCGGTCTGGGCATGATTGCCATCGGAGTCGGTGGAGCCGATGCGGTGGATGTCATGACCGGAATGGAATGGGAACTGAAGATGCCCCGCCTGATTGGGGTACATCTAAAAGGAAGACTGAACGGATGGGCTGCTCCGAAGGATGTGATACTGAAACTGGCCGGACTGCTGACCGTAAAAGGGGGAACGAATGCCATCATCGAGTACTTTGGTGAAGGGGCAGCTTCTCTTTCGGCTACGGGAAAGGCTACAATCTGCAATATGGGTGCGGAGGTAGGAGCGACTACGTCATTGTTCCCTTATGACGAGGAAATGGCGGCTTATCTGTGTGCGACCGGCAGGGAGAAAGTGGCTGCATTGGCCTCTGAGGTGGCTGCCGACCTGAAGGCGGATCCGGAGGTGTATGCGCAGCCCGAACAATATTACGACCGGATGATTGAGATTGACCTCTCGGCTTTGGAACCTTATCTGAACGGTCCTTTCACACCTGATGCGGCCTGCCCATTGTCGGAATTTGCGGCAAAAGTAAAGGCGAACGGGTATCCCCGTCGCATGGAGGTCGGACTCATCGGTTCTTGCACCAACTCGTCTTATCAGGATTTGAGTCGTGCGGCTTCGCTGGTCCGTCAGTTGAAGGATAAGGGACTGAAGATGGCTTCTCCTCTGTTGGTGAATCCGGGGTCGGAACAGGTGTACTGCACTGCCGTCCGTGACGGAATGATAGCTGATTTCAAGGCAGCGGGAGCAACCATAATGGCCAATGCCTGCGGACCGTGCATCGGTCAGTGGAAACGGGAGACGGATGATCCGCTCCGGCCTAACTCCATCGTGACTTCCTTCAACCGGAATTTTGCCAAACGGGCCGACGGAAATCCCAATACGCATGCCTTTGTGGCTTCACCGGAAATAGCGACAGCCCTGGCCATTGCCGGCGACCTGTGTTTCAATCCGATGACCGATACGCTGAGAAACGAGCGGGGTGAGGAGGTCAGACTGGATCCTCCTGTGGGCGACAAGCTTCCTCCGAAGGGATTTACGGTAGGCGATAACGGTTATCTGGCTCCTCCGGCCAGTGGAGAAGAGGTGGAAGTGGTCATCGATCCACAGTCGGAACGTTTGCAGAAACTGGAGCCTTTCGCACCCTGGGACGGTAAGAACCTTATCGATATGCCGCTGCTGATCAAGACGAAGGGCAAGTGCACTACCGACCATATTTCCATGGCTGGACCGTGGCTGCGTTTCCGCGGACATCTGGAAAATATCTCGGAGAACATGCTGATGGGAGCGGTGAATGCCTTCAACGGAGAAACCAACTGTGTGTGGAATGCCCAGGATGGCCGTTATGAGACGGTGTCGGGTACGGCCAAGGCGTATAAGCGGGCCGGTCTGTATTCGGTGGTAGTGGCAGAGGAAAATTACGGAGAAGGCTCCAGTCGCGAACATGCGGCCATGGAACCCCGTTTCCTGAATGTGCGGGTGGTACTGGCAAAGAGTTTTGCCCGTATTCACGAGACCAACTTGAAGAAGCAGGGAATGCTGGCATTGACATTTGCCTGCAAGGACGATTATGACAAGGTACAGGAACACGACCTGATTTCGGTGCTTGGACTGGATACGTTCGCTCCCGAAAGTCGGCTGAAGGTCTTGCTGAAACATTCGGACGGATCGGAAGACTGCATTGAGGTACAGCATACCTATAATGAAATGCAGATTGGATGGTTCCGTGCAGGTTCTGCACTGAATACCTTGAGCCGCAAATCGCTGTCGTAATCATCGTGGATTGTTTGAATCGCAAGTTTTCAATAGGATAATATAACTAAAATTTTGGAGGAAAGAATAATGAGTAAAGCATACATGAAAGAGGGAAAACTGGTAGTGCCCTCATGTGTTACCATTCCATTTATTGAAGGCGACGGGGTCGGTGCGGAACTGACACCGGCTTGTCAGAAGATTGTGAACGAGGCTGTGAAACTGGCTTATAAAGGCGAGCGTTCCATTGAGTGGATGGAGGTCTTGGCAGGAGAGAAAGCTTACAAGCAGACGGGAGAATGGCTTCCTGAAGCTACGATGGAGGCTTTCCGCGAATACCTGATAGGTATCAAGGGACCGCTGACGACTCCGGTAGGCGGGGGAATCCGTTCGCTGAATGTGGCTTTGCGCCAGACACTCGACCTGTATGTCTGTCTGCGTCCGGTACGCTGGTTCAAGGGAGTGGTTTCTCCGTTGAAAGATCCGCAGAAGGTCGACATGCACATCTTCCGTGAGAATACAGAAGACATTTATGCCGGAATCGAATGGGAACAGGGAACGCCGGAAGCACAGAAGTTTTACGCGTTTCTGAGGGATGAGATGGGAGTGAAGAAGGTGCGCTTCCCCGAGACCTCTTCTTTCGGTGTCAAGCCGGTTTCGGTAGAAGGTACACAGCGTCTGGTGCGTGCGGCCATTGAATATGCCTTGCAGCATCACCTTCCGTCAGTGACTCTGGTGCATAAAGGGAATATCATGAAATATACGGAAGGTGGTTTCAAACGCTGGGGATATGAGGTGGCAGAGAAAGAGTTTGCAGAACAGACCTTTACCATGAATTATTACCAGCAGTTGAAGAAGGAACTGGGTGAGGAGTCGGCAAAGGCGGCTCTGGCAGAGGCTTCCAACAAAGGCAAACTGATTGTGAAAGACTGCATTGCCGATGCCTTCCTGCAGAACACATTGTTGAATCCGGAGGACTATTCGGTGATTGCTACGCTCAATCTGAACGGCGATTATGTGTCCGACCAGCTGGCAGCCATGGTAGGCGGTATCGGTATTGCACCGGGGGCCAACATCAATTATCATACCGGGCATGCCATTTTTGAGGCTACGCACGGTACGGCTCCTGACATTGCCGGAAAGAATATGGCCAACCCCTGCTCGCTGCTGCTTTCATCGGTGATGATGCTGGAGTATATGGGATGGAACGAGGCTGCGGCATTGATTGTGGCGGCACTGGAAGAATCGTTTGCTGCAGGAGAAGCTACTGTCGATCTGGCTCGCTTCATGCCCGACGGTACTCCTCTGGGAACGGAAGAATTCGCACAGAGAATTGTGGAACGTCTTTAACCGTAAAAGTAAATTGCCATGAAAAAGGAATATATCGTATATAAACTTTCGGAATGTGCCAAGCAGGCCTGCCGTATCGACAATGAATTGTTCTCTAAGTTTAATGTGAAAAGAGGACTCCGCAATGAAGACGGTACCGGTGTGCTGGTGGGACTGACAAAGATAGGTAATGTAGTGGGATATGAGCGGACGGCCGAGGGCCTGAAGCCTATTCCCGGAAAGTTGTTTTACCGCGGCTATGACCTGGATGACATTGCTCATGCTCTCCTGAAAGAGAAGCGTTTCGGCTTTGAGGAGGTGGCTTACCTGCTGCTTTCCGGTGAACTGCCCGACAGTGAGCAGCTGGCTTCGTTCAAGGAACTGATCAATGACAATATGCCTCTGGACAAGAAGACTACGATGAACATCATCGACCTGGAGGGACAGAACATCATGAACATTCTGGCGCGCAGTGTACTCGAAATGTATACTTTCGACCCGAATCCGGATGATATCTCCCGCGATAACCTGATGAGGCAGTCCATCGAACTGATATCCAAGTTCCCTACCATCATTGCGTATGCGTACAACATTTACCGTCACAGTACGCACGGACGTTCCCTGCATATCCGTCACCCGGATGAGAGTCTGTCGCTGGCAGAGAACTTCCTTTATATGATTAAAAAGGATTATACGCCGCTGGAGGCACGGATGCTTGACCTGCTGCTGGTGCTTCAGGCCGAGCATGGTGGAGGTAACAACTCCACCTTCACGGTCAGGGTAACCAGTTCCACGCGTACCGATACGTATTCCAGCATTGCAGCCGGCATCGGTTCCTTGAAGGGGCCTCTTCACGGAGGTGCCAACATTCAGGTGGTGAAGATGTTCCATCACCTCAAGGAAGTCATTTCCGACTGGACCAACGTGGATGAGATAGATACGTACCTTACCCGCATGCTCAACAAGGAGGCGTACGACGGTAGCGGACTGATTTACGGAATCGGACATGCTGTATATACGATATCCGACCCGCGTGCCGTCCTCCTGAAGGAACTGGCGAGCGAACTGGTGGCCGAAAAGGGTTGTGAGAAGGAGTTTGCCTTCCTGGAATTGCTGGAACAGCGGGCCATCGCTTGCTTCAAGAAGGTGAAAGGAACCCGGAAGCAGGTTTGCTCGAATGTGGATTTCTATTCGGGCTTCATCTACGAGATGATGGGCCTGCCTCATGAAATCTATACCCCTCTGTTTGCGATGGCGCGCATTGTGGGATGGACGGCTCACCGCATTGAGGAACTGAATTTTGAAGGACGGAGAATCATTCGTCCGGCTTATAAGAATGTACTCGAGGAGGTGGAATATACTCCGATCGGCGACAGATAAGGTCGCGGATATCCGGTACGGACGGGCAGTCGCTGCGGTGCGTACAGGGGAAGCGGGTAGACCGAAGGGTGTGGAATCAGGCACCTGCGGTCTGCCCGCTTTTCTTGTATGCGCAGGTCCGGTCGCCGTTCGCAGGGGAGGATTTTTCTTCTTTTTCGGGGATATTCCAGCGGTTTCAGTAACCGGTTGAGGATTAAAATCTTTCGAATTTTATATAAAATGCATAAATAAAATATATAGTGCATTTTTTTGCCAATCAATCCATTTGTATTACCTTTACGTCCGAAATGGTGTTCGGGTGTCTGTTCAGACACTCGGATGAAAAGGGAATCAGGTGAAAGTCCTGAACAGTCCCGCTGCTGTAAGCTCCATTCAACCTGTTGGAAAAAGCTCATGCCACTGATAACTGAACATATCGGGAAGGTTCCAAGAGGGGAGTAAGTCAGAAGACCTGCCATTGTACAAGTTTATCGCACTCGAGGGATTAGGCGCTTAAACAGATTTTATTTTCAACTTTATCAGGTAAGAGAATAAGGTGCGGCGGAGGAAACTTTGCCCGCATCCGGAAGTGTATCCTTAGTGGGCTTCTGTGCTTTCCCGACAGTGGAAGGCGGGGAGTAGGCAGGTACGGAATCCTGCACCGGATTTTGGCTGATGAACCGGAAATCCGGAACCATAAGCGGAATGTTTATGTGGACTGCCGCGACGGGAGGTACTTCGGAATTTGTTTTTTCTACTGTCCGGGCGTTGTGCCGGACCGGAGGTTGCGCGATGCGTAGCTGTCCGGCACCGGAGTGTCAACAGGTGTGATAAACCGGCCGAGGAGTTTTTTTATCATAAATAGAGACAAAAAAGTATGGAAAAACAAAGATTGTTTTGTGCAGCTTACTGCTTGGGCACTACCTTGCTATTAGGAGGGGGGCTGGTTTCCTGCAGTGAGGGAGGTAATGCTCCTGAGGGCGATTCACAGCCGACTCCTTATATTACGAAGGTGTTGGAGTTTGTACCCGCTCCCGGACAGTTTGTGAATGCCTTGCCGGCTTTCAGTGAGGGTGATTCTCAGGAAACGATGAATCAGAAGGTACTGGAACTGATCGGCCATAACAAGCGGGGGCTTGTTTCGTTGGGTGGATATGGCGGATACGTGATTGTAGGCTTCGACCATACCATCGAGAATAAGGCCGGAAAGCCGGATTTCAGGGTGCTGGGCAATGCCTTCAACGGAAATTCGTCGGCTGCAGCCAGCGGAAAGGCGCAGGGGGGCAGCTACGAACCGGGAATCATCCGGGTGGCGTACGACAAGAACAAGAATGGCAGACCCGACTCGGATGAGTGGTTTGAGATTCAGGGAAGTGCTCATAAGGCAGGACATACGGAAGCGTGGTACGAGGAGGCAAAGGAGGCCGGTAATGACATGCATTTCTACTCTGATTATGAGATTACTTATTACCGTCCGTCGGGAGAGCCTTCTTCGGCTGAGGATAAGGAACGTTATATCCGCTGGACAGACAATAAGGGCGGCGAAGGCTATCTGCCGAAGAACGTCTATCATAACCAGCCTTACTTCCCGCAGTGGGTGACTGCCGGCCGGATTACGTTCAGAGGGGCACGCCTGCCGCAGAATGCAGTCAACAAGGGTACGGAAGACCAACCGTATTTCGTACTTTTTCCGTTCTCGCAGGGATATGCCGACAATGCCATCAACGATTCGGAGGGGGCATGCATTGACATAGACTGGGCCATAGATGCTGCCGGACAGCCGGCCGACTTGCCCGGAGTGGATTTTATTCAGATTTATACAGGTGTGAATCAAATAAATGGATGGTTGGGTGAATGTTCTACCGAGGTTATGGGAGTAGAGGACCTTCATCTGCTTGGAAAATAAACAACTTAACTAAATTACAGTAATTATGAAATCGGTAACTTTTTTTAGAATGAAAAGCATCTGTGCTGTCATGCTGGTTGCGCTGGCAGTGCTGGTAGGCAGTTGTAGCAAGGAAAACGGAGGAACCGTCGGTTTGCCGGGTTCTTTCAAGTGGATCACTGAAATTAATTCCGAACAGCCGGTATTCGTGGCTGTGGATACGCCGTTGAAACTGGAGTATGCCGTTGAGAATGTGAAATCGGTCACTGTAGGTGAATTGCCGCAGGGATGGACGGCTACGGTGGATGAGGCTGCCGGAAGTGTCACGCTGACAGCTACGGCTCAGGCGGAGCAGAAGGTGAATGTACAGGTAAAGGTTCTGGGAGCAGACGATAAGGAAGTGGTAGAGAGCGTTGCGCTTTATTGCTTGAATTCGTTTGATAATCCGAAGGGAACTTTTGTGCTGAACGAAGGTAATATGACTACGGAGAACGGTTCGCTGACCTATATTACCCCCGAAGGTTACGTGATTGGAGATGCCTATAAGGCTGTAAACGGTACGGAACTGGGTAATGTGGCCCAGGATATGGCATTCTGCAATGGCAAGATTTATGTCATCACTCAAAACGGTGACCAGAATCCGGTAGGTACCAGATTTGAAAATGACGGAATGCTGGTGGTGATGAATGCCAAAACCTTAAAGAAGGAGGTGGCACTGAGTAAGACGGAGCTTTCCGATCTTGACTGGCCTACACACATCGCCGTACTCGATGACCAGCATATTTATATCAGAGACAATGCGATGGTTCGTCGTCTGGATCTGGAAACCAAGACTTTGTATCCCGTGTCAGGAACAAACAAAGCTCCCAAGAGTCAGTTTTTGGTAACCAATGGAAAAGTATATACTTACAAGGCAGGAATCATTTCCGGACTTCTTGAAATTTCTGCCGACAATGATGCTGCGAAGTCTATTCTTTTTCCTTTCAAGTTGACTTACCAGATCAACAGTGTGTTAGGAATGAAGGCTGCCGATAATGGAGAATTCTGGGTAATGGGATTTGGTTTCGGAGAGACCTCTATCGGTAAGTTTAATCCGACTACGAAGAAGATGACTCAGAAACTGATCGGAGTGAAACCGTTTGTGGGAGCTTCGGGAGTGACTTTTGCCAATAAGGGAAATAAGCTGTATTATGCCGACGGTACGACTATTTACTGTCTGAATTTTGATGCTGCCGAAGGAGAAGAGGCTGAATCTGTAGTCACCGACCTGAATAATATTGACGTGAATGCGGGCATGCTGTATAACGGTATTTCGGCACATCCTGTAACGGGACTGATATATATCAATACCATCAAGGGTTTTGCACAGTTTACACAGAATCAGATCTGGGCATTCGACTTCGATGCGAATACGGAAGAGCCTGTGGCAAAATACGAGAATTATACTCACTTCCCGGCTGGTTTCTTCTTCTATCCGGAAGCGAAATAAGGAGGCATTGTATCTTGTGTATTAACGATAAATGAAGACGGTTATGAGAAAAATATGGAATCTGGCGATACTGATATTTGCAGGTGTTTCACTGTTGTCTTCCTGTTCCACTAAGGTGGAGGATAATCCAGAAGGGAATCCTTCAACGGGATCGGAAGATGTATGGGGCAAGACTTGGGACGGTTATGGACGTCCGGAGGGTGTGTTGATTCTGAACCAGGGGGCACGCCTGGTGAACAACAGTTCGCTGACTTACATCGCTCCCGACGGTACCATCGAGGAGAATGTATACCGCAAGGTCAATGGTACGCCGTTTGGCAATGAGGCACAGGACATGTGGATGTACAACGGTAAACTTTATATCTTGAGCAACGGAATCTACAGTCCCAACGGGGAGGTAAGCGACGGAGAACTGGTTATCGCCGACGCAGTGACGCTGAAGCTTGAGAAGGCTTATAAGATGAAAGACCTGCTCTTCAAGCGCCCGGAAGGAAGTCTGGATGAGAAGGAATGGCTGCCGCTGATGACTCCGTTCGATAATATAGCGGTGCTCGATGAAAAGAATATTTTCCTGTCGGAGGGACAGGGGCTTTTCCGTTTCGACAGTACTACCGGTGAACTGAACATCGTGGAGGGAGGTTATCACTTCGGAAATCAGGGAAATACGATTGAAGAGGTGGCTTCTACCCGGGGTATTCTCCGTATCGGAGATCACTTGTACTGCGGTGGAGGCGGTTTCTGGGCTTCTACCCGTCTGCTGGAGCTGTCGAAGGGAAAGAATGAGGTAACCCGTGTGTTGCCGGACCTGCGGGGGGATTTCATCAGCGGTATCTGTCAGACCGGGGAACATGAAGTGATGCTGGCAACCTGTGGCCGTGGAGGTACGACCAACAGTTACCTGTATTTTGTCGATGTCGAGAAATGGGAAGTTACGAAGATGAAGTCCATCAAGGAGGATATTTCTGCGGAATTCTTCAATACTTCGGGTATTTCACTGGCCGGTGACTATATTTATTATGCTGCCGGAAAAACGACAATCAAGCGCTTGTCATTGAAAACCTGGAAGAGTGAGACCTATATTGACGTTGCCAAGGATGCTCCTAATGGAAAGTACCTGAACTGTAACGTCATGGCCGTTCCTTCGAATCAGTATGTGTATGTGGCCGTTTCGGATAAATACTATGAATCGATTAAGGCCGACAACAATTATCTGCTGATTTATGACTGCAGCGGCGACGAGCCGGTTCTGGTGAAGAACATTGTCAATAAGACAGACAATCCGATCGGTATCTTCCCGATGAGCAAGTTTTACCGGTAAAAGAAACTGGTAAGAATAGCCTTATCAAGGAAGTACGATAGGGTTTGAAAAGAGATTGCAAGGCGTTGGAAAAAACGTTGCCTTGCAATCTCTTTTTTTATGCAGCAGGGTATATAGGATGTTTCACCCTGCTGATTGAATAATCAGCAATGCTGATTATTGAAACGACGATGTAATCCGGATAATTTGCGCAGTGGTTTATCAAAAAGAAACTGCCCGACTTGCTTATCCTTCGTGGTGGAAAACAAAAAAGTCGGGCAGTTTCAAAATTATTTTTGCATGAGCAGCTGACCTGAAAGGCGGGAAGGCCGGGAATTCTTCCGAAGTCCCTTTCATTTTCCCGAAGACGGTTCAGGATTTCCGCTGGTAAGTCGCTTCTACTCCAGTCTGCTGGCAGTCGGCTCCCATGGGAGGATTCTGCTTGTAGACGGCAATCCGGACTTCCTCTACTGTCGGAAAGTCGTGCAGCAGTCGCTGTGCAATGCGTCCGGCCACGTGCTCCAGCAGTTTGGAGGGAATCATCATCTCCGCTTTTACGGCCTGGAAGACCTCTCCGTAATTGACCGTTCCTTCCAGTTCATCGGTTTCGGTGGCCTGTGAGAAATCCGTTTTCAGCCGCAGGTCGACGGAGTATTCTGCTCCTACCCGGTGTTCCTGGTCGAACACACCGTGGTATGCATAAAACTTCAACCCTTTGAGGTGAATGTACATATTCTGAGGATGTGACATAATCATAAGGTGTTATGTGTGAGAAAAACAAATGCCTTGCCCTTTGGATATCGGACAAGGCATTTTATATGAATTCGTTGATCAGTCTCTGTAGTTGACAGGAATGTTCCGTCCGGCATTATCCGCAGCGTGAAGAACCGCAAGTCTTACAGATGAGGCATCCCTCCTGGTAAACCAGGGTCTCGTGTCCGCAGTTAGGACACTTGCCTGCAGCGGCTGTACCGTCCTGTACGTACTTCTTCAGGGCTCTGGCCACACCGTTTTTCCAGGTATTGATGTTCTCGCTGTCCAACTGCAGTGAGTCAACCAGCTTCAGTACCTGGTCGATCGGCATTTTCCATCTCAAGACTCCCGAAATCAGCTTGGCATAGTTCCAGTACTCCTTGTTGAACTTCTCTGAAAGGCCTTCGACAGTCATCTTATAACCTCTCTTGTTCTCGAACTGGAAGTCGTACCGCTTGTTGCCCTCTTCATCATAGTTCTTGATGATGCGTCCGGTAGTCACCGACTTAGGCAGCAGGATACCTTCTTCGTCGTCCTGCAGACCGGTAAAGATTTCGTACGGATGTCCGTCCAGCAATCCGACAAAGGCTACCCATTTTTCCTTGTTGTTCTGGAAACGCACTACATCGGCCTCCAGTACACGAGGGCGGACCTCTACTACCTGTGGCGGCTTGCAGTTGCATTCCTTTTCGCTCTTGTTGTCGCTCTTCTTCTGGGTAGTGATCAGTACGCCGGCACGTGAACCGTCACGGTAAACCGTACATCCCTTACAGCCAGAACGCCATGCCTCTACATACAGACGGTTCACCAGGTCTTCGTCTACGTTGTTCGGCAGGTTGATGGTCACACTGATAGAGTGGTCCACCCATTTCTGGATACGTCCCTGCATCTTGACCTTCATCAGCCAGTCTACGTCGTTCGAAGTGGCTTTGTGGTAAGGCGACTTGGCTACCAGGTCGTCGATTTCTTCCTGAGTATATCTCCGGGTTGAATCATATCCGTTGGCTTCCATCCAGGTAAGGAACTTGTGATGGAAGACAGTATATTCTTCGAATGAATCACCGGTTTCATCCACGAAGTCCACATGTACATTGGCATCGTTCGGATTTACCTTGCGGCGACGCTTGTATACCGGCATGAATACCGGTTCGATACCCGATGTGGTCTGAGTCATCAGACTGGTGGTTCCTGTAGGAGCGATGGTCAGACACGCAATGTTGCGCCGGCCGTATTTCTTCATTTCCTCATACAGTTCAGGATCTGCTTCGCGCAGGCGGTTGATGAACGGGTTGTTGGCCTCGCGTGCCGCATCGTATATTTCGAAGGCACCGCGTTCCTTAGCCATGCAGACAGACGAACGGTAAGCCTCGATGGCAATGGTACGGTGTACCTTTTCTGAGAAATCAGTGGCTTCTTCTGTACCGTAGCGCAGTCCCATTGCAGCCAGCATGTCTCCTTCGGCAGTGATACCTACACCGGTACGTCTTCCCAGTCCTGATTTGCGGTAAATCTTTTCCCACAAGTGGCGCTCTGTTCCTTTTACCTCGTCGCTTTCCGGGTCGCTGTCAATCTTTTCCATGATCTTCTCGATTTTTTCGAGTTCCAGATCGATGATGTCGTCCATGATACGCTGTGCCAGCGCCACGTGCTTCTTGAACAGGTCGAAATCGAAATAGGCTTCCGGAGTAAACGGATTGACTACATACGAATACAGGTTGATGGCCAGCAGACGGCAAGAGTCGTACGGACACAACGGAATTTCACCGCACGGGTTGGTCGATACGGTACGGAATCCCAGGTCGGCATAACAGTCGGGAACAGATTCGCGCAGAATGGTATCCCAGAACAATACGCCCGGTTCGGCCGACTTCCATGCATTGTGTACGATTTTCTTCCACAAGGCAGAAGCATTCACTTCCTTGGTGTACATCGGATGGTCAGAATCGATCGGGAACTGCTGGGTATACATGCGGTTTTCTACAGCCGCCTGCATGAACTCGTCGTCGAGCTTCACAGAAACGTTGGCACCGGTAACCTTTCCTTCGGTCATCTTGGCGTCAATGAACGATTCTGAGTCAGGGTGTTTGATGGATACGCTCAACATCAAGGCACCGCGTCGTCCGTCCTGTGCCACTTCACGGGTTGAGTTAGAGTAGCGTTCCATGAAAGGAACCAGTCCGGTAGAAGTCAGTGCGGAGTTTTTCACTGGAGAACCTTTCGGGCGGATGTGTGTGAGGTCGTGTCCGACACCTCCGCGGCGTTTCATCAGCTGTACCTGCTCCTCGTCGATACGGATGATGGCACCGTACGAGTCGGCGGCACCGTCCAGACCGATTACAAAACAGTTGGACAATGAAGCAATCTGGAAGTCATTTCCAATACCGGTCATCGGACTTCCCTGAGGAACGATGTATTTGAAATGATCGAACAGGTCGAAGAGTTCTTTCGAACTGAGCGGGTTCGGATATTTGTCTTCGATACGGGCTACTTCATTAGCTATACGCCAATGCATGTCTTCTGGTGATTTCTCGTAGATGTTTCCAAAAGAGTCTTTTACTGCATATTTGTTGACCCATACGCGGGCAGCAAGTTCGTCTCCGTTGAAATACTGTAACGATGCCTTATAAGCGTCATCATAGCTGTAGGTTTGCTTTTCCACTTTCGTATAATAATAATTAGTTTGTTATTTCTGTTTAATATAATATTGTTATATCTGTTAAATAAAGTAGTAGAAGTTGGGTTTATTAATAACAAACTGGTGCAAATCTATAGATGTTTTCCGAATTGGCAAAATAAATAGTGGAAAAGTTATCAACAGTTTTGTGAAGTTTTCCAAAACGGAAAACCAATCTGTTTATTATCAGTTGCTTATCTGTTTGTAGGGGTGAACAAAGTTTTCCGTTTTGAAAAACTTGTGTTCACTTGTCCCTTTCGGGGTAAGCCGAATGCAGCAGGTTTTCCGCACAGGGAAAACTTTCGGATTTTATCCGTTTATTAAGAATATTGCTTATCTTTGTATAAATGGTTAACTTATAAAACACGTTTATGGACTCAATAAAAAACAGGAGAACAATCCGGAAATATACCCAGCAGGATATTCCGGCTGATTTGTTGAACAGTTTGCTGGAAGAGGCCTTCCGGGCTTCGACAATGGGCAATATGCAATTGTACAGTGTGGTTGTGACACGCGATGCGGAGATGAAGCAGAAGCTGGCTCCGGCTCATTTCAACCAGCCGATGGTGACCTCGGCTCCGGTGGTGCTGACTTTCTGTGCCGATTTCAACCGTTTCAGCAAATGGTGCCGCATGCGTAAGGCTGAGCCGGGATACGACAATCCGATTTCCTTCTTGAATGCCGCCAGTGATACCTTGCTGGTTACCCAGAATTTCTGTACCCTGGCCGAAGCGCACGGACTGGGCATCTGTTACCTGGGGACTACGGTTTACAACCCGGATCAGATTGTGGATATCCTGCACTTGCCGGAACTGGTGATGCCGATTGCCACGATTACTGTGGGATATCCGGATGAATGTCCTCCACAGCCCGACAGATTACCGGTAAGCGGTATTGTGCACGAGGAAGTATATCACGATTATTCGGAAAAGGATATCGATGAGATTTATGCCTATAAGGAAGGGCTTCCGGAAAACAAGCATTTTGTGGAAATCAATCATACGGAGACCCTGGCGCAGATCTTTACGGACATCCGTTACAAGAAGACGGACAATGAGGTAATGTCTGAGCGTCTGAAGGCAGTGCTGAAGAGGCAGGGATTCCGGAAAGAATAAAATGACTGAGGCCGTCCCGAAAAGAGCGAGCCGCATCTACCACTGAATGTGGATGCGGCTCGCTCTTTTATTTTATCTTTCCGTTTTATTTTATTTTCCGTCGCAGATCGCTCTGCTTCCCGTACTGAAGAGCAGGGAAAGAAAGGACCGGTACACCGGTGCCGGTAACGGATTATTTCTGTCTCAGGCTGATTTCGATTTCCTCGATTTCAGATTTGAAAGCCTTGTCGACTTCCACCTGGTCTTTGACAATCTTGCATGCATGCAATACCGTTGCGTGGTCTTTGTTGCCAATCAGCTGACCGATTTTTGAAGAAGAAGCATCGGTATGTTTTTTGGCCAGATACATGGCCACCTGACGTACCTGCACCACCTCTCTTTTGCGTGTCTTGGTGTGGATGGTCGAAGTTTCCACCTTGTAGTGACTGCACACCTTCTCGATGATGTCGTTTACGGTCAGCGGCTTTACCTCTGCACAGCGTACAGCCTGGCGTACGATGCGCTGGGCCAGTTCCAGGTCGATTTCCCGCTTGAGCTGGATGGAGTAGACCAGCAGCGAGTTTACGATACCCTCCAGTTCACGGACACTTTCATTGACACTTTCGGCAATGTAGCAGATCACCGATTCCGGAATAATCAGACCGTCGCGGCGGATCTTGTTGCGGAGAATGTTCTTTCTCAGTTCGATATCCGGCTTTTCCAGTTCGGCCACCAGCCCCCATTTGAATCGGGTCAGCAAGCGGTCTTCCATACCCTGCAGCATGACAGGAGCACGGTCGGAAGTCAGAATCAGCTGCTTGCCGTTCTGATGCAGGTGGTTGAATATGTGGAAGAAGGTATTCTGTGTCTTGGTAACCCCGGCAAACTCCTGAATATCATCAATAATCAGCACGTCAATGGTCTGATAGAAACTGATGAAGTCATTGAAGTGGTTGGTACGTACCGAGTCGGTATACTGCACCTGAAACAGGTGTGCAGATACATACAATACACGCTTTTCGGGATACAGTTCCTTGATGCGCGTACCGATGGCATTGATCAGGTGCGTCTTTCCTACACCCGACGGTCCGTACAGAAACAGCGGGTTGAACGTACGGGCCGGATTCTGTGCTACTGTTTCGGCTACCGTGCGTGAAAATTCGTTGCTGCTTCCTTTGATGAAGTTATCGAAATTGTAGTTGGGATTCAAGTGCGGGTCCAGGTCCTGAACGGCAGGGGCCTTCAGGAGGTTCGGACTTTTGTTCGCATTGTGTATGGACGTCTGAGGCGGCAGTGCATTCGAATGCTCTGTCCCCTTGATATCCATTGCTATCCGGTTAGTCTTATCTGTCAGGATGGAATACATCAGCTCCGTGCCTTCTCCGATTTCTTTGAAAATGGCAGCACGCAGCAATCCCACGTACTTGTCTTCCAGATATTCATAGAAGAAAGGACTTGGAACCCCGATAGTCAAGGCTTTATTTTCGTATTTTAGTGGTACGATTGGCTCGAACCATGTCTTAAAGGCTGTCGTATTTACGTTGTCCTTGATGAAATTGAGGCAACGATTCCATAATACAATAGCCTGATTGTTTTCAATCATATTTAATTTGTTATTAATAAAGCGAAACTTCTACTGCTACAAATTTCGGAATCTATTTTTAGAAAAACAAATCGATTTTCTCTTGCTTTTTTGATTTTTTATGTAATGTTCTGTGATTCAGATGCTTCTACAGTGTTAAATAAATTGTTAAATTATGGTATGGGAGCGATTGCAAGATTTTGTGTTTCAACTTATTACACTGCAATATGTGTGTGTAAAAAACGAACCCGCTGTTTACCTGTGTTGATAATCAGCGGGTTAGATTATTTACGCTATCTGAAATGCGTAATTTTGTATTTTAGATTAAATCTAAATAATCGGATTTTATTTGTCTTTTCTTCCGAAGAGTGAGAAGTGTACGTATCTCTTTGGATTAGCCTTCAAGTCTTCCAGCAGACTGGCTGCATTGGCCGAGGTAGCGTTCAGGTTCTGGTACAGTGAAGAGTCGTTCATCAGCAGTCCGAGGCTGTTGTCTTTCCGGTTCAGCTTTTCGGTGAGCAGACGCACGTTGTTCAATGTAGAATCTACCTTTTCGAAGGTGGCGGCATAGTCGACATCCTTCAGGTTGCCGCTGATGGTTTTTAAGTTCTCCGTAATGGCAGTCATGTTTTGGGTGAGTACCGGAATCTCGTTGCTCATCAGCTGGTTGATTTTCTGTCCGGTAACGTTCAGCGAGGCTGTCAGTTTCTCTGCGTTTTGCAGGGTCTGTGCCAGTGCCGGGTTAGCCAGCAGCTGGTTCAGTGAATTCAGGATAGAGTCGAGCTTCGGCAGCATTTTGTCTACCTTCGGCAGGATGTTGTGTTCTGCTGCCCCCATGATACCTTCGTTGGCATATCCCGAGAGGGTATCTCCTTCCTGCATAAAACTGGTGCTGGCATGGTTGAGCAGCAGGTTCATCTTGACGGTACCCAGCATTTCGGTTACCAGTTCGGCTGTACTTCCGGTGGGGATTTTCATGTTCTGGTCCATTTCCACCCCTACGGTTACGTGTCCGGGTTTCTGGTAATTATACAGAATCTCATTGACGATTCCCACCTTGAATCCATTGGCGAAAACGGGACTTGACTTGGCCAGTCCGTTGATGTTTTCAAAGTCGATGTAATAGTAGCTTTCGGGCTTGAAAAGGTTGATTCCCTTTAAATAGTTGATTCCGAAAAAGAGAATGAGCAGTGCTCCAATGCCTGCCAAACCTATCTTAACTTCTTTTCTCATATTCATTCGTTGTTCTTATTTATCTTAATTTGTTTTGTTTATATTCTTTAATGGCTGTGTTGACATTCATTTTCTCTCCGTTCTTGAACGCAATGATGAATGCATCCTTGAAGCGGGGACGTACCTTCTGTCTGAAAAGCTGGAGTATTTTGTTGTAATTGTAATCTTCTCCATACGTGTATTTATAAATACCTTTTTCTTTATAGTGCCCGATCGGGGAAAATCCCTTGAAAGCTTTGTTCTTCTGCGACAGCAGGCGGTCGGAAGTCAGTATTTGTATCTTGAACACGGGCCGGTCCTGTGTGGTGTCAGCCGTTTCCTGAGCAGGAGCCGGGTCGGTCACCGTAGTCGCGGGAGCGGCCGATTCCACCGGGGCAATCTTGTCCGAATCACCAGCACTTGGCAGGGTGGTATCTGCGGTAAAGTCTTCTGTAATCGTATTTGCAGCAGTCTTCTGTACGCCACCCCGATGCTGCTTGTATTTCAGAAAAGCCTGATAAATGCTTTGCGCCAGTGCCGAAGAACCGTTTTCCGACAGCAGGTAGGCTTCTTCCGACGGGTTGGTGATGTATCCCAGCTCAATCAGTACGCTCGGCATGGTGGTTTCACGCAGCACGAGGAATCCGGCCTGATGCACTCCTTTGTCCACGCGCCGTGCGTGGTTGCGGAACTGATGCTGGATCTGCCGGGCAAAGTTGACACTCTGAGACATGTTGCGGTCTTGCATGAACTCGAAAATGATGTAGCTCTCCGATGAGTTGGGGTTGAATCCGGCGTAGCGGGTACGGTAGTCGGACTCAATCAGAATTACGGCATTTTCCTTCTTGGCCACTTCCAGGTTCTCCTGCGTCTTGTGCAGACCCAGCGTATAGGTCTCGGTACCGCTCACTTTGCTGGAACGCGAGGCAATGGAATTGGTGTGAATGGAAATGAAAAGATCGGCCTTTGCCTTGTTGGCAATGTCCGCCCGCTCGTGCAATGCCACAAACCTGTCGTTCTTGCGGGTGTAGATAACCTCAGTATCTTCGAGTGAGCCGATCAGTTTTCCTAGTTTCAGGGCGACACTCAGGTTGATATTCTTTTCCTTTCCACGCCGTCCGACAGCTCCGGGGTCATGTCCTCCGTGCCCGGGGTCAATGACTACAGTAAATCTTTTTTGAGGGGCGGCCTGTGCCTGTGGAGTTGCCGTGCAGAAAGCCAGCAGACACATGATGATGGATATGATGTGAATATTCGTTGTGCTCATAATTATATTTGGGTACAAATTTAATATCTTTTTTCTTCATTTCCGATAGTTGTATTTAATAAGATGCTTTAACCATGGATAAATGCTATAAATTCATAGAAAAAAGCGATTCCGTTTTTACTTTTTCGTACTTTTGCCTCCGTTTTTATAAAAAAGAGGTTATGTTACAATTTATCAAAAACTGGACGCTTCCTCTGGCCATGCTGGCCGGGGTGATCGGGTATTTCTTTTTTTCCTCTTTCGGATGGACGGATCCGGTGAAGCCGGCTGTCCGCCAGCTGATGGCCTGGCTGACTCCGATATTGATTTTTCTGCAACTGTTTCTTACTTTCTGCAAGGTGGAGGTGAAGGATCTGTCTCCTCGCCCTTGGGTGTGGTGGCTGCTGGGGTTTCAGTTGCTTTCCTGCCTGGCGGTATCCGCTGTGTTGATTGTGGGGGTGACGGACAGTTATCTGCGGATTTTGCTGGAAGGAGTGATGGTGTGCCTGATTTGTCCGACAGCTACGGCGGCTGCGGTAGTGACCGGTAAACTGGGAGGAAGCGCGGCTGCGCTGACAACCTACACCTTGTTGTCGAATTTGCTGGCTGCGGTGGCCGTACCCTTGTTGTTCCCGCTCATTGAGGCATCGGACATCTCGTTTCTGATGGCCTTCGGCCGGATTCTGAGGAAGGTGTTCCCGCTTTTGCTGCTGCCTTTTGTCATGGCCTGGCTCTGTCGCCGGTGGTTGCCTGTGCTGCATCGCTGGGTGGTGGCACGCAAGGATCTGGCTTTTTATCTTTGGGCGGTAGCACTGGTCATTGTGATGGGGCAGACCACGGAATCGGTGATTGAAGGAGATACTTCGCTGACTCAGGAGTGTGGCATTGCTTTCCTGGCCTTGCTGGCCTGTGTAATCCAGTTTGTGGTGGGCAAGCAGGTGGGCGGAATGTATGCCGACCGTATCAGTGCGGGACAGGCCCTGGGGCAGAAAAATACGGTACTGGCTATCTGGATGGCTTGTACTTACCTGAATCCGGCTTCTGCCATTGCTCCCGGAAGTTACGTCCTGTGGCAAAACGTAATCAACAGTTGGCAGTTGTGGAAAAAGCGGGTAAAGGATAGTCGGGAAGCCAAGGCCTGAGTTTGTCTGTGACCGGGAAAGGAAGATGAAGATGGCTTGTGGACGGCTGGAAGTGCAGGACTGCCGTGGACATGCGGCGGTAGCTGACGGTACTGGTCGGGTTTTCCGGTCCGGAAAGGGTAGAAGGCTTGCCCCGTTAAATAACTATAAAATCATGCAGAGGGAAAGGCAGTATCCCCTTGAAAAAGATTACATTTGTTTAAACATCATTTAAAAGAGAAACAATAAAATCGGTATTATGATGACATTGATAGACGGAAAAGCGGTGTCGGCTCAGATTAAAAAAGAAATCGCGGCCGAAGTGGTGGATATGGTTGCACGGGGAGAGAAACGCCCGCATCTGGCAGCCATACTGGTAGGACACGACGGCGGAAGTGAGACGTATGTAGCGGCTAAGGTGAAGGCCTGCGAAGAGTGTGGCTTTACTTCTACCTTGATTCGTTATGAATCGGATGTAACCGAGGAAGAGTTGCTGAATAAGGTTAATGAACTGAATGCGGATCCTGACGTGGACGGCTTTATTGTACAGTTGCCTTTGCCGAAGCATATTTCGGAACAGAAGGTGATCGAGACCATCGATTACCGGAAGGATGTGGATGGTTTCCATCCGATCAATGTAGGCCGTATGTCCATCGGTCTTCCCTGTTATGTATCGGCCACTCCGAGTGGTATTCTGGAACTGCTGAAGCGTTATCACATCGAAACTCAGGGAAAGAAATGTGTGGTATTGGGACGCAGCAACATTGTGGGTAAGCCGATGGCGGCTCTGATGATGCAGAAGGCTTATCCGGGAGACGCTACGGTGACGGTTTGTCACAGCCGGAGCCGGAACCTGGTGGAGGAGTGCCGGGAAGCGGATATCATCATTGCGGCACTGGGACAGCCTAATTTCGTGAAGGCGGATATGGTGAAGGAAGGTGCAGTGGTAATCGACGTGGGTACTACCCGTGTACCGGATGCAACCCGCAAGTCGGGCTTCAAACTGACCGGTGACGTGAAGTTTGATGAGGTGGCTCCGAAATGTTCGTTCATCACTCCCGTACCGGGAGGGGTAGGCCCTATGACCATCGTGTCACTGATGAAAAATACATTGCTGGCCGGCAAGAAGGAAATTTATAAATAATGACGGACCGGAGAATGAAGGTGGACTTTTTTCCGGCTGTGAGACATGTAATGCTGTGGACAATGCTTTGGGGCTTGCCTGCAGCACTTCATGCTTTTGAGCGGTCCGATTCGCTCACGCTGCTGTTTGTGGGCGACCTGATGCAGCACAAGGCACAGCTGGATGCGGCACGGACTCCGGAAGGGAAATACGATTATTCGGAGTGTTTTCCTTATGTGGAGGAGGAAATTAGAAAGGCGGATATCGCGGTAGGAAACCTGGAGGTGCCTCTGGGGGGAAGTCCGTATACGGGGTATCCGGCATTCAGTGCTCCTGATGAGTGGCTGCAGGCTTTGTGTAAAGCGGGTTTTGATGTGTTTCTTACGGCCAATAACCATTGCCTGGACCGGGGAGGAAAGGGGCTTGTGCGAACCTTGGAACAGTTGCAGAAGGCTGGGGTGAAGGCAGTAGGTACTTATGCGGATTCCCTGGACTTCAAGTCGCGTCATCCGTTGCTGGTAGAGCAGAAGGGCTTCCGGATTGTGTTCCTGAATTATACGTACGGAACGAACGGCATACCGGTGCCGCGTGCGAATATTGTGAACGGAATTGATAAGAACCGGATGCGCCGGGACATACAGCAGGCACGCAGTATGAAGCCGGATGCCATTATCGCCTGTCTGCACTGGGGCATCGAATACCGGCGGCTGCCTGAAAAGCCGGAGCGGGAACTGGCAGAATGGCTGCTGGAGATGGGAGTGGACCATGTGATTGGCGGACATCCGCATGTGGTGCAACCGATTGAGGTCAGGCCTTCTGCTTATAAGCCGGATCGCAGCGTGGTGGCGTATTCGTTGGGAAATTTTATTTCGAATATGAGTCAGAAGCATACGGACGGGGGACTGATGCTGAAACTGGTACTGAAGAAGCGTCTGGGACGGACGCGTCTGGACCGTTGTGCTTACTCCCTGGTGTGGACTTCCCGGCCTCCGCTGAGCGGGAAAAAGAGGTTTACGTTATACCCGGCTTCGATGGATGAAAATGGCATGACTGCGGCTGAACGGTTGCGTATGGGAGACTTCCTGAAACAGACCAGAGCCCTCTTCCAGGAAAGAAATATCGGTATAAAGGAGGAATTTTTGAAAAAAAAGCGCTGAATAATTTGCAGAATAAAAATAAAGTTGTAACTTTGCACTCGCTTTTGAAAGGGTAACCAACAACATGGTGACTATAGTTCAGTCGGTTAGAGCGTCAGATTGTGGTTCTGAATGTCGTGGGTTCGAGTCCCACTAGTCACCCAATTCAAAAGCCTTTTATATGGTGACTATAGTTCAGTCGGTTAGAGCGTCAGATTGTGGTTCTGAATGTCGTGGGTTCGAGTCCCACTAGTCACCCTCTCTACAGACTGCTTGAAATCCTGTCATAACTGACAGGATTTTTTATTTTATTAGTATTGGTTGTATATTCTTAAATAATTAATTATATTTGCAAAAAAGTATAAATTAATTATGAGGCAGCATGCAGTAGCTAAATTGGGTGTGATTATATCGGTCATTCTTTTTGTGATAGGAGTGGGCCTGTACAGTTTCGCTAAGTTGAATGCAGCAGATAATGAAAAAGAAATCAGTCTGTTTTCATTAGTTCCTTCCGATTGTATCGGTTTACTGGAAACCGACAATATCGAATTTATCACCAACGACTTTGCTCAGGTAGCTTATTCCAGTCAGCTGGATACCTTGCAGGGAAAGGCTATCTTATGGGACTTGCAGAACCGGCTGCGTGCCTATGTGGCTGATAATACACACGGACTGAGCAATCATGTCAGTCGCGTGCTGGTCAGTTTCCATTCCATGGATTATTCTTCCCGCAATGTAATCGTTTATTTTCAGGCAACGGATTTCGGCAAGAAGGTCCTGAGACAGATGTTTCAGGGAATCAATTCAGGCTTTTCTCCCAAGAAGGAAGTCTACCGCAACGAGAAAATAGAGATTTATGCTGCCCAGAATAAGGATTTTATTGCAACCTATGAAGAAGACGGTTTTCTGGTAGTGAGTTATCAGAAGCGCCTGATAGAGCAGGTGATTGACGTGTGCAAGGGAGCTTCTTCGCTCGAAGACCTTCTGCCTTTTTCCGGACGGGATGAAAATCAGCAAAAAGAGTTCAATTACGTGACTTTATACGGACGGACTTCTTCCGTACCTCTTCTTTCCAGAAACCACGAACATTGCTGGGGAGCCTTTGATATCCATCTGAACAGTGAGGTATTTTATCTGAACGGTGAGGTGTACGAACCGGATTCCTGTATCCGGTATGTGACGGAAGAACTGAAACACATTCCTCCCATTGCAAGCGACAGTCTGCTGGTAATGGCGGGGCAGAACCGGGTGGATTCCTGTATTTCCAGTGTCATAGCCTTGCCCGATCATTCCCTGTTTGAAGAATGTATCTCGAACCTTTCGCGCGATGCTTCCTTTATTCTGGTTACCGATATGGACCGTGTGATACAACATCCGGAGGCTTATGCGGATTATCTGCCTCCGTTTATCGTGGAGCATGCCGGCCTGTTCCGTTCGTTTATTCTTTCAGTCCAGGTGACTCTGGTCGAGAATAAGCTTTCTCATATTTTCGTTTTCACGTACAAAGAGTGATTCAGTATTCCTCTCAGGAAACTGTCTTTTTTCTTTTCCGGAATCCTGAGGGATGCGGAAAGGGTAGTCTCTCGTGTCTTATCGCAAACGGTACTTCTGGAAGTGAGGAGATACCTTGATATAAAAATAGACCAGGGAGACAATGGTAAACAGACTGCCGGAGAGGTAAGCCATCTGAAACGAAGAAATTTCTGCGATGAATCCTCCGCTGAGCATTCCGATTCCCAGTCCTACATCCCATGAAGTCAGATACGTGCTGGTAGCCGTTCCCCGCTGGTTGTTGGGAGCCAGGTTGACAAAAAGCGTATTGTATGCAGGGAACATCGTACCGAACCCGATGCCCAATAAAAGAGCGATGGCGAAAAATATCCATGCGGTGGCAGCCGGGAACTGACTGACGGTCCATCCGCAGCAGGTGAGTGCCAGGAAGCAGAGGCATACCAGATAAAGTCCGGCTTTGATGACCTGCGTAATCTTTCCCCTGTCTACCAGCCGTCCGCTGAAAAGCCGGCTGACTGCCATTCCCACTGCCATCAGTGTAAAGAAGAAACCGGTTTCGGCCTTGATGCCGACTTGCTGGGCATACATCGCCACGTAGTTGGTAGTCATTCCGTACGGAATGGACAGCAGCAGGAGGCTGAATCCTGCAGGCAGTCCTTTGAGCAGGATAAAGCGGTCGAGGGAGATCGGGCTGCGTTTGACGGGAGATTTATAGGGAGTCCGCACCATGCAGGCTGCCGCAAAACCGATGCAGCAGGAAATCAGACCGTATGAGAAAATCAGTATATAAGGTGTGCCTGCATTGTGCAGCAAGAGTCCGAACATGGGACCGATGGACATGGCCAGGTTGTTGGCAAGTCCGTAATACCCCAGTCCTTCGCCGCGTCGTGCAGAAGGCATAATGTCAATTACGATGGTATTTCCCCCTAGTAACCATTCCGAAAGAAATACCGTGTATGATACGGAAAAGAATGAAGACCATGAGCAGGCTGGCCCAGATATATCCGGCAAAAGTCACCATGAAAATGAAGTAAGCCAACAGATACAGCGGCTTGCGTGCAAACGTATCGAGCAGGTATCCGGAGAAAGGACGGATACACAGTGAAGAGATGGTGTAGCACGACAGCACGATTCCGATTGCCGATTCGGAGGCAGAGAAAGTTTCTGCAAGGTAAAACGGAAGTACGGGAGTCAGCAGCCAGAATCCGAAATACAGCAGGAAGTTGGCCAGCAGGATACAGCAGTAATGAAAGGTGAATAAACGCTCTTTTCCCATGACGAATGGAGAATTGCAGGTAGAATACAGAATGAATACAATATATTATAATACACGGGTCTGTACAATGAATGAACATTGGTACAGACCCGTGCGGTATGTGTAGCGGAAACCTTAGTTGGCCGCTTCGAATTCTTCCAGGAACCGGGTATCGTTTTCTGAGAACATTCTCAGGTCTTTCACCTTATATTTCAGGTTGGCGATACGCTCTACTCCCATACCGAAGGCATATCCGGTATATACTTTACTGTCAATTCCGTTGGCTTCCAGTACGGCAGGGTCTACCATACCGCATCCCAGAATTTCCACCCATCCGGTATATTTACAGAAAGGACAGCCTTCTCCGCCGCAGATGTCGCAGCTGATATCCATTTCAGCGCTCGGTTCAGTGAACGGGAAGTAAGAAGGACGCAGACGGATCTTGGTCTGCGGACCGAACATCTCCTGTGCAAACTGAAGCAACACTTGTTTAAGGTCGGTGAAAGATACGTTCTTGTCAATGTAAAGTCCTTCTACCTGGTGGAAGAAGCAGTGTGCACGATAGCTGATAGCCTCGTTACGGTATACACGTCCCGGGCAGATTACACGGATAGGAGGCTGGCTGCTTTCCATCACGCGGCTCTGTACAGAAGAGGTATGTGTACGGAGGATGATATCCGGATGGCTTTCGATGAAGAAAGTATCCTGCATGTCACGTGCCGGATGATCCTCTGCGAAGTTCATGGAAGAGAATACATGCCAGTCGTCTTCCACTTCCGGACCGTCGGCGATGGTAAATCCGAGTCGGTTGAAAATGCTGATGATTTCATTGCGGACAATGTTCAGCGGATGGCGGGTACCCAGTTCGATAGGGTAAGCGGTACGTGTCAGGTCCAGTTCGGCAGCCCCGTTGTCCTGGCATTCAAAAGCCTCCTTCAGCGAGTTGATACGTTCCTGTGCCCGGTTCTTCAACTCATTGAGTTTCATACCCACCTCTTTCTTCTGTTCAGCCGGAACATTCCGGAAGTCTGCCATCAACGCATTGATGACACCTTTTTTACTCAGATATTTAATACGAAGTGCTTCCAGTTCCTCAGCGCTGTTGGCTGTGATTCCTTCTATTTCCTGGAGCAATTGTTCTATTTGTGCTAGCATATTTATTGTTTTTTTGTTTCTTTCGTTCTCGCAAAGGTAAGTATTAAAACTGAATTAATCTTCTTTTTTTTTCAACAAAAAAAGAAAACAGGGTCCATTTATTATTGGAATAAAAAAAAAAGGTATTTTTGCACTCGATTTTCGAAGCTTTGACCAATGAAAAAAATTGTATTCGGGATTTGCGCAATGGTGTTGATTGCCTCTTGTTCGGGAGGCGGAAAAAAAGAGGCCGCAACAGAAACCGGCCTCATGGAAGAGGATTCACTGGGTTTGCCGTCATCGGCTGAAGTTCAGGACACTTCATGGGTGATAGAAGATGTGATTCCGGCAACGGCAGACGAGAGTTTTGCTGATTTTTTCTATAATTTCGCTTCTGATACTGATTTTCAGCGTACGCGTATTGTTTTTCCCATATCAATGTATAAAGGAACAGGAGTGGTGCGTGTGTCTCAGAAAGACTGGACGTACGATCCGCTTTTCTCTCGTGAGCAGGCATATACGGTACTGTTCGATCATGTAGAGGATATGGAAATGGAAAAGGATACCGCCGTTCACAGCGTCCAGGTCGACGAGATGGATCTGACAAAGCGGTTGGTCAAGCGCTATTACTTTGAGCGGATAAAGAATGTCTGGTTCCTGGAAGCAATCAACCAGGAGAAACTGGCGGAGGAGCAGGACCGTGAGGATTTCTATACTTTTTACAGACAGTTCTCCTGTGACTCTGCATTTCAGTTGAAACGACTGGATGATCCCCTGGTGTTTGTGACCGTCGATCCTGAGGATGAGTTCCAGATTCTGGAGACCACTTTGGATGTCGGCCAATGGTTTTCGTTCCGCCCTCCATTGATGAAGGAGAAACTGACGAATGTACATTACGGACAGTCGGATAAGATGAATTCGGATACCAAGATTGTTGAATTCAAAGGCTTCGGCAACGGTTTCAGCAATACCCTGTATTTCCAGCGCCGCAACGGAACCTGGAAACTGAACAAATTCGAAGATTTGAGTGACTGAGCCGCATGACCGGTGCATTTAATTGAGGATAAGGCCGGTGCAATGAAGCCGGTCCGGCCGGAATGCCTGAAGATTATAATCCTGAAAAACAAGATATAGATATGAAGAAACTGCAGAATTATTCATTATTGAAACACAATACTTTTGGTATTGACATACGGACCGACTATTTTGTCGACTTTGATACGGAAGACGAAATACGTGACTTTCTGCTTTCCGGATGGGACAGAAGTCTGCCGCTGCTGGCTATCGGAGGAGGAAGCAACCTGCTTTTCCTGTCCGATTTCCGTGGAATAGTTCTGCACGTAAACATACAGGGCATTGAGGTGCTCTCACAGACCGATGAGTGGGTGGAAGTCCGTGTCGGTGCCGGAGTGGTTTGGGACGATTTCGTGGCCTATGCCGTAGCACACGGATGGTACGGTGCTGAAAACCTCTCGCTGATTCCCGGTGAAGTAGGGGCTTCTGCCGTACAAAACATCGGTGCATATGGAGTGGAGGCGAAAGACTTGATTGTTTCGGTAGAGACCCTGTCTCTGGATACGGCTGAAAAGAAGATATTCACCAATGCGGAATGTGAATATGCTTACCGTCACAGTATTTTCAAGACTTCCTTAAAGGGAAAATACCTGGTAACGCACGTGGTTTTCCGCCTGACCAAACAGCCGGTATGGCATTTGGATTACGGAAATATCCGTGCCATTCTTGCGCAGAAGCAGTGTGAACTCACACTGGAAAACCTGAGAAACGCCATCATTGAAATCCGTGAACAGAAGTTGCCCGACCCTAAGGTGACCGGTAATGCCGGCAGTTTCTTCATGAATCCCGTAATCCCCCAGGAACAGTTTGCTGCATTGTCCCGTCAATACCCGGGAATGCCTTTTTATCCTGCAGGCGAGGGATATATCAAGGTACCTGCCGGATGGCTGATTGACCAGTGCGGATGGAAAGGACGTGCACTGGGATGTGCCGGGGTACATAAGAACCAGGCCCTAGTGCTGGTGAACCTGGGAGGTGCAAGCGGAAAGGACATCGTCCGACTGGCGGAGGCCGTGGTGGCTTCTGTCAAAGAGAAGTTCGGTATAGAGATTCATCCGGAAGTGAACTTTATCGGGGAACTGGAATCCTGAGAATCGGGTATAATTTATTTGGATAAATGATGGATATTACAATTTTGGGAAGTGGTACTTCTACCGGAGTTCCCATGGTGGGATGTACCTGTGAAGTATGTACCAGTCAGGATCCGAGGGACCGGAGACTGAGGTGTTCCGGACTGATTGAGACCAATGGGGTGAGCATACTGATGGACTGCGGACCCGATTTGCGGCAGCAGTCGTTGTCGCTGAACCGGTATTTCCCGATCGACGGGGTACTGATTTCTCACGAGCATTACGATCATGTCGGAGGACTGGATGATTTGCGTCCTTTCTGTTTCTTCCGTAATATCCCCGTTTATGCCGAACGCTATACGGCCGAGCGTCTGCACAGCCGGATGCCTTATTGTTTTTCTGAAAATCCTTATCCGGGGGCTCCCTGTATCTCGCTGCAGCCGCTGACGCCTTATGAGCCGTTTCAGGTTACTTCACTTTCCGGTGATTCGGTAGAGGTGCTTCCTTTTCGGGTGATGCATGGCAAGTTGCCTATTCTGGGTTACCGGATTGGCAGGATGGCATGGATTACCGACATGACTACCTTGCCGGATGAAAGCGTGGACTGTCTGAAAGAGCTGGACTGTCTGATTGTGAATGCCTTGCGCATCACTCCTCATTTTACGCATCAGTCGCTGAGTGAGGCGCTGGACTGTATCGCCCGGATTGCTCCGAAGAAGGCTTACCTGATTCATATGAGTCATCAGATTGGTCTGCATGCAGAGGTGGAGAAAATGCTGCCCGAGAATGTTTTCCTGACATATGACGGCATGCGCATTACCCTCTGATTCAATTTCTCTGAAATCATTATCCTCTGATTTGGAAGTGCCGGATCCGGAATGTACCGGAACCGGTATCAGAAGGCTTCTGTCATATTGAAATAGAACAGATTCTGTTCGTTCTTGAAATTGCGTCCCAAGTCGAGGCGCACATTCATTCTTGGCTGTACTTCGATTCGCAGTCCCACTCCGGCATTGGGTAATACGCCTTCAATCTTGCCGGGGGTCGGTCCCATGAATCCGCAGCCTCCCCATGCCACGAAGCCCAGGCGGTGGAGGATTTTCTTGAACCAGTTGCTGCGGTCTGTGTTGAACATCTGTCGGTATTCCACCAGTGCTATGTGCGATGACTTGTCGCGGTACTGACCCATGTAGTATCCGCGCAGGTCGAAGGGGGTACCGCTCAGCACATATTTGTTCAGCGGAATCTCAGAGCCGAATACGTGCTTGCTCTGTACCGTCCAGGCCAGTACTTTCCGCTGTCCCAGCAGTTTGTATTGACGGTAGTCGACTTCCAGCTTGTAGAAATTATCGTCTCCTCCCAGCCATTTCTGGTACATCATTCCCCGGAAATCCAGATAGATTCCCTTATAAGGGTTGGCCGGTACGTCACGGGTGTCGTAGGTCAGCAGGAAACCGATTCCGGAACTGAAATTCTTGTATCCGCTTTCCGTTCCGCCCGCCCGTACATAGTCGGACTGGGTCACCATCAGCGGCGCCGGATCCATGATTTCGTCGTAGTTCAGGTCAATCTGCGGTCCGACGAAGAGGTTGCTTTCCTTGATGCGGAACAGGAACCAGGGGTTGAACTGGATGCCGCTGTAGCGGTACTGGCTCGTAGTGTCGCTGCGCACATAGTTCTTGTTCGTGCTGTAACCCACTCCATAGAAGTTCTCCTGGGTATTCTTATAAATGAACTGTCCGAATATCCTGAACTTGTCGTTTTTGAAGAAAAGCTGAGGCTTGACCACGATGTTCAATCCTCCGTTGAACATAAATGCCAGTGAGGCCGGTACCACCGACCGTTTCATGGTACTGTCCTTGGGGTTTATCCGGAAAGTCATCAGCGCACTACCTCCCACCAGTACTCCGAAGTCGGGTGCATAACTGGGGCCTCCCAGGATGTTGTAATGCAAGTTGCGGTTGGCTTTGTTCTTCCGTTTCAACGCTTTGGAACTGTCAGAAACATGAGTGGCAAGGGTATCGGCAGTAGAAATGACAGTCTCCTGCGCAAATCCACTGAGTGTGAAAACCCCGATTATGATAAATAATAAAACGGATTTTTTCATATAAACATACTTTCATTACAAAAGTATAAAACTTTGGCGACTTAATTTTGTCTTTTTCCAAGACTTTCTGGTCATTCCTTCCTTTTTAACAAAATCCCGCTTCTCTATCTGTCTGCAAGGGGGCCGCCTTTATAAATTACCTCTAAAAAATGGTAATGAATTTGGTCATTCAAAACCTATTTTCTATTTTTACATAGATAGTATTTTAATAGTTAAGAATGATGACAGTAATTGACCGTTTTTTAAAGTATGTAACCTTTGACACACAGTCTGATGAATCGACAGGAGTAACTCCGAGTACAGCCAAGCAGATGGTGTTTGCACAATATTTGAAAACTGAGCTGGAAGAACTGGGACTGGAAGACATTTCTTTGGATGAAAATGGCTATTTGTTCGCAACGCTTCCGGCCAATGTGGAGCGTGAGATTCCGACCATCGGCTTCATTGCACACATGGATACCAGCCCTGACATGTCGGGCGAGAATGTTTCTCCACGTATCGTAGAGAAGTACGAGGGTGGGGATATTGTATTGTCGGAAGCCGATCACATCATCTTGTCTCCTTCTCAGTTCCCGGAATTGAAGGATCATGTAGGAGAAGACCTGATTGTAACCGACGGACATACCCTGCTGGGAGCAGACGACAAGGCCGGTATTGCTGAAATTGTGGCTGCCGTTGCTTACCTGAAGGCACATCCTGAAATTGAACACGGAAAAATCCGTATCGGATTTAATCCGGATGAGGAAATCGGACTGGGAGCGCACAAGTTCGACGTTGAGAAGTTCGGATGCAAGTGGGCCTATACGATGGACGGAGGTGAAGTGGGTGAACTGGAATTTGAAAACTTCAACGCAGCCGCAGCCAAGGTGCATGTAAAGGGCCGCAACGTACATCCGGGATATGCCAAGAACAAGATGATCAACTCCATGCTGGTAGCCAACGAGTTCGTGGCCATGCTTCCGGCTGATGAGACTCCTGCCACTACCGACGGATACGAAGGTTTCTTCCACCTGGTAGGCATGGAAGGAGAAGTGGAAAGCAGTACGCTTTCGTATATCATCCGCGATCACGACAGAGAGAAATTCGAAGCCCGTAAGTCTTTCATCAAGGTATGTGCCGACCGGCTGAACGAAAAATACGGTGCGGATACGGTTACCGTGGAACTGAAAGACCAGTATTACAACATGAGACAGCAGGTAGAACCTCTGATGCACATCATCGACATTGCGTTTGCTGCAATGAAGGAAGCAGGGGTTGAACCGAAGGTGAAAGCCATCCGTGGCGGTACGGACGGTGCACAGCTTTCGTTCAAGGGCTTGCCTTGTCCCAATATCTTTGCCGGCGGACTGAATTTCCACGGACGTTATGAGTTTGTGCCTGTCCAGTCTATCGAGAAGGCAATGAATGTGATTGTGAAAATTGCAGAACTGACAGCCAAGCGTTATAAATAAATTGAAATAACCTGCTGACAGGAAACAGTATATGCGGTCGGTTGCCGGTTGATTCGTGCAACCGGCCGTTTTTTGTGTAAAAGCTGCTGTCATACTGAATTTTTTTATAACTTTGTTTCTGCCGGCCGGACCTTCTCAGCGGTATCCGTAAACGTATGTTTACCCTACGCCACAGTCGATGCCTACCGGTTTATGTCAGGGGATTCCCCGTGTTATCAACCTTAAACAGTTTTTTATTATGAAGACCACTCCTTTTACAGAGAAGCATATCGCTCTCGGAGCCAAGATGCATGAGTTTGCTGGTTATAATATGCCGATTGAATATTCCGGCATTATCGATGAACACATGACTGTATGCCAGTCGGTGGGTGTGTTCGATGTCTCTCACATGGGTGAGTTCTGGGTGAAAGGGCCACATGCGCTTGAGTTCATCCAGCAGGTGACTTCGAACAATGCTGCCGTGCTGACTCCGGGAAAGATTCAGTATACTTGTTTCCCTAATGAAACCGGGGGAATTGTCGACGATTTGCTGGTATATGCATACGAACCCGATAAATACATGCTGGTAGTGAATGCCGCCAACATTGAGAAAGACTGGAACTGGTGCGTCAGTCACAACCAGGTGGGTGCCGAACTGGAAAATTCGTCCGACCGCATCGGACAGTTGGCGGTGCAGGGACCGAAGGCCTTGGCTACGCTTCAGAAACTGACACCGGTCGACTTGTCTTCCATCCCTTATTATACCTTTAAGGTGGGTGAGTTTGCCGGAGTGCCGAACGTGATTCTGTCGAATACGGGATATACCGGTGCCGGTGGTTTTGAACTTTATTTTTATCCGCAGGATGCGCTCCGGATATGGGATGCCATCTTCGAGGCAGGGGCTGAGTTCGGTATCAAGCCTGTAGGACTGGGAGCCCGTGATACCTTGCGTCTGGAAATGGGATTCTGTCTGTATGGCAATGACATCGACGATACCACGTCTCCGCTGGAAGCTGGTCTGGGATGGATCACGAAGTTTGTGGATGGAAAGAACTTCACCAACCGGGAGGCACTGGAACGCCAGAAGAAGGAAGGGGTAACCCGGAAACTGGTCGGCTTTGAAATGATTGACAGGGGAATTCCCCGTCACGGCTATCAGCTGGTGAACGAACAGGGTGAGCCGATCGGTCGGGTGACTTCGGGAACCATGTCTCCGGTACGGAAAATCGGAATCGGACTGGGATATGTGGGTATTGATTTTGCACAGCCGGGAACGACTATCTGGCTCGACAACCGCGGACGTAAGCTGAAAGCACAGGTAGTGAAGTTGCCGTTCCGTAAATAATCGGAGTGCCGATTCACGGCTTCCTAAAAAAGAAGGCCCCTGTCTGTTTTCTTACCGGAAACAGGCAGGGGGCTTGGGTATGCGATGATTATTCTTTTTCGAGTGTCATCAGTACCCGTCCCAGCATCATGATGGATGAACCGCGGAGTTCAGGCAGTGAGGTACGGATGTAGCGGATTACCTCAGGTGTCAGTTCCGGAGAGTTCGGGAAGAGGCGGGTGGCATTCAGCAGGACAAGTTCGTAGTCTTTCTGGTCCAGTTCGCCCTTCTTGCTCTTGAACAGTTCAAAGAAAGCTTTCTTGTCGCCTTTGGCATAACATTCTATCAGGTCGAATACCGGAGTAAACGGATATTTCTTATCCAGTTTCAGCGACTTGATATCTTTTTTAATCTGCTGATAATCGGCTTCGTTGAATTTCTTTTCTTCAAAGATATAGCCTGATAGGTAAGTGGACAGTGCAGAGTGATACAACTTCTGTACATAGTCCATGGCTTCCTCGCTTTTTGCCGCATCAACCTTCTTGATGTTTTTTACCAGGAATTGGAATTTCGGGTCGTCAATGCGGAATGTATACCGTGAGTAAATAAAGAAATTGGCAGCCGACAGTTTCTGTTCGTCTGTCAGTGAGTCAAAGTATCCATTGATAATCTCGTATCCCTTGCTGATGTTCTTTTTTTCCATGAACGACATGGCATATGCGTCAATCAGTTCCGGAGTTCTTTCTCCACTTTCGTAGCGCTGCTTCATCCGTTCCGGAGTAAAGTCAGGGTTCAGTTCGTTCTTGATTTTCGCAATGAAGGCATCTGCAGGAAAGGCACCGGCTATGTTGACCTTTACATTTCCCTGCTGGTCGGCAATGATAAAGGTTGGATAGGCCTTTACCCCGAACTTCTGTGCCAGTTCCTTACCTTCCTTTTCCGCATTCAGTTTGAGGCAGACAAACTGTGAGTTGAAGAAATCTCCCACATGTTTCTGCGGGAAAACTTCTTTCGACATTTTCCGGCAGGGGCCGCACCAGTCGGTATAGAAATCAATGAAGATCAGTTTGTTTTCTGTTTGTGACAATTGAAGGGCCTCGTTGAAGTCGATGTCCCTGAATTGAGTCTGGGCGGTCAGGCCGGATGTCGTCAGCGCCATTCCCAGTAAAAATGCAGCGAGTGTTTTTTCATATGAGTTAAATAGCTGAAATGAATAATATGTGGTTGAATGAAAGAGATTGCCGGAAAGCCGTTTTCCTTTGGGGAAGGGGGCAGGAAGCTTTCCGCCAATCTCATTGTAATGATTCGTTATCTTGAACTGCTACGGTATTCTATTTTCTTCACCTTCAACGGGGTATTGTAAACGAATTCCGTATCCAGTTTCGGACCGGTCATGATGGGCACGATGTTCAGGTCCTGTCCCATTGTATATTTGTAGATGGTTCCTTTCTTGTCTGCTTCAGCAGCCTCGTCGTAGGTGCAGACTACAATGTCAAGTTCCCCACGCGATCTCCAGTCGAAATCGGCATAAGTAATTTCTCCCGGATAGGTCTTCACCACTTTACATACCTTGCTTTCGTAGTTGTACTGGTACAGGTTATTGCCTGCCGCATAAATCAGGATAGGATATTCTACTGAGAAACTGTAGTAGGTAGCCTTGTCAATGTCGGTTGCGTTGGCAGTCGTAAAACTGAATGCATCGTTTTTAGTCACTGACGAGCCGCTTATGGTCATCTGGTAGATAAAGTAATCGGTGTTGTTTTCCGTACTCTTCATCAAGGCATAGCTGTTTACCGGATTGTTCTCTCCAAATACAATGGTGCGCTTGTTCTGTTCCCAGGGGAAGGCACCCGGAGTTTCGGTCAGTTTGGTACAAATTTTGGTATACATGTTTTTCAGATATACGAAGCATTCGGCATCCATGTCATAGAATACCACTGCGGTCATTCTCGAATTCGGGTTACAGAATCCCAGCGGATAAGGCTTGAACAACTTGGTATTCGCCTGGTCGTAGCGGTTGATCGGACTCGGGAAGATTTCCCCAGAGATGATACTTGCTGCAAAAATTCCGTCTTCGGTTACGAAGCCTCGGTTGCTGGTGTCGTAGGCTTTTCCGTAGATACCCTGATGGGGGAACTGGTCGAGTACCTTCACCGGATGCTGGATAAGCTGTGAGGGGAAGGTAAAGCTTTCATTGTACGACGGATCGATATCGAACACGGTCTTTTCCTGGATGGAGTTTTCCAGTTTGTAGGATCCGGTTTCGGTAATCAGCCATAAGTTGACAGGTATGTTCGGGTTGGCCAGGTAGCCGGTATACATCAGGTCCTTGGCTCCCTTCAGCTTTTCGGAGTTGATGAAGATATCGTGTATCATGGTGGTGTCTCCCTCGCTGCTTGGCATACTCAGGAAGTCCATGCCGATGACTCCGTCTTCTTTCTCGCCGAGGACATAAAAACCGGTTGTCAGGGAGGTGCTCACCTGAAGCGTCATTCCGGATATTACCCATTCCATATCGGTTGAGTGGTCGTAGATGAGCAGATACAGGTAGTAGCTTTCCGGATTCAGGATAACGGTTGTTTTCAAGTTTTTCTCATGTCCGAGTTCGGTATGTGTATGGTCGTCACTGCCCAGTGCTTTTTTGCAGGCATACCAGGTATATTCATACTGGCTGTCGTCTTTGCCCAATATGCTTCCGGTTACTTCCGGTTCGATGGCCAGTTCAGTAATACCGGCCAGTACCGAATAAGTCGTCTCCGTACCGGTGACTGTAATTTCATTGACCGGAAGATGGTCGTAGGAACCTTTGTCCTCTACGCACGAATAGAGGCTGAAAAGGCAGCCGAACATGGCTGGATATAATATATGAGTCAGTTTCATAATAAGTCCTATTTATCGTTTCTATTTTTTATTTGTTATAGTAGTCGTCCGGGGTATCGCCGAATGCCCATGCGTTGGGGTCAATGTTGTTGACTGAAGGGCAGTGCATCATGGTGCCGTCTTCTTCAAGTACGGCATATTCCCGGCCTTTCTTAGCTTCTTCCAGCAGGTGCAGGGCAAGCGATTCACCGATGGCAGTGGCTCTTCCCATTGGCATGATGGTTCTGTCTGCATAGTCCTCTACGGTCGTGTTGGAGACTTCCATCATCAACAGCCATTTCTTGCGGGAGAACTTGCCGAAAGCTCCAAGACCTGCGTCGCTGCCCCACCATGCTTCCGGCTGTACCATTACGTCATTGGCTACGACTTTATGATAAGTAGCGTCGTAATTATAACCGTATTTGGTTTCAGGGTAGTCGTACTTGGTGTTGTCCTCGAAATTGGTGAACGGACAGGTGAAGTATTCGTTAGGCAGCAGCTGCAACTGCAGGGTCAGTGTGTCGTCTACCATCTCCGGGGTACGGTTGAAGGTGATGTCGATATAGGCATAACGTTCTCCTGCCTTGATTACATAGTCTTTCGGAAAGTCTACATAGTCTCTTCCAGCTACGGCATCGGTACTGTCTTTGCCGATGGTGATACTGAAGGGACGGTCATAATCCTTGATGGTACCGCTGGTCGTTACCCGTAACTGTACGGTATAGGTCTCATCGGTCATCGCACCGAATTCCACCGGGGTATAATACTGGTGGGCCCACTGGTCGGGATCTCGGAAGTCTTTACCCCAGCGTACGTCGAAGTACAGTCCGTCTACACCTTCGTAGTTCATGATTTCTTTTTCGCAGGAGGTAAAAGATGCGGCAAATGCCAGCATGCATATATAAGTCAATAACTTTTTCATAAGCTCGGATTTTATTGTCTGTTATCGGTTTCACTCTTTGGCAGAGGTACTACATAGTTTGATAGCAACATCTTGTAGGTGTTCTTTACATCGGTTCCGGATGCGAATTCTTCCATGGCATTACGCTTGTAGTAGAAGAAAAGCTGTCCCTCTCCGATGACTTCACGTGCGAACTCTTCGGTAATCAGCTGGGTCTTGTTTTCTTCTGTTACCTCTTCGTCGGAAGTCAGATTACGGTGCCAGCGGATCTGGTGCAGGCAGTCCTGTATTTCTTCCAGGTCGTTGGAACATTCGGCCTTTATCAGGTACATTTCACTGATGCGCATGAGCGGAATCATGAACTTGTAGTAGGCGTCTGTGGTGATCTGTTCGTATTTCAATGAGTAGGTAATGCCGCTGCTGACTCCCGATTCCTCGTCGGTGCTGGTCACTACTTCTTCCCACATTTTGCGACGGTAATCACTGCTGCTGTTGTTTCCGTAGAACTGTGCCAGTTTGGAGTCTTCTCCCGACAGTCCTCCTGCGAACGTGAGGGCTTCACCTTCCAGGCTCTTTCCGAACAGTCCGTCGTACAAGGCACCGCGACTCGGGTTATAGAGGCCGAACATGACTTCAGTAGAGAAAACGCGGTCGGGAGCCGAAGTAGAAGTGGCTGCTTCCTTGGTTACCCAGGGGAAAGTCTGTTTTTCTTCCACTTCTGCCAGCAGGTTGGTTACGCAGTTATAAGCCTCTGTCTTGTTGCCCATCCACATATAGAGTCTGGCCAGCAAGCCCTGTACCGCATAATAGTTGAGGCGGTATTGACGGTAGCGCAGGTAGACCGGATTGTTGTTGTCTTCGGCGTCGTCGGTCTGTACGCCGTCGGTACGTACCGGATCGTCTTTCAGCAGTTCAGCTGCCTCGTTCAGGTCGCGCAGGACTTTCTCGCAGACTTCCTTGGCCGAGAGAATCGGCAGGATGTCCTTGTTGTCGGGAATGTCCAGATACGGAATGGCGGCAGTCGATTCGGTATTGCTGGAATAGATAGGACCGTACAGTCTCAGCAAGTCGAAATGTATCATGGCGCGCAGGGCAAGTGCCTCTCCTTTTACAATAGGATAGTAGCGGGCCGAGAGGGCGCTTCCCGATTCATCACAGTGCTCCAGCAGTGTGTTGAGGTTGGCAGCCAGGCCGTACAGATGTTTCCAAACCAGGCTTGAAACAGATTCGAATGTATTGTCCTGGTAGCTGTAGTTGGCAAATACTTTATAGGGATGAGTTCCGTTGGCCGGTACGTTGTAGTATTGGGCCATGACATCAATGACTCCCATGGAAAGAACGTCTCCGTATGATTCGTTCAGACTGCTGTATACTCCGTTGAGTACGGTGAAGAAGCCTTCGTCTTCGCTGAACAGTTTGTCTTCCATGATACCGTCTTCCATGTCAACCTTCAGCCAGTCGGCACAGGAGGTGGCGGTAAAATTGAGGGATACGATGAATATCAGACTTTTCAGTATATTTTTTATTTTCATAATCGTATGTTTTATAATTTAGAAACGAACCCCGATTGAGGCTGAGATTTTTCTGGAGAACGGATAGTCGATACCGCGTTCTTCCTTGATAGTAGACAAGCGGAAGAGGTTGTTACCGTAGATGCGTACGTTGAATGAAGAGGCACCGATGGATTTCAGCCACTTTCCGGTGGTAGTCTCGTATCCTACCGACAGGGTAGACAGTTCCAGTGTGTTGTCATCGGCAATGAAGCGGGATGACATATTGGTGGTGCTGGTATCGTCAATGCGTTTGAACTTGGCGATGTCACCCGGTTTCTGCCATCTGTCATAGAGGGCGCGTTTGTCCTGGTTGTATTTTACCTGTACGTCGCTGATGTTTTCTACTTTATTGAACAGGGTAGAAAGGAAGGCCTGTCCGCCATAGCGGTAGCTGAAAATGGCGTTGATGGAGAATCCTTTCCAGTAGAAGCTGGTTCCGAAGGCTCCTTCCACGTCCGGAGTAGAATCTCCGCAGATTACTTCATCGGCCGAATCCCACTTGAAGGTATAGGAACCGTCCTTGCGGATGAAGATTTCGTTACCGGTCATCGGATCGATACCGGCCGAGCGTACGGCATAAAGGGCTGTCGGGCTGGCTCCGTCATAGTAACGGATCAGGCTCTGGTTGGTACGTCCTTTCTCATTGTATTTTTCCAGCAGGCTGCCGATGTTGTAGTATTCCGACGTGATATGGCGCAGGTTAGCATTCACCGTCCAGTTCATATCCGGTCTTTTGATGATGATGTAGCTTCCGGTGAAGGTGATACCCTGGTTTCTCATGGCACCGATGTTCATCGGAACCGATGAAATACCTGAAGAAGGCGGGAAGTCGATGTTCAGCAACAACGGGTCGGTTTTCTTTCTGAAGTAATCGACGTTCAGGCGCAGACGGTTCTGGAACATCTCCAGGTCGATACCCCAGTTCTGTTCGTTGGTACGCTGCCATTTCAGTCCGCTGTTACCCCAGGTGCTTACCAGTGCCGACAGACCGAACATGTTCGGATAGTTGGTATAATAGGTGTAAATACTGTTGGCCATTTTGGCGTTCAGGTTGGCATTTCCCGGATTACCGACTGAGTATCTCAGCTTCATGTAGTTGAGGATGTTGTTCGGACGGAAGAAGGATTCATTGTGAATGTTCCATCCCAGACCCAGTGACCAGGTGGTAGAGAACGGATTGTCTACTCCGTATACGGAAGAACCGTCGGAACGGAGGTTGAAGTCTACCAGATAGCGCAGGTGGTATCCGTAGTTGAAGTTGGCATAATAGCTGGCATGTCTGACCTTGGAGATAGAGGAACTCGGTTTTCCGCCTTCCGGATATCCGTTCGAGAAGTTCGGGTTGGAGAACATGTCACTGGTATATCCGATTGCCTGGAAAAGAGACAGGTTCGACCGGTTTTCACTGATCTGCATACCGCCGATGGCATTGACTGTATGTTCGCCGAAGGTCTTTCCGTAGGATACGTCGAAACTTCCGTCGTAGGATGAAGACTTCGTGTTGGTTTCTTTGTAGCTTCCTTTTTTCAGTGTCTCGGTTGTCAGGTATTCACTCATTTCCGGAGAATTGAACGCTTCGGCGTTGTTACGTCCTACCGTAATACCGAACTTACCTCTGATGCGGAGTTCGGATATCGGGCGGTATTCAATCTGGAAGTTGTTGACGAATGCTAGCTGGTTGCTCTTGTCGTAGCTGTTTTGATTGAAGTCCCACAGCGGATTGGTGATATACTGCGTACCCGAAGTGGCGGAACGTACTTCTTCCATTACCTGTTCCACTTCTCCGTATTCATTGTATTTGTCGTAGAACGGGTTGGTGCGTGCAAATTCACTGAATGAAACCGTCGGGTTTTCGACGTCTGTGTTGGTAATGTTGGTCTGGTTGGTAAATGCAAACTTGTCAATACGGTAAGTCAACTGTACGTTTCCGTTCAGGATGTCACGGCTGGAGTTTTTCATCACACCGTTCGTGTGTGTATAGGTCATACCGATACCGTAACGGAAGGCGGCATCACCTCCTTCGGCGAAGATGTTATGACTTTGAGAGAAACCGGTCTGCAACGGTTCGTTCAGCCAGTAAGAATCGATACCCTGTCTGTTTCTCAGCATGCGCTGCTGGTAAAGTTCGCGGTAATATTCGTCAATGATGTTTCCGCTTTCATCCAGTGTACCGTAGTAACCTGCCAGTTTTTCATATTCCAGTTTTTCAGAAGAGTTCATCAGGTTATAGTCGCTCAGGTCGGCCCATTCAATACCGAAGTTTCCGTTGTAGTTGAATTTCAGTCTTCCGGCCTCCGGTTTTTTGGTTTCTACTACAACGACGCCGTTGGCAGCCTTCGAACCGTAGATGGCAGTAGATGAGGCATCTTTCAGGATGGTGATGCTGGCCACGCGGTCCATACTCAGGTCGGTAATGGTGGAAAGCGTAGTTTCAAAACCGTCCAGAATGAAAAGCGGCTGATTAGGGTTGGTACTGTATTCCGTCTCAAGTCCCACGATATTGGTATTACCTCCGATGTTGAGGTTCATGGTGGCATTAGGGTCCGAACCGGCAAGGTTGTTTTCCAGGATGATAAATGACGGGTCAAGCACCTTCAAGCTCTGAAGTACGTTCTGGTTACCTACGGTCTTCAGGTCTTTTTCCGAATAAGTGGCCATAGAACCGGTGAAACTCTCTGCTTTTCGGGTGTAGATACCGGTGATAACTGTTTCCTGCAGAGAAACCGCATCCGGTTCCAGACGGACTTTGATCTTTTCCGACGGACTGGAAACCCGTACGGTCTGGGTTTTCATTCCCACATAGGAGAAAATAAGCGAATGGATATTTTGTGGAATGGCAATGCTGAATTTACCGTCAATATCAGTAATGACACCTACACCGTTTGCGTTTTTATAAGTAATGTTTACTCCTGGCAGGGGTTCTCCGTTTTCATCAATAACGGTACCCTGGTAGGTCACTTTATTGTTTTGCGTAGATTGGATGTTTTGATTCTGGTTCCATTCAGGGGCTGCATTTACCTGTTGGCTGGCTATGGGTAAGAGACTTGTAGCCAATTGTCTGGAGCGGCCGTTGCAGCATGTGATGGAAGGCTTGTCCGGATTTAGCTGTTTTTCCGGTTTATTGTTGTTTGCAGATACAATACCGTATTTTTTACGGTTCGGATGGAGCAAAGAGGGGAGGTGGGTAGTTTCCCCATTAAGTGAAGCGTATAAAAAAGGAGGAATTTTTAAATACATAAAGGTGTTTGGTCGGAAAGCTGGCGGTCTTTTTCCAAAAGCTGGCGATGTTTCCCGGAAAGGTGGCGGTCTTTTCCCTGATCTTTCGTTTTGCGTGGGAAAAAACATAAGGGAATCTTTTCTTTTCTATCTTGGTTTCTTTTTACGGTAAAGTATTTGGATTTTTACGCCCTGTTTATCATAACCCAATTGTTTCTATGTAGTTATTGGTGTATCGCGATATTGTTTATTTCCTTCTGAGAGATTGATTTCGATATTGTGAGAAATAATGGAGACGCTCTGAATATCTGGAATTAAAAAAACTCTGATGCGTTGTGAAATTTTTATTTGATATCAGGAAACTCTTTTTTTAATTTTTGGTGGAGTTCAAACGTTTCAAACCCGTAATCTTTAACTTGTTCTGTTAATAACTCGCAGGCTAACCGATATGCTTCTTCGTATTTTCCCATTTCTTTATATAGAAAAACAAGTCGTCCTCTTGCCTGTTGTGATGAAGGAACCATGTAGGCTGCTGATTTATACATCTCTTCAGCTTCATTCCAAAGTGATTTTTTTCGTAATATGTCTCCTTTTAGAATCATTAAAGATGGTGTAGGATATTTTTTCTCCAAAATGGAAATGTATTTTAACTGTTCTGTATAGTTTTTCTCTCTAGTCATTAATCCTAAATAGAAGGTCAGGAAAATATTATCTTCTTTTAGGTCTGGTAAATATTGTGTAAAGTTAGAATAGCTCTTCATATTATCTATGTGCTGTATATCATTGTATATAGCATGGTATTTGAGAAATTTTTTATATGTTAAAAAGGATAGCGGCATGACCAAAATTAAAACAATGATACGGGAATATCTTTGTGGTACCTCAACATATTTTTGCAAGTGACATACAGAACGTGATAAGATAGCCAAAGCTATTACTCCTAAAAGCATTACTGGAAATATGATATGGGGAAAGCTAAATAATCCTTGAATAAAAATAAGCAATAAAATACTTTGGGAAGTCAATACGCATAATGTATTCCGGTATTTGGTTTTTGCTATCATGAAAATGAATGCAGTGTATATTATCAAACCTGGTATACCATGTTCGACTGCGATTCTTATTGCTTCGTTATAAGCTACGTGAATATTTCCTGCGATATATTTTTCTTTATCACTTCCTTTTTCTGCTAAATAATCAGCTTGATAATAAAGATAGCTGGCTTCAAATCCTCCTTTCCCATGCCCTGTTATTGGATTGTCTTTAATCATCTCACAACTGACTTTCCAAATGAGCAATCGTCCATCGGCTGAAACCGGTTTGAGGAAATATGCTGCTATAATTAACAGAATGAAAAATACAGTTGAAGTTAAAAATAGGTTTCTTTTTCTTTTCCAGGAATGCTTGTGTGTGTGCTGTATGACATAAGTGAATGTTATTGAAATGATTAAAGCTGTACAGGCAGTTCGCGATTCTGAAAAATATAATGCCGGGATGCCTATGATAAAACAAGAAAAATCAATGGGGCAGTATATTTTTTTCAGTGATTGATTCCGTAGGTGAAAAATAAGAATATGAAAGATAATACATAAATAAGCGGATAAGGTAAGCCCATAATATGCAGGATGATAAAACGGCCCTGTTACCGGAAAATTCGGATTGGGCGACGGCAATATTCCGGCCAGTTGCAGATACCCCCAAATTGAAAGTATTGATGATGAAATGATACAACACCAGTATAGGATATTATACTGGATTTTAGGGATATATCGCATTACACAGTAGAATAATATTAGGCACATGTATCCAATATTATATATACTATGTATGTTATCCATGTCAATCCAATAGCTGACAAGGAATGATAAAATAAATAAATCTAACAATGATACCCTTGCACTTCTATTGACTTGATATAAAAGTGATGTGATACAAGAGAGAAGTGAAGCAAAGCAGGTGCTGAATATTGCCGAAAGATATTGAGCATTGAACAATTCGTTTGATATTCCCGTTATGGATACGATGCATGTACAGCCAAAGAATGTGGATGTCAGATAAGGAAGAAACTTATTCACAGTCTGGTAATTTATCTACGTGTAAAAAATATTGTTTATCGTTTATATAAAAGAAAGGGAATTCTTCTTTTCCTTCAGTAAGGTTCTTGAGCCAATATAAAGTAGCTTTGGGAACATGTTCAAAGTCCAGATAATTGTGCTCAGCATATAGAGTTCTGAATTTTTTCCAGCCTTTGTCATAATACATCAGCATGTAATTATTGCCTGGTACTATCATATTGTTGGCATTACGTGGAAGCAGCCGAATATATTCTATCTGAACCGGATGACGAAATTCCATTTCTATGGAAGATGTTGCATCGGCATATGTAAAGATATTCTTATCAAATGCATATTCTGAATTTCTGCCTGTATTTTGAGGATTTCCTTCTATCCGGATCAGGCTTTCCTTTTTTTTCTTATAGTTTTTATGGAAAATGGGAAGTGGGGTAGGATTAGAATATGGATTGCCTTGTGGCGAAGAAGCCAGAAATTCCATATGGGCAATGTTGACAGGTTGTCCATTGGAAGTTGAAAAGCGATAGAAACGGTAAGGCTTTGGATTTGTCAGTTTGTACTCTTGCAGATAGGGTTGAGGAGTTTCTTTTATTGTCAGTAAAGTGTCAAAACCACCTTGCCGGTCATTGCTGGCCAGCAAAACTGCTCCTTCCAGTAACTGTCTGAACATTTTCAGATTTTGCTTTACCGGATATTTTCGTAAAAGATGGAGGTTAGAGTAAAATGTTGTATCGCAGTTAAGGGTAATATATTTCAGTTCTTTAATTGGACTATAATCATTGTAGTTAACGATATTTTCTTGTATAATCGTAACATCCTTAGACTTGCGTGAAGGAATGTTTGTCGTAAATGGTAATGGAATGTCTTTAAGAGGCATATTCGCATAAATTATAAACGGTCTGGCTATATCCAGCATCGTTCTGTCATCAAAATATACAGGAAAGAACAATATGTTAAGAGGAACTTGTTCATAAACTATCTCCTTTTTCTGATGGTTGATTTTTCCCCAGCCAACGACAGACAGTTCACCATTAGCCCACATACACAGGTAAGCCAGGTTGTTTGACAGTTTTTCATTGAATGGTAAATGCAATGTTACAGTCTGATGATACCGGTAAGTCTGGTCGTTCAGTAAAGGGGTATCGAATAATGGAGGTATAAATTCATTTTCTCCAGCTAAATAAAAAGGAATATTTTTTTGTGATCCGAATGTGCGACGATATACCTTGCCTGCTTTGCATGTGCCGTTTTTCCACTCCTCTCCTAAACTGGTATAAGGCGCTGAATAAGGTTGTAGAATACCCGCTGAATCTGGAGAAACACACCAAAAATGTCGGTTTACTTGATCTGTCAATTGGGGAGTGAACTCGTAGACGCTTGGTATACCTTGTGCACGAAATACGTCACAGCTCCAGTTTGTCATATTATGGCAATCCATTTTGAAACGTGGAAGATACAGATCATACATTCCTAAATGAAACTGAGCGTTGCTATATGCATTAAACCAGCGGCATTTGCTGAAGAATCTTTTATAACAGTCCAATACCTCATATATATTGTCTGTATTTTTTAATAAATTGTAAAAATGATTGTGAAGGTCTGTCCTTGTCATGTGCGGATATTCGTCTGTAGTGCGATAAGGCAGAATGAATTCTTTGAAAAAGTCAAAATCGTCAGGATATTTATAGTTTTTTTTGTGCCATATATCCAGCGCCTGCTTGATATTGTCTATCAGAAAGAGAGCGGATAAATTCTGTGCATCCGGTAGGTTGATATTGTAGGTAATTTGCGCTTGGGGAAGACGGTTGAACTCTTCTCCCAACTCTTTTCGTAAGGCCGCATAATCTTCTTCTTTAAATGACTCAAGAACATGAGAAGGCATATGTTGGAATATGGCACGGTATAATGAATCTGTTCGTTTGAAATAGTCTATGTGGCTGGAGTCAGGAATAATCATATCCTTACTTTTGTGATACTTCATGTTTTCTATAAGAAAGCATGCAGATTCATATGCTACTTTGTTGCTGTCACGAAAATAATTGAGTACCTTTTCCAGTTCGACACGGTTCTCTCCGGCAAGTTCCAATGTCTCTTTTGTATTGTAAATGGAAGAGTGATTGCAGGAGTATACGAGTGTAAAGATTACAAGGATAGACAATCTGTTTTTTTTCATTTTGTTTATGGATTAAAAATAGGGCAGGCTCACAGATACCTGCCCTATGATAAGGTTGCAATTGATTAAAATGCAGCATGTTATTTCCGGATGTTACTGATGTCTGCTTAACTTTTTTTCTCCTCCCTTGATGATTGTTTTTGTTTTGTCGCTCATCATTTCTCCGGTATAAATCTGTGGCAGGTACCTGGTTTCTTCCGTAAGCACGAACTTTCCCTCCGGTGTTATTTTATAAGTCCGGTCCACCCGCTGTCCTTTCAGGTTGTCAAGTATTGTATGTGTATTCACGTCCATGATATAGTCGTTTTCAGGAAACTCCAGTTCCTGCACATTTGCTGTCAGGTCCTGGTTAACCTGTCCCTCTATCATCCAGTATGTGTTGTTGAGGCTCATTGCCAGTGGGATATAGTCGATGGCTTCTCCCCATGAATTGAACGTGGCCAGCCAGAACTTCTCTGCGTTATGGTCTCCCGACCAGCTAAATACGACTCCCAGTACATAGTCTCCGTTGCTCTTTTCGAACAGGTTCTTTATGGAAGTATCCCTGTCATTGTGCGAGGTATCCTTTCTGTTTACATTGACATAGAAAGGGGAGTCTTTGATAAAATATGCATATCCGTGTCTTGACACATTTTTGTTCTTGTAGATGGTGGGATACAGGTTTCTGTTAAAGTCAAGCGGCAGTGGATACATTCCGTTTTTCTTAAAATAGTCACAGATTTCCGAAAATTTGATATGTGTACCTCTGTGTGTAGTCTGTGGAACAGTATTCGCTTCAGGGTTGTGGGTGTCTGCCATGGCTTTACATGGAAAAATAGATTCAGTTAAGCCAAAAATCAGGGCTAAAAGAGGTAAATAAATCTTCATAGTTGTAAAAATTAAAATTAATAATACTTCTTGTTATCGAGGTGGTATCGTATTTTTTTCCGTTATTCGGGCGGACCTGAGTTACATTATACAGTGTCCCGGCCATTGAATTACCACCAAAATAGGTATCTCCGTCATAAAAAAGACGGTTGTCAGGACTGCATCCTTTGTTTGTGTCGCTTGTGGCATTATCCATAAAGGTATAATAATATTCACCGATAGTGCTGTCAAAGCCCCTTCCGGTAATGACAATGAAATGGTCAGTTGTTCCCTCATTATATCCCATATTGAGGTTATAATCCACTCCTACAATAATGGGTCTGCCTGCATTCAGATGCTCGTCAATGCAGCGGATGGCATTACTGTAATTTTGGGAAGGGTTATTTCCCCAGCTCAGTAATTCTCCATTCTTCTCATAAGCGAGTCTGAAGGCATCGCTAGGAGATCCGAAATAGGTGAGTCCATAATTTTTCAGTGTAGCCTTACATAATTCATAACAATTGGCACCATTACGCCAACCCTCGAACTTCTTTTTGTCCATTAGCTCTACAGGATCTTTGGATACGGTCTCCGGTTGTTTCTCGTTATTGTTTTTTTCGTTACTGGGCGTATTGCTTCCTCCGCTGGGGGATTCTCTGTTCCAGTTTTCATTCGTATTGTAGCCGTCGTCGTAATAATCGCAGTGGGTAGTGCATTCTTCTGTATATACCGGGAAACAATTCATGGTTGAGCCAAAGCTGAACCCAAATTCCTGATCTGGCATTGCCCAGCTGTGCTCATAACACTCTTGATGTACGGTTGTATAACAATGGTCGTGGCAATCTTTAATCATCGCTCTAGTTTCTGGTCCAGTATTTTCTTCTCCAGCATCCTTGGGAAGTTTAGGGGAAATACTAGTAACGATTTTCCCGTCCTTATACCCCCATCCGTTCACGAATGTCCCGTTGAGTTCATAGAACAATACTGACCCGTCAAAGTCTTGTTCTCTATAGAGATATGTATTCTTTCCCATTGTTTTTGTTTTTTTCAGGTATTTATGACTACCTACGAATATCATGACAAAGCCTCTTGTCCTTCCTGTATTTTTGTCTCTTTCAATTACAATTTTTGCTGTATTTCTGATGGCTTTATCTTTTATTTCAGGAGTCCATTCCTGCGCTGTTTCCTCATCCAAAATAATATACCCTCCTTTAACCATGATAGGTAACTCTACCACTTCGTAGCGTTGCCGGTTTAATTCCTTTGCATGTTTCCAGTCAGGTTTCATCATGCATAAGATACTATCATTATAGTTGGTCCGTGTGGTAACTACTGGTTCATAATTAGATTCGTACCACTGCTGAGCTTCAAATTTGGTTAATTCTACATTACTGTATCTGTCTGGTTGTTTTTCCGCCAATGAAAAATCATTTAATGGAAAATCTTCAGTACATGAAATTATAAATGTACATACAGCCATTATTAATGGCCATTTAAGATAGGTCATTCTTCTCATAGCTTTTAATTAAGGTCTAGATTTTTTGTGTTAACTGTTTTATGCAGAAATAGTATTTATTTTTAAATTTATGACTTTTTTATTCGCTGATGCCGAAAATATTTAGAAGGATTCTTTTGTATTTGAATATGATTACTGCATTAATAGCATATTATATTACAGTATAATGAATCTTTCTATTGGGAATAGTTTATTTAACTGAGGGAGGGAGAGCTCACGAAAGTTACAATTGATTAAAATGCAGCATGTTATTTCCTGATGTTACTGATGTCTGCTTAACTTTTTTTCTCCTCCCTTGATGATTGTTTTTGT
>ENA-ORUQ01000176-ORUQ01000176.1-human-gut-metagenome-genome-assembly--contig:-NODE-176-length-73763-cov-4.822964_pt1 | contig 73763 bp, 95 predicted proteins | sample MGYA00242081_ERZ509211 | MGnify/ENA primary metagenome ERZ509211 (study PRJEB26280, sample SAMEA2338785) | human gut metagenome | biome: human gut; feature: human-associated habitat; material: faeces...
GCGCGTCCCCCAGTCCCCTGGGTAAATATATTATATTGTCAATGTACATTCTGGCAGATCTGCCGATTATTTCCTTTTGTTTTCTACCATCTTCTTAAACTGGTCAATTTCTTTTAGTTCGTCTTCCGTATATTCGGTACCTTCGTGGTGAGCTGCAAGTGTAGTTGGCTGTTGATACTGAGTAGCAGTGGCAAGCTCATCATCCAATTGCTGGGTGGAAAGAAGGCTCTTGGAATAAGTGAGGACTCTTTCTCTATTATTGGATGAGAGCTGAACATATATTTCATTTAGTTCTTTTTGATCACGGGTCTGATTTTCTGCCGTTGTATCAATTCTTTCCATAGGAACATCGGCACCCATGAGCCAAGCTTCATTTACATTCAGCGCTTTTGCAATCAAAAATGTATTATTTTGCTTCGGAACATATCGTCCAGAAATATATGAACTTAGCGCGCCCTTGCTAATTCCAGTCCTCTCAACGAGATCAGCTTGCTTAAGCCCTCTTAATTCCATACCTTCTTGAATTCTCTTTGAAGTTGTACTCATTATGCGGTACCTCCTTATAATTGGATATTAGCACAAATGTTTAGAAAACGCAACAATATTATGAAGAAAATAATATAAAAGTTTAGAAAGCTAAAAAATAGTATTGACAAAGTTAGAAAGGAGGAATATTATATAACTAGTTTAGAAAACTAAACTGAATGGAGGTGAAAAAATGAACTGGAGATACGATAAACTTCGAGGAAAAATTAAAGAGGTTTGCGGAACTCAGGATGCGTTTGCAGAAAAACTTGGCATAGGAAGAGTGTCATTAAGCCAGAGGTTAAACAATCAATTGGAGTTTTCACAAGATGAAATTTTCAAGTCTTGTGAAATATTGAAAATTGATTTTTCAGAAATGCAGGCATATTTTTTTACTCAAAAAGTTTAGAAAGCTAAACAAAGCAAACCAAGGAAGGAGATGAGCTGAGATGTATTTTCAAAGTGTTCAGTTTAACAATGGAAATGTTTTTGACGGAGAGAAAATCGGAGAACTTGTTTCCGAAATAATAAACAAATTCTCCGAAGCTGGTCTCTCATGCGATGAAGCAAAAATTGTACTGGATGAAGCTAAGGGAATCCTTGGAGAGTTTAGTGCAGTCCAAAAGATTCCCTAAAGATTTTTTTGAAGCATTTCCTGCAATGCATAAGAAATTGTTTTTAGTTCTTTGTCCTTTGTTGCAGTTTTAGGAGTCGGGAGATCTACACCAGCTTTTAAATCTATAGTAAATGCCTCGCAGTATGTTTTTCGTCCAGACTGATATTCAAGCGTGAATGTTACGGGATTGTTTATTTTTTCATAATCAATAAGGCATATGCGGGATTGCTTAGGCGCTAGAGTTGAGCCCACAAGATCTTTTAAATAATCTCGATCCGAACGAAAACAATAGCAATCGGTAAAGTCAAAATCATAATCAAATTTACTGATGGTAGCAGTAGAATTACCAAAATTTTTTACGACTAAAAATAACATGGGAGTTCCAGTATTAATGCTTTGAGAGTAAACAGAAATTACAGCACGAGAACTTTCTTCCAACATTTTCGAATTTTGGCGTAATGTTACCAAGGAAATAATGATGGCAACAATAGCAGTTAGGAATGATGCTATTATCCCTAAAATTTGAACAATATCGGAAGGGGTTAGCGCAGAAATAAATTTAGTAATAGCGGACATGTTATATTCCTTCTTTCTTATGTATTGGGTATGCCAGTACCCTGTATTAAAAGGATAGGAAAAGTTAGGAGAAAAGTCAATGAAAATTGGAGAAGTAACAGGAAAGGAGATGAAGCAAGATGGAAATTATTGGAGCAAGTATTTTAGCGTCAGTGATCACTACTAAAATATTAGCCACTTACTATTTCAAAAAGGTAGATGGCTATGTTAAAGAGATGTGTGAAATGACAATTAAGAGTAATAAGGATACATTATCTATTTTACGCAACACAGTTCGAGACATTTCGACAGAAAGAGGTGATTGAAATAGTTAACTGTAGCACTGAATTAAATGCATTCTTAAGTTTTCTTCGTACCTGTGAAGAGTCTAATCGGCTGGCAATTCTCACAGAAAATGATATGGATCGCCAGACACAGGATATTTTACATAATATCGAGCTTAACGAGAACAGCCAGTACGACTATATCTGTCAGGGATTTACTTTGCGGGATATACGCCGGAAGCGGAGAAAGGCAAAAGACATAAAAGAAGCAACAGCTCCAATCTGTAACTGGATGAAAGAGAACCGAAAGGTGATCAATGATCTGGAACGTTTGCTTGGAGATGTAAGAAAACAGGAGAAACAAGCTCAGAACCGGTCGTACACAAACCGGACAGGGGTTATGAAAAAGCTGAAGTAACTCCGTACAACCATGATCCATACCATAGTAACGGGGAGGTGATTGTGGATGGAAATTAAAATCGTTCCCAGATTTTTTATAAATGGCGTGCTGTACACCATGGATCAGCTTCCAAAAGAACAGGTAGCCAAGATAGTCGAAGAACGTGTTGATCAGGCAATGTCCCGGATCAATTTTGAAAGGCAGAAGGCTGCCGGATAAGGCAGCAGAAAGGAGGCAAGCTGTGAAGCGTAACATAATCATATCTGTCATCATAGGCACCTTTGCTACATACCTGCCGTTCTGGCAGTGGGACGGACTGCAGGTTGCAGGAGCACTGGCATTATCAATGCTTGCGTGGATGCTGATACAGGGCACAGAGCCAGAAGGGAAGAGAACATGAGCGTTGGTGAATTAGTCGCGCTAGGAATTTTAGTTGTAATCTGGATTCACTCATTACTGAAAAATTAATGAGCAGCAATGTAGCCCAAAAGAAGAGCCAAGCCGGAAGGGAGGAGGCCATGATTTTAGAAAAAATGATAGATGAGTTGTATGAGCTTTCGAAGAAAGCTATAGCAAGCGGAATCCATATAAGTTTCGAAATAGGATTAGCTGGATATCCATGCCGGGTTTGGGTGGAGGAACCGCCAGAAAGCAAAATGACTACTTATGATATCTATCGTGAAGAAGTAATGATGAAAGAATCCGTTAAAAACTACGAAGCAGCCAGGGAGCATCTTACACGGTTGTTAAAAGAAAATGGATCCTGAGAGTGGGAGCTCATCAGGATCCGGTGTCCAAATGGACAAAAACAGTTTATCACCCTCTTATTGTAGAGGAGAAAGAGAGAAAAATCAATGAAAACATTAAAAATTTCAGCAGATAACGAAATCTCAATCATTGATGTGAATTTTGATGATTTCAAGAGTATTCAGAAGGCTTTAGGAGGCCATTTTGAAACTGTCCATACCGTCAAAATGAATAATTACTTTCAGGAACCAGTGATTATGTTGGTAGATGAGGAAGGATATTTTAAGAATCTGCCATTAAATCATTTTGGAAGCTGGATGTACGACATGCCAAGACATGGTTCTCCAATCTTAGGAGATGTGCTCCTGGCGGAAGCGCGTTATGAAGATATTATGGCAGTGCAGGAACCAGAAAAACTGATGGAGAAACTGCTAAATGATTTTGAGTTTTTGAAAAAGGAGATGAGATAAGACATGAGTATGAAAATTAACCGTCTCGAGATTGAGAACGTAAAACGTATCAAAGCTGTAAAGTTGGAACCGGCGCAGAACGGCCTGACTATCATTGGCGGAGATAACCAGCAGGGCAAAACATCAGTCCTGGATTCCATTGCCTGGGCACTTGGCGGGGAACGTTACAAACCTTCCCAGAGTATAAGGGAAGGCTCCATGGTGCCGCCGAACTTACATATTGTGATGAACAATGGTTTGGTAGTGGAGCGTAAGGGAAAGAACAGTGCCCTCAAGGTTACAGATCCGAATGGCCAGAAAGCAGGACAGCAGCTGCTCAATGAATTTGTGGAACAGCTTGCCCTGGATCTTCCGAGATTTATGGAAGCTTCCGGAACAGAGAAAGCCAAGACCCTTCTGCAGATCATTGGCGTGGGTCCGCAACTTGCAGAGCTTGATCAGGAAGAAAAGGAGCTGTATCAGGAACGTCTGTATGTGGGACGTACCGCAGACCAGAAAGAGAAGTTCGCCAAAGAGCAGCTATATTATCCGGATGCTCCAAGAGACCTGGTGTCACCCTCTGAGCTGATCAGACAGCAGCAGGAGATCTTGGCAAAGAATGGAGAGAACCAGAGAAAACGCGATCAGGCTGCACAGCTCCGTGATTCTGTAAAACGCGCTCATGAGGAAGTAACTAGATTGTCTGAGCTGTTGGAGACAGCCAAGCAGAAACATCTGCAGCTTGTAAAAGATCTGGATATTGCAGAGACTTCTGCAAAGGATCTGACCGATCAGTCCACAGAAGAACTGGAAGCTAATATTTCCAATATCGAGGAAATCAACCGTAAAGTCAGAGCCAACCTGGATAAGGAAAAAGCGGAGGATGACGCCAAAGAGTACCGTACCAAGTACGTCAATCTTACAAAGCAACTGGAAGAGACCAGAGATAAGAAGAACGAGCTTCTGACGTCTGCAGAGCTTCCGCTTCCAGAGCTATCCGTAAAAGATGGCGAGCTGATCTATAAAGGCCAGAAGTGGGACAATATGTCCGGAGCGGAACGGCTGAAGGTTTCTACAGCAATTGTCCGCAAACTGAACCCGCAGTGTGGTTTCGTTCTTCTGGACAAGCTGGAGCAGATGGACAGAAAGACACTGCAGGAGTTTGGAGAGTGGCTGGAAGCAGAAGGACTTCAGGCAATTGCTACCAGAGTTTCTACTGGTGATGAGTGCAGCATTATTATTGAAGACGGTTATGTGGTTGGACAGGAACATCCGGAAGAACCACAGCAAAAAGCATGGAAGGCAGGTGCATTTTAAATGGAAATTATCAGAGGTGTGATTCCCTGTGCAAAGAAGGTGGTCATTTACGGACCAGAAGGAATTGGCAAATCCACTTTTGCCAGCAAGTTCCCAGATCCGGTGTTTATTGACACGGAAGGAAGTACCAATTCAATGGATGTTGCGAGACTTCCCAAGGCGTCCAGCTGGCAGATGTTGCTTGACCAGGTGGATTATGTCCGCACACATCCGACTATGTGCAAGACACTGGTCATAGATACCATTGACTGGGCAGAATCTATGTGCATCCGGCATATCTGCGACAAGCACAGAAAGTCCGGTATTGAGGACTTTGGTTACGGAAATGGTTATGTTTATGTAAAAGAAGAATTGGGGAAATTCCTTAATCAGCTGACAGAAGTTGTAGAGGTTGGTGTCAACGTGGTCCTTACTGCACATGCGCAGATCCGGAAGTTTGAACAGCCGGATGAACTGGGAGCTTATGACAGATGGGAGTTAAAGCTTGGAAAGAAAACAGCATCCCAGACCTCCCCACTGATCAAGGAATGGGCGGACATGCTACTGTTTGCCAATTATAAAACATTCTCTATTGCGGTGGATGATAAAGGGAAAAAGAGGAAAGCCCAGGGCGGTGAGCGTGTGATGTATACCACCCACAATGCCTGCTGGGATGCAAAGAACCGCTACGGTCTGCCAGATGAAGTCCCATTCAGTTATGATTCCATCCGGACAATCATTGAGGGAAATGCCGTGCCATTAAAAGAAACACAGCCAAAATCCGTACCAGCGCAGCAGCCGGTACAGGCTCAGCCAACTGTACAGCCTCAGCCGACTACGGTACAGGAAGCTACAAAGACAGAACCTGCTGTTACTGTTGGGGAGCAGATGAACCTTCCGCTTAATGAACCACAAAAGACTCCGGAACCGACAGAAAGGAGCAGCACCATTGATCCCGGAATCCCTAAAGCTTTACGTGACCTGATGGAGAGTAACCAGGTAGATGAATGGGACATCCAGAACGTAGTGGCAGCAAGAGGGTATTATCCCTCTGATGTAAAGGTGAAAGATTATGACATGGACTTTATCAATGGCTGTCTGATCGGGGCATGGCCACAGGTCTATGGAATGATCAAAGAAATGAAAGCGACACAACAGGTGCCGTTCAATTAAAGGAGGATAAAAATTTATGGCAGCAGAAGGAAGAGAGTTAGGCTGGGAGGATTCCATCAAACAGGATGCCCAGGATTATGAGCCAATTCCAGAAGGGGATTATAACGTAACAATTGAGAAATTTGACCGCAGCAGATCTAAGGGTGAGGGTAAGCTCCCTCCATGCAATATGGCAGTTGTTTATTTTACGGTGCATGTTCCAGAACGTGAGGTTACCATCCGGGAAAATTATGTACTGCATACCAGTTTGGAGTGGAAGCTGTCTGAGCTGTTCCGTGGCGTTGGCCTTAAGAAGGAGGGAGAAGAACTCCGGATGGACTGGAGTGCACTTCCTGGCAAGACTGCGCGCGCTAAGATCGGACTGAAGCCTGGAATTAAGGATCCAAACAAGAAGTTCAATTACATTGAAAAGCTGTATCCAAAGGATACCAGTAAACCTGCATTTACACCGGGAGGCTTTTAAAAATGGAACTAAGGCCGTATCAAAAAGAAGCGAAGGAAGCTATTTTTGAACAGTGGGACAGCGGGGTGTTAAAAACCCTGCTGGTCCTTCCTACAGGCTGTGGAAAGACTGTGGTATTTGCCAAGGTAACAGAGGAATGTGTCCGTAAAGGTGACCGCGTACTGATCCTGGCACACAGAGGGGAGCTGCTCGATCAGGCAGCAGATAAGCTGATGAAGACAACCGGGCTTGGATGTGCCTTGGAAAAGGCAGAAAGCTCCTGCCAGGGCAGCTGGTTCCGGGTAGTGGTTGGCTCTGTACAGACATTGATGAGAGAAAAGAGGCTGGGAAGTTTCCCGGCTGATTATTTTAATACCATCATTATTGACGAAGCCCATCACTGTATATCTGACAGCTATCAGAGAGTGCTGCAGCATTTTCCGGAAGCACAGGTGTTAGGTGTAACGGCAACGCCAGACCGTGGGGATATGCGGAACCTTGGCGTATATTTTGAATCCCTGGCTTATGAGTACACCCTTCCTAAGGCAATCAAGGAAGGATACCTGTCCCCGATCAAGGCGCTGACAATTCCACTCAAGATCGATATGAGCAACGTTTCTGTACAGGCAGGGGACTTCAAGGCAAGTGAGATTGGTACTGCGCTGGATCCATACCTGGAAGGAATTGCCCAGGAGATGCAGAAATACTGCATGGATAAAAAAACTGTGGTATTTCTGCCGCTGGTAAAGACCAGCCAGAAGTTCCGGGATCTCCTAAATGCTTATGGTTTCCAGGCGGCAGAAGTAAACGGAGACAGCCAGGACAGGGCTGAGGTATTAAAAGATTTTGATGCCGGTAAATACAACGTGTTATGTAATTCCATGCTTCTGACAGAAGGCTGGGACTGCCCGTCAGTTGATTGCATTGTGGTATTAAGACCTACAAAAGTAAGAAGCCTTTATTGCCAGATGGTGGGACGTGGCACAAGACTTTCACCAGAAACAGGAAAAGATCATCTGTTGCTGTTGGATTTCCTTTGGCATACAGAGCGGCATGAACTGTGCCACCCCGCAAGTCTGATCTGTGAGAATGAAGAAGTAGCCCAGAAGATGACGGAGAACCTGGAACGAGAAGCCGGCATAGCTATTGATATTGAAGAGGCGGAAAAGACTGCCTCAGAAGATGTAGTCGCACAGCGTGAGGAATCCCTGGCTAAACAGCTGGCAGAGATGAAAAAACGGAAAAAGAAGCTTGTAGATCCACTGCAGTTCGAGATGTCTATTCAAGCAGAAGACCTGTCCAGTTATGTTCCGTCTTTTGGATGGGAGATGGGACCGCCATCTGACAAACAGAAGCAGACACTGGAAAAGCTGGGAATCATGCCGGATCAGATTGAGAATGCAGGGAAGGCAGCTAAGATTCTTGACCGTTTGGACAAGCGTAGAAATGAGGGGCTTACTACCCCGAAGCAGATCCGCTTCCTGGAGGGCAGGGGATTTAAACATGTGGGGACCTGGCAGTTTAACACAGCCAAGAATTTAATTGACAGGATTGCCGGGAACGGATGGAAGATCCCGAACGACATTGTACCACAGGAATATAAAGGAGCATAAACATGGAGCAGAGGACAAGCCTTACAGAGATAATTGAATACATCGATCCCGGTTCCCTGAGCTATCAGGACTGGGTGAATGTCGGAATGGCACTGAAACTGGAAGGCTATCCGGTAAGCGTCTGGGATCAGTGGAGCCAGAAGGACTTTGGACGGTACCATGCCGGAGAATGTGAGAAGAAGTGGAGAAGTTTTTCTGGTTCCTCCTCTCCGGTAACTGGTGGGACTATTGTACAGATGGCAATGGAGCGCGGATGGGTGCCGGAAAAAGGCCATGAACTGGACTGGAACGATAGTATACAGGTAGACAGTGACCGTGTAGTAGTGGATAAGAACTGGCTGGAAGGCAGGGAGATCCAGGAACCAAAGAACTGGAACCCGGCAGAGCAGCTGATCACATATCTGGAAACCCTGTTTGAAGCTGGGGAAAACGTAGGGTACGTAACTGGAAGTTGGGAAAAGACAGACGAGAAAGGTACCAGATGGCTTCCACAAAAGGGAAGCTGGGACCGTACTGCAGGACAGCTGATCGAGCAGCTGAATACCTGCAAAGGCGACATTGGAGCTGTGCTGGGTGATTACAATCCGGAAGCTGGCGCGTGGATCCGTTTCAACCCACTGGATGGAAACGGCTGTAAAAACGAAAATGTAACAGACTACCGGTATGCTCTTGTAGAATCTGATCACATGGAAATCGACCAGCAGAACGCCATCCTACGTGAGCTGGAGCTTCCCATTGCCTGCCTGGTGTATTCCGGAAAGAAAAGCCTTCACGCAATCGTGAGGGTGGATGCAGCGGATTATAGCGAGTATAGGAAGCGCGTTGATTATCTGTATGAAGTCTGCCAGAAGAACGGGATTGATGTAGATACCCAGAACCGGAACCCTTCCAGATTGTCCAGGATGCCCGGTGTAGAACGTGGGAAAAAGAAGCAGTTCATTGTGGATACCAACATAGGAAAATCCTCCTGGAATGAATGGTATGAGTGGATTGAAGGTGTGAATGATGATCTTCCAGAGCCGGAAGGTCTGGAAAGTGTCTGGGATAATCTTCCGGAGCTGTCTCCCTGTCTCATTGACGGGGTGCTTCGTAAAGGGCATAAGATGCTGATCTCTGGACCATCTAAGGCTGGTAAGTCTTTCCTGCAGATAGAATTGTGTATCGCTATAGCAGAGGGCAAGAAGTGGCTGCAGTGGCATTGTGCGCAGGGACGTGTGATGTACGTGAACCTGGAGCTTGACCGGGCAAGCTGTCTTCACCGTTTTAAAGATGTATATGAGTCCCTTGGCTATGTCCCAGACAACCTGCAGAACATTGATATATGGAACCTTCGAGGAAAGTCTGTACCTATGGATAAGCTTGCACCAAAGCTGATCAGAAGGGCAGCAAAGAAGAATTATGTAGCGATCATTATAGACCCGATTTATAAGGTCATTACTGGTGATGAGAACAGTGCCGATCAGATGGCGAACTTCTGTAACCAGTTCGATAAAGTGTGTACAGAGCTTGGCTGTGCCGTGATCTACTGCCATCACCACAGCAAAGGAAACCAGGGTGGTAAGAAATCTATGGATCGCGCTTCTGGATCCGGTGTATTTGCCCGTGATCCGGATGCACTTCTGGATCTGATCGAGCTGGAGCCGACAGAGGCACTGATGAAACAGGAAGAAAATAAGGCTGTCTGTGGAACTTGTAAAGCATATCTGGATGCACATTATAAGTGGCAGGATGACCTCTCACAGGACGATCTGCTGAGCAGTACGCAGATGTTGGGTTACTGTGAGGCACACCTGGATAAATGGCAGAAAATAGCCCTGGATAAGCAGATAACGGCTGCGAAAGCGGAAGTACAGGCGCGTACTGCATGGAGAATTGAGGGAACCTTAAGAGAGTTCCCGAAGTTTGATCCGGTCAATATGTGGTTCGATTATCCGGTACACAGGATTGACCAGGTAGGAAGCCTGAAAGACCTGCAGTTGGAAGATGATAAACCGGCATGGGAAAAGGCGTCCCAGAGACGAAAAGAAAACGCTCAAAAGAACCGTGAGCGTAAGTTAAATGAGTTTGAGATTGCATTCCAGAATATTGAATTTGATGGCCGTGAAATCTCTGCTTCAGAGCTGGCAGAAGCACTTGAAACAAGTGCAAAAGAGTTACTTTCCTGGTTGGGAGAAGGCAAGCGTCAGAAGAAGGAATTGCGGAATAAATTTGAAAAATATTTTGGTGAAGATGGAAAAACATACATCAGGAGAAAGGGTGCGCAGGAGTGCTCGCAACCATGATACAGAGTAGTGCACAGAACCATATTTTTTATGATGATGTTCACGGTGCGCAGAACCATTATTTTTATGGTTGTGAGCAGTGCGCAAAAATGGGGGGGCGCAACTATATACTACGTATATATGTATGTGCGCACCCCACCTAGCGGGGGGTAGGTAGTCGTGCGATAAGCTCACGCACGACGACCACCCACCCCGCACTCAGGTGGGCACCATACCTTGATCACCTGAAAAAAGGAGTTGATGATTTTGGAATTTGAGTTTTTCATGGCGATGGTTCCGCCGACTGTAACCCATCAGGAAAAACAGGTCAGGGTTGCCGGAGGAAAGCCAGTGTTCTATGAGCCACCGGAATTAAAGGCAGCCAGACAGAAACTGGTAGCATACCTGGGACAGCATATACCAGATGAACCATATCACTGTGGGGTCAGGCTGATCACAAAGTGGTGCTTCCCCAGGGGAAAACATTTGGATGGTACCTACAGACTTTCCAAACCGGATACGGACAATCTGCAGAAACTATTAAAGGACTGCATGACGAAAGTTGGTTTCTGGGATGATGATGCACTGGTGGCTTCGGAAATCGTGGAAAAGTTCTGGGCGGAAGTCCCTGGGATTTATGTCCGGATCGACAGGCTGCCATGATCTGGCTGACACCCCAGGAACGAAAAGCTCTCTGGGAAGAATATCCAGAAGTACAGGAACTGTATGAAGAGTACAACGGTATTCTTCCGGAAGATGATGGAGCCTGGGAGAGAGTTGCAGAACGTTGTCACCAGATTAGAGAACAATGCCAGACGATGCAAGTAGAAGTTGCACTGCTGGATGTAGTGTGGCAGCTGAAATGTCTGGCAAAGAAAAAAAGATAGTCAAGCAAGAAAGGAGCCAGCCTCCGGCCGGGGCAAGGGTATACCGGGCTTCTTGAAAAGATGGGAAATGAATTATCCACGGAAGAGTGGAAACAAAAGAAGAAAGAGCAGAGAGCTATATTTACGGCACGTCAAAGGCTGCCTTATGAGGTTAAGCTTAAAAGACAGGCAATCAAAGCCTGGCAGTTCTATGAGGAAATCCTTAGCAGAGACATGAATGTACATGTAAGCGTGGGAGGATTGGATAGTATAACCCTGTATATCTGGTTGTGCAGTATCGGGATCGAACCTCATGCAATATCTATTTCTGGGGTGGAGGATAAGAGCATCCAGAAGGTGCACAGAGCTCTCGGAGTTGAGATTGTACGGTCATACAAGAGCAAGGTACAAGTGCTTAATGAAGTCGGATTTCCGGTTATCAGCAAAAAGATAGCTGGCAGAATCAATACTCTGCAACACCCTACAGAAAATAATAAAACTGTCCGTCATGCCATTATAACAGGTGAATGCGGAGAGCAGGGGCATTTTGCCAAGAATAGCCGGATGCAGCTACCGAAGAAATGGCTGGAGCTATTCGGTGGCTATGAGAATGAGAACGAAGGTGTCCATTATGGCAAGCCAGATCCGGACATCCCGGTATCAAATGAGTGCTGTTACTGGCTGAAAGAGAAGCCCTGCGATGACTGGGCGAAAAACCATAACAGTGTTCCGTACCTGGGAATGATGGCAAGTGAAGGAGGACAAAGGGAAGAGGCTTTGATAGATCATGGCTGTAATTATTATGGCAAGACAGTGATCAGATCCGCGCCGTTTGCAATATTCATGAGATCGGATATTTTAAGACTGGCACTTGCAATGGATAGATGGTATCACGATCATCTGGATTTCTTTGAAGTAAGATTTCACGCACAGCCTTATGGCCGGAATCCAGACGGCAGCTTTAAGGAGTATGTCCCCCTGGAATCTATTGTTCCGGAGATCTATGGTAAAATCGTCACTGATCCGATTGTAATTCTTCGAACGACAGGAGCACAGCGGACCGGATGCTCCATGTGTGGGTTTGGAATTCACCTGGAACAGCGTCCCCACAGGTTTGATAAACTCCGTGAGAAGAACCTAAAGGAATGGGAGTTCTGGATGTACCGTTGCTGTACAGATCCGGACACAGGAGAAAAGTATGGTTTGGGACGTGTGCTGGATTATATAGGTGTTGAATGGGAAAATCCTCCGGAAATACAGATGAGTATATTTGATTTTCCAGAGTATTTACCAGGATTGAGAGAAAGGAGCTAAACATGGATTTACCAAAATACATAACCTGTAAACACAGTACCGGCAGAGTAGGCGTACTGATCGGAGATTTTGGCGTGATTGCCTGGGCATTAAGTGCCGTAAACAAGGATAGAGGTGAAAAGGATGATAGAGATAATTGATACCAAGCAGGAAAAGGTAACGGATCGGGAAGCTGTTGAGGCGGCGAACACGATTAGGATGTACTGTAAAAACAATGACATCCACGATTGCGTATTTAACTGCGCGATACGGCAGGTATGCAGAGGATATTTTCGCAATTTGAACGTACCGATGCTGTGGCCAGAAATGGAGGTACCAGATGATTGATGAGAAGAGAGTGCTGCAGGTTGCCAGGGAATTAAGCATGAACCCGGACAAGGCCAAGAAGCTCCTGGAGGATGCCAGATCAGAACCGGCAATTCTGGCGCGGGTACATAGATACGAACTGCTTGTGGGAGGTGACAGAGGTGGAAGAAGTCAAGATAACCAGAAAGCTTCTGGACAGTTACAAGAAACTGAAAAGGGAGCTTCCAGTCCTTGAATATGAGTTGAATGAGCTGTGGATGACGGACAAGGGCATGGGGAACAGCGTGATCCTCAATGGAAAATCCGGATCCAAGAAGCCAGAGACAGTAGTTGGTTTTGACTGTGAAAAGTATAACCGGCGGAAAAAGACTTTGGCTAAGAAGAAAAAGCAGGTGGCAGTTATTGAGAAATGGATTGATGATATCCCAGACGGTCAGACCAGATGTGTGTTCAAGATGTTTTACCGGGATGGGATGACCTGGGAGAAGATAGCTGCCAAGACCGGATATTCCCAGAGCCCAGACTATCCAAGATTGTATATTCGGGATCCGTATTTGAAAAAGTGTGGGATTAAGTAAAAAATATCGTTTATATCGGATATATCATTGTACAATAACAATGAAGCCGAAGGCTCAGCGGAGCCGGTGGCTTAATCCTTTTAGTGTGGTGAAAAGTTTCTGACAAGCGATTGCCAGGTGTCACAGCCTGGCAGTTGATTTGGCAGATATCAGCCAAGGGATTGCCGGCGCCACAGCAGCCGAAATGATATCATAGTGCAGTCTGACACATTGGTACGCGGTTCGATTCCGTGTTGTATGAGCCTGGGGCAGTCATGTGTGAGGGAGCTCACTGCACTGCCGGAACACCTCCCCGATCGGGAGGGAGCATGAGCCGTTAAGCCGAGCCGCAGGTTCGAGTCCTGGTGTTCCGATTTAGCTCCTCACAATTTTATTCTTGGAAAGACATCTGACTATTAATGGTTAGGTGTCTTTTTATTGAAAAAAGAAAAAGGATGGTGTATTATGTTGAAAAAGGTTCAGAGGAGAGATAAGCATATGAAGCCACGTATATTTGTTAGTTCCACTTTTTATGATTTAAAATATATGAGAGATGATTTATCAAATTATATTAAAGCGCATGATTTTGAACCTATTATGTTTGAAGATGGAGATATAGGATATACCCCAGGGAAACATTTGGACGAATCTTGCTATGAAACGATGAAAAGTGCTGATATGGTAATTTTGATCATAGGTGGTAATTATGGTAGTCCTGCGTCTGGAGAGAATAAGGATGATTTTGAAGAATATCTTTCTATAACAAGGAAAGAATTTAAAACAGCAATTGATGAGGCAATTCCGATTTTTGCTTTTATAGATGCGTCTGTATATGCTGAATATGGAATATATGAAGAAAATGTGAATGCAATTGAATCTCAAAATTGTAAAATAAAGTTTAGAGCAACAAAAGATATTAATGTTTTTAGATTTATACGTGATATAAAGGCTGTTGGCAATATTTCAATAACTGAGTTTAAAAAATCGGGAGAAATAAAAAACTTTCTTGGAAAACAATGGTCTGATATGTTTAAAGCCTATTTAAAGTCATTAAGAGAAGATGCTAATACTATACAGGTTCATGATGCTATCGAGCGTTTAAACACAATGATGCAGCAAATGGAAGTAATGGTTAATGGATTAGGAAAGAAAATTTTTAATAATCAAGGACCGGAATTCGATCAATTAGTATTACAGCAAAGACGAATTAAAGCGCGCGAAATTGCAAGAAGAATGTCAAGATATATAACATGTACGTTTCAAGATGAGAGAACACGAAAAGACAATGTAGTGGCATTAGTAAATTGTTATAGAAATTATTTACAAAATGTAAAAGACGATAAAATTGATATGACAACTCCAGAGGGAACTAAATTATTTCAAGATTTTATAGGAGATTTGGTCGCAAATGGAATTAGTTTACAGCTTGTAAATGGAAGCTTACTAGAATGCGATGAGTTATTACGTGAATTTTGTGAGTCAGATGAGTTAAAAGAAGAAGTAATTAGAAACTTGACAAAAAATTCGTATTATAATTTATTACATAGAAGAACTGATGAAGAAATAATACAAGAAAAAACAAATAAATAGCAAATATGATAGGAGCAGTCCTTTGGGGCTGCTTTTCTATACTCAAAAAACGACGAATAGAGGTGATGAGACATGGCCAGAGCGCCGGATCCAAGAATTGAACAGGCGAAGGCTATGTGTCTGAAAGGCATGAAATTAGTTGAGATTGCAAGTCAGCTGAATCTGCCGGAAGGTACTGTTCGAAGTTGGAAAAATAGATATAAATGGGATTGCAACGTTGCAAAAGAAAAACGCAACGTTGCAAAAAGGAAAAAGGGCGGTCAGCCAGGCAATCAAAATGCAACCGGTCCGCCGGAGAATAAGAATGCAGTTAAGACAGGAGAGTTTGAGACTCTCTTTTTTGATTGCTTAGAACCAGATGAACAGAAGCTGATCCAGACAGTACAGCCAGATAAAGAGCAGCTGCTTCTGCAGGAGATTCAGCTGCTGACTGTCCGGGAACGGCGTATGTTAAAGCGGATTGAATCCCTGAAGCTCCTGGAGCAGACTTCGGATCCGGAAGATGACCAAGGGGAGGATGAGCTTGAAAAAGCACCTCCCGGAATGTCTGTTACAAAGTACAAATCTGGAATGGAGAAAGGCAAGCCAACACTCCTGAGGGAATACGAAGGAATCCTTGGTCAGATCCAGTCCATCGAGGATGCGTTGACCAGAGTCCAGGCCAGACGCCAGAGGGCAATTGAAGCCCTGCATAAATTTGGTTATGATGATGCACATCTGGAGCTTGAAACTATGAAGTTCGAGCTGGAGCTTCTGAAACAGGATGGACAGAACGAGGATGATACAGATGACGGCTTCCTGGAAGCCTTGAATGCTTCTGCCGAAAATGTCTGGGGTGATGAGGATGTATGAGAAACTAAGCAGCCTTAAGAAGCACCTGCAGCAGATGAAGCAGAACCGGACAACCAGACAGAACGGCCAGACATTTCACTTCTCTCCATTCTCAAAGAAGCAGAAACAGGTACTGACCTGGTGGTGCAAAGAATCCCCAGTCCATGACAAAGATGGAATCATAGCAGACGGAGCTATCCGATCAGGAAAGACTGTCAGCATGTCGCTGTCTTTTGTTATGTGGGCAATGAGCAGCTTTGCAGGTCAGAACTTTGCCATGTGCGGAAAGACAATCGGCTCCTTCCGGCGAAATGTTTTGTTCTGGCTGAAGCTCATGCTCCGATCAAGAGGTTACTCTATCACGGATCACAGAGCAGACAACTTGGTAGTTGTGCGGAAGAATGGTATTGAAAATTATTTCTACATCTTTGGCGGTAAAGATGAACGTTCTCAGGATCTTATTCAGGGTATTACACTGGCTGGTGTGTTCTTTGATGAGGTTGCACTGATGCCGGAATCCTTTGTCAACCAGGCAACAGGACGTTGCTCTGTGAAAGGCTCCAAGTTCTGGTTTAACTGTAACCCGGACGGGCCGTATCACTGGTTCAAGGTCAACTGGATCGATAAAGCCACGGGCTACCTGGGAAAAGAACAGGTCAGAAAGATCCGACAGAAGGCAAAAGCAGAAGGTAAAGATCCCGGACTAAAAGAGCTTCTGTATCTGCATTTCACCATGGATGACAATCTGTCGTTGGATGAAGAGGTAAAAGCCAGGTACCGCAGCATGTACATTGGCGTATTCTTCAAGCGTTACATCCTGGGATTATGGGCAGCAGCCGAGGGCGTTATTTATGATATGTTTGATGAAGCCAGGCATGTCCGCGATATCAAGGATTTCTTTCAGCTTCTGATCAACGGCAACCGATATGTTTCCTGTGACTATGGTACCCAGAATGCAACCGTCTTCCTGCTTTGGAACAAAGGCAGGGATGGAGTCTGGTACTGCATCCGGGAATATTACTATTCTGGTCGAGACAAGGGCAGACAGAAAACAGATTCTGAATATGCAGATGATTTAAAAAAATGGCTGGATGGTACGAAGATAAAAGCAATCATCGTGGATCCATCTGCAGCTTCCTTCATTGCAGAGCTCCGCAAGCGCGGGTACAAGGTTCTGAAAGCCAATAATGATGTGCTGGACGGAATCCGGCTGGTAGGAATGCTACTGAATTTGGAACTATTGAAATTTGCCAGCTCCTGTACAGAAACCATAAAAGAATTTGCTTCCTACATCTGGGATGAAAAAGCCTTGGAACGTGGGGAGGACAAGCCTGTTAAGCAGCACGATCACAGCTGTGACGCTGTACGTTACTTTGTGAGCACAGTGCTTGGCAGCAAGGTAGCGAGACTTCGAGAAATAAGTAGGTGAGAACGATGTATATATTTACAATTCCAAGAGAAAAATTTGATGAACGGGCACCGGATAAAAGGATCATCCGTCAGCTGATCAGTAAGCACATCAGCCTGGTTGGAGATCTGAAAAAGAACATGGCTTATTACCAGGGCAAACATAAGATCCTGGAAGATGCTAAGCGGGAAAACAGGCTGGTATGCAACCATGCAAAGGACATTTCAGACACAGCCAGCAGTTATTTTATCGGAAATCCGGTTACTTATAAGTCAGATGCTGATATAAAGGATTTGACAGATTCATTGGAGACAGCAGGGGCGGATGAGACTGACGGTGATAATGGTCTGGATCTTTCCATCTATGGCCTGGCTTACGAATATGTGTATGTGAAAGAAAATGAGAATAATCTACTGACCAAGAACCTGTCCCCGGAAAATACGTTCATGGTAAAAGATGACAGCATAGAGGAAAACGAGCTCTTTGCTGTCTATTATTATGTCCGGAAAGATGATTCGGGGACGGGACCGGAGCATTACATAGCAACCGTGCTGACGCCGAATTACAAGTATGAGCTGGACATCCAGAACAATGAAGTACCACAGCTGACAACAGAACTGCCAGCTCACCATTATCTGGGAGAAATCCCGATTATTGAGTATCTAAACAATAAGCTGGCAATCGGTGACTTTGAGCTTCAGATTCCTCTGATCGATGCATACAACGCGCTGATGAGCGACCGTATCACAGACAAGGAGCAGTTTATTGATGCCATCCTTGCCATTTATGGCACACTGCTCTCTGATGAGGACGAGCCAGGCACAGATGAGGAAGACCAGAACATTAAGAAGGTAAAGGATAGACTGAGAAAGTACAAAGTACTGGAAATGCCAGATACAGCTAAGGCAGAATATCTGACCAGGACTTTTGACGAATCTGGCGTGGAGATTCTGAAAAAAGCTATTGAGCAGGATATCCACAAGTTTTCCCACATTCCTTGTATGTCGGACGAATCCTTTGGTGGAAATGTGTCTGGTGTGGCCATGGAATTTAAGCTTCTGGGAATGGAGAATATTACCAAGATAAAGACCAGATATTACCGAAAGGGGCTGCGGAAGCGCCTCCGGATCTTCTGTAATTACCTGGCGCTCCATGGCAAGAGTGTGGATCCGACCGGAATCACAATGATATTCACCAGGGCACTTCCGAAGAATCTGTTGGAGATATCCCAAATCGTGGCAAACCTGTGGGGAAAGGTAAGCAGAAAAACACTACTGTCCCAGGTACCGTTCGTGGATGATGTGGACGAGGAGCTGAAAGCTCTGGACGAAGAGACAGAAGAGAACCTGAAACGGCAGCAGGAGATCTTCGGCATGCAGGAGAACACACCACCGCAAGATGGTAATCCGGATCAGAAGGAACCAGATAAATCTGAAAAGGATGATGCTGAATGAGTAACTACTGGGAAAGACGCGCCGTGTGGGATTTATACAAGAACCTGGATGATGCGGAAGCCACGGCTGATCTGATCGCAAAAGTGTACAGAAGTGCTTCCATGAATCTGACTTACGCTGCGAAAGATATATTTGAAAAGTATATGACAAAGCATAAATTGTCAGAGGCAGAAGCCCGCCGGTTATTAGATACCTTACAGGATAAGACTTCTCTGGATGAACTATTGCAGACATTGAAGAATAAAGATTATTCTGAAAAGACCAAGCAGGAGCTTGTCCAGGAGCTGGAAGCTCCTGCATACCGCGCAAGGATTGAAAGACTCCAGGACGTTATGCAGCAGGTAGACAGGTTGATGGAAAACGTCTATCACCAGGAGCAGCAGTTTGACACCAGTTTCCTACGTAATTTGGGAGAGAAAGCTTATTACCAGTCCATTTACAATATCCAGAAGCGTACCGGTCTTGGTTTCAGCTTTTCCCATATCAGCCAGAAACAGGTTGATCAGGTGCTACGGATGAACTGGTCTGGAAAGCATTACTCAAAGCGTATCTGGAAGAACACAGAAAATCTGGCGCAGACATTGAAAGAAGAAATGCTGGTCAGTCTTCTCACAGGCCGTACTGATCGGGAAACAGCACAGATTATTGAATACAAGTTTGGGGCGGGAGCTATCCAGGCAAGACGGTTGGTGAGGACAGAGAGCTGCTTTGTAGCTGGTGAGCTTACCGCCAGGGCTTATGAGGAGTGCAGCGTAGAGAAATACCGGTATCTCGCAACCCTGGACTTACGTACCAGTGAGATCTGTCGGAGTCTGGATGGAAAAGTCTTTTTACTGTCAGAGAGGCAAGCGGGAAAGAACTATCCGCCCATGCATCCCTGGTGCCGTTCTACAACCATTAGTATTATTGATGAAAAAACTCTCGCCCGGATGAAAAGAAGCGCCTATAACCCGGCTACAGGCCGTATAGAGAAAGTACCAGCGAATATGACATATGACCAGTGGTATGAAAAATATGTGAAAGGGAATGCCAAAGCTGAGGCGCAGGAGAAAGCAGGTAAGAATGCATCAGCTGATCAGAGACAATATGGACAGGAGAGAGAATCTCGACAGTCAAAGTTTTCAGAACATTTTACTGAATTAAACAATGGTCAGAAAGACACCATTACGGTCAGAAGGCTTATGAACAATCTTAACAAAACAGAAGTTGGAAAAGAAACTGTTTCATACATTTCTGAGCATCCGGAATTAAACATAAATATGTGCTATAAAGTAGATGCACCTGAAAATGTTTTGGGATTGCAAGATGGGAATGATATTTATATCTATGCGACCAGAACAGTTACAGTACAGAAAACAGCCGAGACACTGGTACATGAAATTACACATCATAAATACGATATTGGTGGTAATCAGTGGTCTGAATGTGTGTGTAGAGCGCAGGAAACAAAGCATCGAAAAGGTGTTGATAAATTGACTGGTGAAGAGCTGCGTGATATAATTAAATCAGTTAAGGAAGATTATCCGGATTATAAATGGAGGTAGTGACATGAACAAGGCTGAGGAATTGTTTCAAAGAATAATAAAAATGAGAAATGGCGAAGAAGTAGTCTGTAGTCATTGCAAAAAAGGAGTAATGGTTCCTATAGGCGATTATAAAACAACAAAATGTTTTCGTTGCAATAATTGTGGAACACGATTAAACATGGACTAATACCACCAGTTAGAAAATGACCGGTGGTATTTTATTACTTGAAAATATCAATACAGTTATAAAAATAATGATAGCACGCCGTAAGACGTGTTATTTTTGTGCTTATTTTTAAGAAAGTGAGGATGAAGAAAATGAAAAGAAGAGTAACCAAAAGAATTGCAGTATTAATTGCACTGGTAATCCTAGTGTGTTTTGCAGCTACTGGTTGTACAGAAGCTGACCAGGTGAGTGCGAACATTTCACAGGAGGCAGATAACTTCAATGTAACTAGAAAACTTACTGTTTTGAATGCCAGAACAGATACAATTCTGTTAGAACTGACAGGAACATTTGCGCTAAAAAATAACTCTTCAAGTGAACTGGAAGTAATTATTGAGACTGCAGAAGGAAAGTATCAGAAAGATTATGTATATCTGAATGATTATACTATGTATGTAGTCGAAGATATTTCCGGATCGGATGTGGACAAGTACCATTATGAAATTAACTTTCTTCCACAATGGGGACTTAAAGTCACGCATAATGATTAAATTTGCGCCGGTGCAAGAGGAGGTGAGAACCATGAAAGTAAAAGCAATCAAGCGTTACAGCGACATACGTCTGCACAAGGTAATCGAATCTGGTACCGTCCTGGATGTGGACGAGGCCAGAGCAGATCACCTGGTGAAGGAAGGTATGGCTGAAATCGTGAAGGAACCAGCTAAGACCGCACAGAGAAAGGAATAGGTGATCCAATTATCTCCCTCTGGGACGCAGGGTGACGCGTCTTATTTTTATGCTCCGAAACGAGGGTAAACTAGAAAATCTGAAACGAATGGCCCGGGCCCTGAAAGGGAATAGGCTGGGCGGAAAGGATAGACATGAGAAATAGAATTGTAAAAGCATTTTGTAAAGTACCAATGAACCTGCAGCTTTTTGCAGAAGGAGGAGACGGCGCTGGGGCTGATGGCGGCAATGGCGGTGGATCTGGCGAGGGCGCAGGCGGTGAAGGTGGAGCTGGTGGAGATACCCCTCCATCTTTTGATGACTTCCTGAAAACAGGCGGCAACCAGGCGGAGTTTGACAGACGTGTCCAGAAGGCGGTCAATACGGCAGTGACAAAAGCCCAGGAGAAGTGGCAGGCACTGGCGGATGATAAGCTTTCCGAAGCCGAGAAGCTGGCAAAGATGACCAAGGAAGAAAAAGCGCAGTACATGCAGCAGAAAAGAGAAAAGGAACTTACCGACAGAGAGGCAGCAATCACACGCAAGGAACTGATGGCAGAAGCCAAGAACACCCTTGCCAGTGACGGGCTTCCCCAAGAGCTTGCAGAGGTGCTGAATTATTCAGACGCTGATACCTGCAAGAAATCCATGGAGAAAGTCAAGGAAGTGTTCCAGAGGGCTGTAGAAACTGCAGTGGAGGAAAAGCTGAAAGGCGGCAAGCCTCCGAAAAAAGCATCTGGCGGTGACGCACAGAAAGCCCTGGAAGAACAGGTGTATAACATTATGATGGGTAGAAATTAAAGGAGAGTGAATAAAGTATGGCAATTAACACATTAGCAGCTGCAACCTTATTTATGACTATGCTGGATAAGGTAGCAGTACAGGAAGCAACCACCGGTTGGATGGACGCCAATGCAGGACGTGTGATCTATAATGGTGGTGATGAAGTAAAAATCCCGACAATGGCCCTTCAGGGAATGGGAGATTATGACAGGGACAATGGATATACACAGGGCTCTGTTACTCTGAAATATCAGACTAAAACAATGACTCAGGATCGTGGACGTCTGTTCAATCTTGATCCAATGGATATTAACGAGGCGAACTTCATTCCAACAGCGTCTGCTGTTATGGGTGAGTTCCAGAGAATGCACGTAGTGCCGGAGATCGACGCTTACCGTCTCTCTAAAGTAGCTACAGAGGCAATCACAGCTGAAAAGGCAGGAATGGTGGATTACGGCTATACTCCGGGAGCCACTGGAACTTCTGCGCTTAGAGCTTTTAAAGAAGGTATCAAGGCGGTACAGGATAACTATACCGGACCTCTTGTATGCCAGGCAACTACTGATTTTATCATGGAGCTGGAATTGGAACTTGCCGGAAAGATTACCGCGACAACCTTTTCTAAAGGCGGTATTGACACACAGGTTCCTTCTGTGGATCGTGTGCCGATTATTCCAACATCCTCTAACCGTATGTATACTTCTATCAAAATCAATGATGGAAAATCAGAAGGACAGAAACAGGGCGGTTATGAAAAGGGAGCCACTGCAAAGAATATCAACTTCTTTATCTGCCCAGTAACCACACCGATTGCGATCACAAAACAGGATGTCATGAGAATCTTTGATCCGCTGGTTAACCAGAAATTAAACGCATGGCAGCTGGATTATCGTAGATTCCATGATATCTGGATCCTGGAAAACAAACTGGATTCCGTTTATGTGAATATCAAGGAGGCAAAAGCATGAGAGTGATCAGAGAAAATGTAGAACGTGAAGTGGATGCTTCCAAGTGTGAGCAACTGCTCAAAGACGGATATGAGCTGGTAGAGACTTCCGGGGATTCCAAAAAGGAATCCCCAGAGGCAAAAGCTCCTGGAGACCTTGACAGCATGGGCCTGGCAGAGCTTCGGGCTGTTGCCAAAGAAAAAGGTCTTTCCGGCTATTCCAGTCTGAGCAAAGAAGAACTGCTTGGTGTCCTGAAAGGGTGATTGGATTGACGGATGAAGAGAAAGTAAAAGCCATAGAGCGTTTGAAAATCCTTACCGGCAACAATGATGAGAAACTGATTGGAGTATTGATTGACGAGGCGGAAGCGTTTGTTCTGGGGTATACCAACCGGACCAGGCTTGTTACCGGGCTTGAAAAAGCTGTGCGCGATCTTGCTGTGATTGCCTTGAACCGTCTGGGAACAGAGGGCGAGACAGGCAGAAGTGAAGGTGGTGAGTCCTATTCTTTCGACAATGCTCCCAGGCAGATTTATGATGTACTGAACCGTTTCCGGCTAGCCAGAGTGGGAGGCAGAACCTATGAGACTAAGACAAAGCAGACTTGAGACTTATTATCACAGAAAACGGATGGTAAAAAAGGACAGAGAGGGCAGCACTTACGAAGAGTACAGTGCTGCCAGTTCTTTTTCTGGGGAATCCTGGCCTGCTTCCGGGAAAGTCCAGGCGCAGCAGTATGGACAGCGACTTGGGTACATCCGTAATGTGAAAATTGATGGAGGATATGCCATCAAGCCGGATGAAAATGGACGGTTGCATTACATTCTGGATAATGGTATTGATCTGATGGAATTGGATGGAATCTGCCTGTTCGTTAGTGAGAATACTGAGCCGGATTACAGGATTGTTGCAATTAAACCATACCGTTTTCTGACGCTGGAGGTGGAACGGACATGAGTGCGGAAGGTCTGGATGAACTGGAAATGAAGTTGAATCAACTGGCAGATATAGATCTGAAAAAGGCGGTTTCGGATGCAGTTCAAACTGTCAGAAGTGCTGCTATGAGTGTGCATGTAGACACGGGAGAATTGCAACAGAGTATTCATGCAGATGTGGAAGAAAACGGTGATACGGTAACTGGCACCTGCTGGACAAATAAGCCATATGCGCCTTACCTGGAATTTGGTACCGGACCGAAAGGTCAGGAGAACCATGCGGGCATTTCACCAGAGATTACGCCAGCCTATACGCAGAATCCCTGGTGGATCCATGAAAGCCAGGTGGATAGGCGTGTGGCTGAGAAATACCACTGGTTTTACCTGGATACTCCAGATGGCCGCTTTTATCTGTGCACTGGACAGCCCGCCTATCCGTTCATGTATCCGGCGTTAAAAGACAGTCAGGATCAGATCCTGGAAGGAATGAAAGCTGATTTTTCAGCTGCTATAAAGGAGAGCATTAAATGAAAAATGTAAAAGATGAAGTATTCGCGGCACTGTTCACTGTTTCAGAGCATGTGTCTGATACATACCCGAAAGAATGGGCAGGGAATGAACCAACCATTCAGTTTACCGAAGAAGACAACAGCGTCTTTGAAGGCAGTGGAAGTGCAGAAGGAATGAGAGAAGATAAATCCAAGGTACGGTACCGCATTGATATCTGGGATTTTAAAAATACCTCACCAACTGCGGTTGCTGTAGATAAGGCTGTGTCCGCTCTCGGGTTAAAGCGTATCGGCTGTGCAGATGTTCCGGATCCATCCGGCATGAAGCATAAGCAGATGAGGTACGAAGGAATTATTGATATGGATTCAGACCAGGTATACTGGCTGAATTAAGAAAGGAGATCGAAGCATGTTAGCAAATGGTGCAAAGTTAGGATATAAAAAGAAATCTGAAGCAAGCTCTGCGTATAAAGACCTTCCGGGATTGAAAGAGATTCCGGAGCTTGGCTCAGAGCCGGAAAAAGTAGAAAATACAACTCTTACAGACCCTCATAAGATGTATGAGCTTGGAATTGGTGACTTACCAGATATGGTGTATAAGTACAAGTACGATAACACTAAGGCGGACAGCCCGTATCGTGTTATGCGTCAAGCGGCAGAGGACAAAGAAGTATTAAGTTTTGAAGAGTCAGATATAGATGGCACCAAAATCCAGTATGACGCACAGGTCTCCGTAAAACGTACTGGTGGAGGCGTCAACGGCGTGATCGAGTTCGAACTGACTATGATCGTGCAGTCTGATATTGTATACGTGGATCCGGCATAAGGAGGTAGCACATGGAGAGTTTAGGCGGATTAAATGATGTGTCCGAAAAGGACGAGATGAAAGAGGAAAAGGTTGTAAACCTGGATGAAGAGAAAAAGAAGCGCAAGCCCTTCTGGTACTGGACAGTAAAATGCAGGGATTACAGACTGAAACTGAAAGCTTCTACAATTGGTAAGCTGGAGAACAAGTATCGCCAGAATATTATGAACCTGGTGGAAGACATGCCCTCCCTGTCGGTCATGCTGACTATTATTCAGGCGGCTATGGAGCCCTGGGAGCATGGGATTGATTACCCGGATATCCAGAAGATTTACGATTCCTGGACAGAGGAAGGTGGAAACCAGGTTGATCTGTTTAAAAAGGTGGTAATCCCTACCCTGGTGGTTTCGGGTTTTTTCCCGGAGAAACAGGCTCAGAGCATCATGGAGGAGCTGGAGAACCGATAAAGACAACCTCAGAGTTTCTGAGCGAGTTGTACCCATATGCCCTTGATGCAGGTATTTCCATTGACCTGTTTTGGAATTCTTCTGTAAATGAGATCATAGACATGTTGGAAAGCTACGGCAGACGGAAAGAGCAGGAACGTAAGCTGAAAATTCAGGACGATTTCATTATAGCAGAAGTGATTGCACTTAATATCCTGGCACCTGTTGCTGGTGATAAAGAAGCAATGCCCCATCCCTGGGATTATTATCCCAGTTTCTTTGAAGCAGAGAAAAAGTCCTGGGAAGAGAACCAGCTGAAACAGCAGATGGAAGACTATAGGGAACGAAGAAAAGCATATATTGCAGAAGTAAACAGACGAAGGCAGTTAGGCTTATAACCCGACTGCCAGTTTTTATGCCCTGAGGAGGTGAAATGAATGGCAGATGATAAGAATCTTGCAACCTTAAAGGTTACCGTGACAGCGGATAAGAGCCCATTGAAAAAAGCGCTGGACAGTGCCAAACAGGACACTGAGAGAAGTACTTCACAGATCCAGGGGATGCTGCAGAAAATCAGGAAAACAATGTCCTCTGTTTCTTTAAAGGGAATGGTAAAAGACTTTCAGGTAAAATCCGGGATAAAGGTTCCAACGCAGGAGTTTCAGGAGCTTCGGGAGGAAGCAGGCCAAGCAAGAGATGCTTTGGCTGATTTACTTGAAAAGCAGAAAAAACTGGAGGCACTTGGTGTCAAAGAACAGAGCAGGGAATGGAAATCATTGCAATATGACATCGAAAAGGCAAAGAATGCCGTTGAAGGATATAAAGCTGAGATGTCAGAGATGAAAGCAAATGGTGCGGATGTAGAGAGACCGGTATCTCTTCCAAAGCAGGCAATGGGATTGGGAAAATCAGTTGTCGGTGGCATTGGTAAGGTAGCAGGTCTCGGTGCATCAGCGGTTTCGAAAGGCTGGGGTGGACTGGTAAGAATCCTTGGCGGAGTCACCTCTGCATTTTCAAAAGTAGGCGGTGTGATCAGACGTACATCTGGTTTATTCGGTGCACTGATTCAGAAATTCACAAGCGGAATTCCTATCCTAAACCGGTTCACCGGTGGAGTAAAAGACAATGGCAGTTCCTTTGGCGGCGGACTGAAAAATCTGCTGAAGTATTCCTTGGGAATCCGAAGTCTGTTTGCCTTGGTGAACAAGCTACGGAGTGCACTGGTGGATGGATTCAAAAATCTGTCTCAATACAGCGGGGATACCAATAACAGCCTTTCCATGCTGATGTCCTCCTTGACTCAGCTGAAAAATGCTTTTGCAGCAGCATTTGCACCGGTACTGAATATTGTGGCACCAATCCTGAATGCAGTAATCCAGAAAATCATTTCTGTGGTAAATGCAATTGGACAGCTTACCAGTGCTTTGACCGGCGCCGGTACCTTTATCAAAGCCAAACAGCTGAACCAGAATTATGCTGCAAGTCTTGACAAGAACACAAAGAGTGCCAACAAGGCAAATGATGCAAATAAAAAGCTGCAGCGCACACTTCTTGGGTTCGACCAGATCAATAAACTGGATGATACGTCCGGTTCCAGTTCTTCTGACAGTGCCGGTACTGGCGGCCTTACTGGAAAGGACATGTTTGAGACACTGAATGTTTCAAACGAAATGAAAGCACTTGCAGCGCAGATCAAGGAAGCCTGGAGAAATGCTGATTTTACCGAAATTGGCAGAATAGTCGGACGCAAGCTGAATTCAGCCTTGCAGAACATTCCATGGGATTCTATTCAGAATACCTGCAACCGGATTGCAAAGAGCACAGCTACATTCCTGAATGGTTTCATAGAGGCTACGGACTGGAATTTGGTTGGGAACACGCTATCCCAGGGAATCAACACGGTATTCGGAACGGCTAATACCTTTGCTGAGAATTTCAACTGGGAGAGCCTTGGAAATGCCGTGGGAAACGGTATCAATGGTGCTCTTGGCGGTCTTGACTGGAATCTGATCAATGAGACGGTCTTTAATATTGCAAAAGGTATTACGGATGGACTGAACGGATTTATCCAGACAACAGACTGGGGACTGGTAGGGCAGTCGCTTGGAAACGGGATTAATACAGTTATAGGTTTTATTCACACTGCAATAGAGAATTTTGACTGGATTGGAACCGGTAATGCGTTGTCTGAATTTGTAAACAGCGCGATCCAGACGGTTGACTTTGCTGGCATTGGAGATACATTCTCCGATGGCTTGAAAGGTCTGCTGGATTTTGGAATAACTGCTCTTGAAGGGATTGACTGGTACCAGCTGGGAGAAAAAGTCTGGGAAGGTCTTGCGGCAATTGACTGGAATGGAATCGCAGACCGTACTTTCGAACTGATCGGTGCGGCCTTTGGAGGTCTTGCGGCTTTCTTGGGAGGCGTAATCAGCGAAAAAGTGCAGGAGGCAAAGCAGTATTTCCAGAAGAAGATTGAAGAGTGCGGTGGAAATGTAGTTGAAGGTATTTTTAAAGGTATTGTTGATGGTGTGAAGGGAATCGGTACCTGGATCAAGCAGCATATCTTTGATCCATTTATCGATGGTTTCAAAAATGCATTCGGAATTCACAGTCCATCGACAGTCATGGCTGAACAGGGGGGCTTTATTATTTCAGGACTCCTGAAAGGTCTGAAGGATAATATCGGTTCTGTCTTAACCTGGATTGGAAAAATTCCAGGAAGGGTGAAGGACAAGCTGTCAGATGCCAAGGACTGGCTGGTTGAGACTGGCGGAAATGTTTTATCTGGTTTAAAAGATGGATTGAGTGAAAAATGGGACAGCATAGGGGACTGGTTTCAGGATCTTCCAAATAAGATCAGCAATGCAATCCCAGATTTGTTCAATACCGGAAAAAATGCAATCCAGAATTTTGCCAGTGGATTTGGTTCCGTACATATTCCGCTACCGCATGTTTCTGTATCCTGGAATAAACACAACGTAGGTCCTGTGAGTTTCTCTACACCAAGCTTTGGATTGAGTTGGTATGCTAAAGGCGGTTTCCCAGAGAACGGTGAAATGTTCATGGCACGCGAGAGCGGCCCTGAGTTGGTCGGCCGAATGGGAAGCAAAAATGCCGTTGCCAACAATAATCAGATTATCGAAGGTATCCGTGCCGGTGTATATGATGCTGTGGTAAATGCGCTGGAGAGCAGATCACAGTCCAAAGACGAAGAGGCAGAGATCCATATTTACCTGGAAGGTGATGCAGACAAGCTGTTTAAGATTGTCCGAAAAAAGGGACAGCAGTATCAGAAATCTACTGGGAAACCAGTATTTAGTTAGGAGGTGGTCGGTTGAGTGACTTTGTAAGCAGTGGAACAACTACTACAAAAACATCTTCAGATATTGAAATTGATGGAGTACCAATGCCAGGTCTTAAGCTGAATGGTCTTACCGTGACCAAAGAAAAAATATGGTCAAAAAATACCGGACGTGCAGCTAATGGCGAAATGGTGGGAGACCTGATTGCGATTAAATATACTTTGAAATGCAGCTGGCCGCCGCTGACAAGAGAGCAGGCAGTGGTGATTGATAAAGCCGTTTCCCCTGCTTTTTTTAATGTGACTTTCCTGGATCCCGGGACAAATACCAAAGTAACGAAAAGATTTTATGCAGGCGCTCCAGCCTACCCTGTATATACCTACCGTAAAGGTGTGAAGACGTACCAGGGTGTGGCTGTGGACCTGATTCAAAAATAGGAGGAAAACAAAATGTTAAAAGGAACAAAATCAGTATCTATGAATTTCAACAGCATGATCAATGGCAGACCTGTTGTGTACATGTCTGCGCAGATCCCGGAAGCCGGGAACGCGAGTACCAGCATTACTGTCCAGGACCGTGACTTGTACGAGGCAAACAGGGCAGAATGCAGAAAAGATATTGAAGCATTTAACCAGATTGTCTATGCAGCTGAGGACGAGCGTGTAACAGGAGGTACCGCAGATGAAACTGAAAAATAAAGATATATTAAATTTTGTCAATGGCTGTGCTTCCTTAAGGGAGAAGCGGCTGCCGGTAAAGCTTGGATATGCGATCAAAAAGAATCTGGCAGCAGTCAGTGATGCAGCCAATGCCTATGATGCAGAGCGTCAGGAACTGCTTGAGAAATACGCAGCAAAAGGTGAAGATGGAAAGTTCCTGGTTGAGAACGGGCAGTATTCCATTGAGGACAAAGAGGGCTTTGCAAAAGACCTGGATGAGCTTCTGGCGATTGAGACAGAGGTTGGTATCCATACTGTTCCTGAGGAAGAGATTGAGAAATGTGATGATCCACGTTATGATGCCCTGACAGTGGCTGACCTGGAAACACTTGAGATCATGACTGAGTAGGAGGTGGTCCTGTGTATCAGTCTTCAGAAGCTTTTGGAAACCTGGTACTACAGGATTCCCGAACTTTTAAAGCACTCATCACTTATGATGATGTATCCATAACAAATGCCAAAAGCATTAAGTTTACTGGCGGAGCAGAAGGGGAGGATGATTTTTCCCTTGGCTCCACAGTGAGCCAGTACGTTACCATCACAATTCCGAATCCGGGAAAAGCCATTGAGGGGCATGAGCTCCTGGTCCAGATCGGAATGGAAGTGAACGGTCTGGTGGAATACATCCCCATGGGGTATTTCACGCCTGGAAAACCATCCAGAAATGAAGAACAGATTGAGTTTACAGCCTATGACCGGATGATGAAAACAGAGCGTGCATTCTCTATGGATGGAGACAGTACGGATACGGCGGCGGTTCTGAAAAGGATCCAGGAAATCACAGGGGTGATGGTTGTAACAGATGGTCTTTCCGGCATTTCCATGAAAGTTCCGAAAGGTTACAGCTGCAGGGAGGTCCTTTCTTACGCAGCACAGCTTCATGGCTGTTTTGCAGTATGTAACAGAAACGGACAGATTGAACTGCACAGCTACGTGGACGGTGGTTATACAATCAGCACCGGCAGATACTGGGATTCTTTTGAACACAACGATTACCTGTTCCAGGTGGAAAAGCTTACCTGCTACACTGGCCAGGATGAAGAGGGGAAAGATGTTTCTGTTTCATCCGGAGACGGACCAAGGGCAGTGATCTTTTCCAATCCGTTTATGACACAGGATACCCTGGACAAAGTGATGGATTCCCTGAAAGGTTTTTCCTATATGCCAGGCTCCCTCCGGATGATGGGAGACCCACGGCTGGATCCGTGGGACGTCCTCACCGTGGAAGACAGAAAAGGGGGATCCTACAAGGTTCCGCTGATGAAACTGGAAAGGGAGTATGATGGTGGTTTTACGGATTCTGTGGAGGCTGTGGGTTTATCAGAAGATGAAACAAATGCAAATTGGAAAGGTCCTACCACAAAAGAAATGGAGCGGTATTATGCACAGCTGGTGATGATCGACCACGCAATGATCAATAAGCTGGATGTGGATACTGCCAATTTGAAATTTGCAACAATCCAGAATCTGAATGCGGTCAATGCGACGGTACAGAACCTGGATGCTGAGTTTGGAAGCTTCAGGGATCTGACTGCTACAAATTTTACTGCCGCCAATGCAAAGATCAATATCCTGGATTCCGGTTATGCCAATATCAAAACGCTGCTTGCCGGCGGTGCGGGCGTGGGGGATCTGCAGAACATCCACCTTACTTCCCAGAATGCTGTGATTGACTCTGCACTGATCAGAACTGCAGTTATGCAGACGGTCACGGTCGGGGATCTTTTAAGCGGCACTATTTCCACCAATAAATTTATGATTACATCTGACGATGGCGGGATTAAGATTCAGGGGGCAACCCAGCAGTGGAGGGACACGGACGGAACTGTCCGGATGCAGGCTGGCAGGGATGCAAACGGTGATTTTACCTTTTCCCTGTTCGATAAGACCGGAAAAGGGATTCTGCTGGATGCCACAGGTGTGAAAGAAGGAGCTATTGCAGATGGTCTGATCGTGAATAAGATGGTGGCGGATAACGCAGCCATTGCCGGCACTAAGCTGGATATCCCTTCGGTGGTATCAGCTATCAATGGCAGCTCCCAGAGTATCAAGAGCAGCCGGATCTGGTTTGACGATCAGAACCAGAGCCTGAACCAATTATACAGCCAGATGAATACCAACATTGTCAGTGCTTCTACAACTGCATCCAATGCCGCCAGTACCGCAAATGCCGCCAGCAACACGGCAAATGCAGCTTCTGACGCGGCGAAGAAAGCCCTGGACACTTTGTCCGAGATTTCTACCCTGGATGCAATCGGGGCTTCCCTGGACAATGATGCGCATGTGGTCCATACCTATACGGATGGTTCCGGTGGGGATTACAGCAGCTGTCATACCACTTTTTCCGTGTATCTGGGTGATACGGATGTTTCCGATCACATTGACCAGATTACGGTGAAAGCTTCTGAAGGTGTAAGCGGTACCTGGAACCCGAAAACCAGAACGTATCAGGTCACAGCAATGACTTCTGACAACGGCTACGTGGATATTTCGGGGCTTTACGGACTGGAAGGGAAAGTTCTTCTGGTCGGTGGAAAAGGGCTTGTTGTAGGCGGTAAAACGCTTGTTGTAAAGTCAATGGGCTCCTGGATCACCAAGAGATTTTCCATCAGCAAGGCAAAGGACGGAAAGATTGGTCTCAGTTATGACCTTCGTGTCAGCAGCCAGGTGATCCGGAAACAAAAGGACGGAAAGACTCTGGTTCCGGAAAGTGTGACTTTCTCAGCATTTAAGAATGACAATGGGATCATCAGCAGCTATTCCGGAATTTTTCAGATCGAGGAATCAAAAGACAATGGAAAGACCTATGTTTTGAAGTATGGTTCTTCATCTGCTGAGATCATGAAGATATATGCTCCCTCCGGAGCTGACGTGAACATGATCCGCTGTACCCTATATGATGCGTCCGGAGCCCAGAACCTGGATACCCAGACCGTCATGCTCCTGGCAGATGCGGAAGGGCTGGCTGATGATATCAAAGCCGCCCAGAACACTGCAGACCAGGCAAAAGCTGCCATTGTCACGACAAACCAGAAAGTAGCCAACATTGAGACAAGCGTGGACGGTTTGAAGATGAATCTGTCCGAGATGACTACAGACCTTCACGGTCTGGTGGGAAATTCGCTTCTGTACAATGTCCGTTATCACGACAACGAAGACGGCACAACAACCGTGACTGCAGTTGTGTACCAGAATGGAAGCGAGGTCACAAAGAATTATCCGGCAGCATGGTTTTCCTGGAGAAAAAAGACTGAAAGCGGTGAGAGCTTCCTGGGTTACGGCTACAGTATCAAAGTAAAGAATGAAGATTACATGTTTGGTGGTGTGGTGATCGGACGATTTACCACATACAAGACTGCAGCACTCATAGTAGGCGGCAAACTCCTTGTGATCGGAGGGAAAGCTGTCAATCTGAATGTAGATGCGGTATAAAGAAAGGAGATTAAGCTATGGCATTACCACAAGACGGTCAGGACGCAAACGGCCTCACAAAAGTAACACAGATTCCCGCAGGGAAAGAATTGATGTTCATCGATCCCACCACGAATGAGGGTGGGATTATTACGTTGGAGGATTTGACGAAGCAGATTTTGAATGGACTCGCTTCACAGGCATTTGCCCTGGATGCCGGACAGATGACACTTCTAGCGGCACTCAACAAATTAAATAGTGATAAGGTCTCATATACAAAATACGTAACTGTCAGCCCTGAAAAAGAATCTTCACTTATATTAGACGATGCAAGTACATATCTAGTTTGTTATGCTGGAATTGACGCAGATAATGTTAAGAATATTGGTTTCTCCGTAGTTATTAGTAGATCGTCAAGCAGAACTAAAGGAAGTGTACTGAATATCAAAACAGAGATTCCTCAGATAAAATTAAGTTTAAACGAAAACGTATTAAAAATTACAGCTACTACATGGGGTAGAATTTCCGCAATCAAATTATGAAATAGCAAGATTAGAATTTACTATTATGAACGCAGCAGCCAGTAATATTTCCATAAAACCAGCATTTTATATTATCGGCTTCAATTGATGGAAAAAATACAAATATTGAATCCAATGCCATGTATAACAGTGTAATTGTGTTGTACGCAGCATAAGTGAATTATATTATCTTTAAATATAGTATCATTATATCCACCACCATAAGAGAAAAATACGTAAGCACCATAATCTTCAAGCTTTTTAGAGAAAGTTTTTGTAGAATTTAAAACTGATAACGCACGGTTACTATTTTATATTTCATAAATCTTTAAGCCAACTTGAATATAACGATTGTACATCCACCAGATAAGCTAATCTTATACTGAAATGAAATGTTGCTATTAGTATATTTCATTTCAATGGTGTTGTCGTAATCCACGCCTTTAACAAGCGTTTCGATAAAAGAACCGTTCTGTTTCTGAATATTAACTATAGATAATGAACTTATCTTGTATCCTCCATCACGATAGGTTGAAACTAGATAAAGTCCCGGAACAAGAGGAACAGTAACTAGTGTATTGTTGATTATACCTTTATGAAAAGGTTTTAACATATCACTATTTTATTTGCTGGAGCTTATAGGAAAAAGTAGCTTCCTTATCATAATACCAATTATACTTGCGGTAAGGAGGTGATACTTTTATGACAGAAAATTTTATTAAAAATGTAGTGGCAGCTATGCAGGACAGTTTAACAGATGAACAACTACAGAAACTGGAAAACGTATTAGCAATTAATCTACATGGATTGGAAGTAAAAGAGGAATGTACACAATTAGTAACATCAGAGCGGCATTGGGAACGAATTCTGAAAATGTACATAGCCAGTAAGCGCTTAGAAAATTGTGCGGAATCTACTCTGCTTGCTTACAAACGGTGTATTTCAATGTTGTTTATAGGACTGAATAAGAAAATCCATGAGATAACGACTAACGATTTAAGATATTATCTAGCCATGTACCAGGAACAAAGAAAGATTTCTTTGTCATATTTGGAGACTCTTAGGCACTATATAAGCAGTTTCTTTACATGGGCTACGGATGAAGGCTACATCAATCGGGATCCTTCCAGGAGACTGCGAAGGGTGAAAGTACCTCAGAAGCTTAAGAAACCATATACCGCAGAAGAAAGGGAACATCTTAAAGATATAGCCAAGACAGAACGAGACGTAGCCATCATGGAGCTACTTTACAGTACTGCTGGGCGTATTGGAGAGGTAGTATCAATCAATCGCGAAGATGTTGATTTTCCTAACCGTGAAATTGTGATATATGGACAGAAGGGAAAGAAAGAACGCAAAGTGTATCTTACGGAGGGGTGCATATATCATTTGAAGAAATACCTGGCAAGCCGAACAGATGACAATCCAGCTTTATTTGTTGTAGATCGGAAACCTTATAGCCGACTGCAAAGGGAAGCGATTCAAACAATGTTACGCAAGCTTGGAATAGAAGCCGGAATACATGCACATCCGCATAAGTTCCGGCGAACACTGCTTACTGATGCAGGAACCAGAGGTGTACCGTTGCAGGAGATCCAAGCTTATGCCGGTCACGCCAAACCTGATACGACCATGTTATACGTATCAGTTAAAGATGAAACAGTGAAAGCTTCATTTATGCGATTAATGGCATAAGGTAACTTGCAAATAGGCCCAAAAATGGCCAGCTGAAAAGGTGGCTTGGGTAAACACGGCTTGTTGAGGATTGGATGGACATTTATAGCGAAAAGGAAGACTGCATATAAAATAGTGATAAAGCAAATTACGGATCATATACTGATGATTTAAACAATATTCCAGTAATCGTAAACGAACAAACTATTTATAGAGTAATTCCAAATTGTAAAAATAGTCCAGCACCAGGAGAACATGGTATTTTAAGAACCATGTATATTGATAATTCCAAATATGCGATACAAGAATTTTTATCACATGCTAATACAAAATTATTTATTAGATCAAAATCAAATAATGTATGGGGTAATTGGGTAGAGAAATAAGTATTTACATAATTTTTTTCCACGTACCATTACTGTATTGTGCAACGGCAAGCTTTTTGCCTACTGTATCTACTCCAATAAAATTTGCAATATTGTTAGCTGTTAGAACTATACCCCAAGCCCAAGAGGGATATAAACCTCCAATATTTCCCCATACTGGAACAATATTGCAATAGTTGCCAGCTATCAATATATCGTTGATATTATCGTTTAAAACTGATACTCTTTTTAAGACTGTCTCACTATTTAATTTGTTGAGTGCCGCTAGAAGTGTCATCTGTCCGGCATCCAAAGCATAATTTTTTGATGTAATTTTATTCAGAATCGCATCTGCCAATTTATCGTAGTCAATCAGCTGTGGTTCTCCTGTGCCAACAAGGAGCAGCTGATCTGAGGTTTCTGGGGCTGTTTTGGTTGAAAGTGCATTTATTGCTTGATCTGCCATATTAGTTTTCCCTCCATATTGTTATTTGTTTTCCGGATCTTGTGGTAAGATATTTTCCGGATTTTGTTGTAAGGTTATATGTGTCGTAGGTTGTGAATCTGCCGGCGCAGGCGCCGCCGAATTCGTAATCTTTGTTCTGAACTGTAATTTGATAGCCATATCCCAGATAGTATTCTCCTGATTCAGTCTTTCGCCTCCAGGTAAACCATTTGTCCGGATAGTTCTTTGTTACATCCTTTCCCTTTTGGTAGACTGTCGCGTACAATGTCGTGGTATCATTTCCGTTGTCCAAGTACCGAATGTTATACAGAAGCGTTCCGTCTGTTACACCTTGAAGTTCCGAATTTGTTTCCTTCAAAGATGCCTCAAAGCCTTTTACACTTGATTCTATCTTCGTTACATTCTGCTGAGTTGTTGCAATGGCTTCCTTAGCCTGGTCTGCAGTCTTCTGAGCAGCGGCTATATCACTACTCAGACCTTCTGCATCTGCCAGAACAATAACTGTCTGGCTGTCCAGCTCCTGTGTACTGCTGCCTGCGGAGTATAATGTAGCGCGAATTGCTTTAATGTCAGAACTTGAAGGTGTATAAACCTTCTGCAATTCATCAGCAGTCGGCTGATATTTTACGGTATAATTTATGCCATCTGTGGACTCTTCCACTTTGTACCGCCCTGTATAGCTGTGTACTGTACCATTATCCAACTCCAGCGCGGAAAAAGTCACACTTGCCGGAATCAATGTTTTTCCATCTTTTTGCTTACGGATAGCAAGAACAGACGCCCGCAGATTGTAGTTAATACCAATCTTTCCGTCTTTCGCTTTGCTGATGGAAAATCTCTTTTTGATGCGTGAGCCACCGCATATTGCAGTAAGGTAAGCACCGGATCGGGTAGTCAGTCGCAAACCTGACCGGGTAGTTAAATATCTTTCACCGGAGCCATACACTGCTTCTATATCAACATATCCATCATCCGTGGACATTGATTTTACATAATATGTTCTAAGCTTCGCATTCCAGTTACCGGAAACTCCTTCTGATACCGCCACTTCAAAAACCGCATCATATGATACATCCGTATCTCCTAAATACACCGTCATCCTTGTATAGCAATCGCTGTAATCTCCCCCGGATCCATCCGTGTTGGTATGAACCACATGGGAATCATTATCCAGGGAAGCTCCAAGAGCATCCAGAGTAGAGATACCTGATAATACTGAAAGCGCCTGCTGTGCGGTATCCGCTGCTGCAGATGCAGTACTGTTTGCAGCCGCTGCTGTCTTTTTGGCTTCTGAGGCGCTCTTATCAATAACTGTAATATTCTGATCCAGCCTGGTATACATCTGGTTCAAAGATTGTCCGGATTCATCCATCCAGATCCGGCTGCTCTTAATAGTTGAATCACTTCCATTAATTGCCGATACCACAGACGGAATATCAAGCTTTGTGCCGGCAATGGCTGCATCATCGGATACCATCTTATTTACGATCAAACCGTCAGCAATGGCTTTTTCCTTGATTCCGGTTGAATCAATAAGTACACCAGTACCAGTCTCATCAAATAAAGAAAATGTAAAATTCTTCCTGACATCCTGACCAATCTGAATACGAACATTTCCGTTTTTGTCACTCCACTGCGCTGTGGGACCTTTGATCAGAAGTCCTCCATCTGGATCCATTATGGTGAATTTGCTTGTAAGGATTGTTCCAGCCTGTAAATCTCCCACAGAAACATATTGAATTACTGCATTTTTAATTAAAGCTTCTTCCAATACTGCATTCTGTGATGTGAGGTGAATATTCTGTAGTTCTCCGATACCGGCAGCTCCGGAAAGAAGATTCTTGATGTTTCCGTATAATACATCCAGATTTTTTACTTTTTCCTGTTCCACTTCCAGCTTTTTTATTGTTGCATATTTTAAATCAGCGTCTTCCGCTTTAATGTAGTTGGTTTCAATTTGTCCAACAGATACTTTTAACTCAGACAGATCTCCATTCAGAGTATTATATAGTCCCTGAAGATTTCCAACCGCACCACTTCCGGATACCCCCTCTTCAAAATGCAAAATATCCGATACATTGATCGTTCCTGTGTACCGTCCATCATCACTGATTACAGTATTGATAATCTCCTGTGCCGCCTGGAGCTTTTCCCTGGCTTCTTCGAAAGACGGAAGCTTATTCGCCAGTTCACACTCATCTTTCGTATGATTCTGCGGATACTGTGTAAGCTTGATGATCCGCTGTTTTTCACGTATCCCGGTAGCGGCATCAATCAATGTGATTGTATCTCCCAGAGAAAAAGAGAATCCACTGTATCCAGCTTTCTGTTTCGCCAGATTGATAATATCAGCGCTGTAAGATACTTCCGGCTTAGACAGATCCTTCAGTTTCGCTTCTGCATCTTCCTTCAATGCTGCAGCATCCGTATAGGATTCATCCTTCCAGATGTATGTCTTAACTTTTTTCGTGTACTGGTAATTTTCCAGATAGTTCTTTCCATCATTTACCGATTCAACAGTAAGTCCGTCCTGTCCAATTGGAATAATTCTTGTGTAATAATCGTAGGAACTGCCTTTTCTCTGCAGCCTTTTAAGATTAAGCCCGGTAAGGAAAAAGGTTCCCTTATCCTGTCCAACCTGCTCATAAAATGATACCGTCTTTTTCTTGGTGTCATAAACAACTTCACACATGAATGCGGTGCACAGCTTCTGGATTACTCCAAGCGTATTCGTCTGCAGGATACCTGCATTTCTTTTCTTTGTCACCGTGCATTCACCCACTGTCCAGCCGGATCCAGCCAGGGCAAGTTTGGCCGCGTCTGAAATTGTGGAATCTGCAATGCTGAAAGAGCTCCATGGTTTAGCTTCCAGTTCTTCCAGGTTTAGTACCGCTACAAAAGAAAGAAATCCATCTGTACTCACGCCTTTTTCTTTTACTACATATTCATCATCCTGAGTCTCAATATAGAATTCCTCACAGATTTCATGATGGCGAGCCATGTATGTAAAAGAGAGCGTCCGGTCACCAGTAGTAACGTCGCCCTCAATCTTTAAGTCCTTGTATTTAACAATATGCCCTATGGCATTGTGGTTCGTATCGTAGATCTTAAGCATAGGGCCTCCTTCTTTTAATCTTCAGAAATCATAAAAATAAACGGTTCCAACTCTGCGCTGGTCAGATCCAGCCCTTCAAATAATGATAATGGCACTTTTTTAGGCTCAAAATCGGTTTCCTGGATTGCCAGCTCATTAAGTTTTCTTTGATACTCCTCCATACTTTTACCTGGACGGAGACTTATGCTTATATCCTGCACAGGTCGTTTTTCTGCCTCTGCAGCTTTTTGCTCTTCCTCCCAGGCTTTCCGTTCTGCGGCTGTGTCTCTGTACTCTTCAATGATTGATTTCTTCGTTTCCTCATATGGCTGCAATGCCTGAACAATTGCTGCTTTATTTTTATTAATTGAAAAAGCAAGCTGAATTTTTCCGGAAAGAATCTTCTTCCCTGATTCTTCAAATTTCTTTTGTTCCATATTCTGGAACTGCATAATCCCATTGTATGCTAATATCATTTCCTGATTTGTCACTTTCAAAAATCCTCCTTAACACACATATTTCTTTGAAAAATTTATGTTTTTTCAACATTCCTGGTGATTTTCCGCAATTACATAAATCTTGGACGGTATTTAACCGTGATATCCATCCAGGTATTATCCAATGTGATTCTGTTCGTTCCCGGCATAAGCACCGGCAGGCTCCAGATGTCTACATCAGCGGATTTATTTACTCCTGCCTCTGTGATTTTTCCGGTTTCACCATCCAGGATAACGGTTTTATCCTTTGTTGTATTCCTGATTGTAACCGGCAGGCTCTCCCCTGTATCCGGATTACGATTAATTCCCTTAATCGTGAATGCTGACGCACCTGCAGCACGCGGAGTAATTTCCACAATGCAGGGCGTCCAGATATTTCCAGGGTTTGTTATTGCTATTTCCAACATTCCGGATGCAGACTGTGAATATGGAGAGCCATCCGGTTTTTCAGCGTATTCATAGCACGAAAAATCAACCGTAATCTTGCTCAGTCTATTGGATGTTACCCGCAGTTTTCCAAGTGGGTTTTCAGCAAAATCATGTTTTACCATATATCCGCAAAATTTATGGTCGAACTTATCCAGTTCCAGGATGACCGACTCGGACATCATCTTGGAAAGCAAGGTGCTGCAGTTCTGCAGGATTTCATTCCGATTCGCACCATATACCAGGAAAGTGATCTGTATTGTTTTAAACCCGATGGAACTGTTGACGAAAAATGGCAGTGGGCTGCCCCTCTGCCATTCGCTTTCATTTTCGATATTCGAAAAAGCCGGAGTCACATTCCACTGCCTGGCCTGTGCCCCGGATATATCCCAGCCATTTATTTTCATCTCAGCCGCCCCCTTGTATGCCTTGTAGCTGCCATTTCATTCTTGGTATTCATGTCTTCCCGGATTTCTCCGACCAATTTGTCTTTATCCATGAATACCTTTAAGTTCTTCATGGTGCTTATCATGCTCTCCGTCATGGATTCCATGGTTCTCATCATTGAATCCATTTTGCTCAAAATATCGGCATTATCTGCCTGTGAACTTCCAGCCCGCTTCATCTGCCGTTCAGACTGCTGCCGGATCAGCCTGTTAAGCTTTTCAATTCCGGCATTCCCTACATCCAGAGATCTGTCTGCCAGGAACTGGTCCGGGTTTGTGGCAAAATTATAAAGGTTTTCTGCCCCCTGTGGATTGATCACTTTATCACCGGTAAGCATATTCTGCATGATTGCTCCATCCGATTTACGAAGGACATACTCCTGTGCGTTATTTTCAAAGAGCCATGCCAGCTGATCTTCCAGGATATTCTCTGCTCCGGTTCGAAGTCCCCGCTTTTTCATTGCCGCCAGTATAGCTTTCTTCTGCTTAGATGACGGCTTTGCATCCGCTTCCACGCTAAGGGCATCTGCTATCTTCTTTACAGTGGAATCATTCACACTCCTGCCGTATTTTTTTACAATATACTGCCACAAATCTGAATGTTTCTTTTTCTCTGCATCCGACACGGATTTCTTATGCGCCTTGCTTGCATTTATCAGCTTCTGTACTTCTGCAATCTCTGCCGGTTCCTCAGCTACGCCCACAGTCACTTTATCCAGTTCTTTCTTTTGCGCCGCCGCAATTTCTGTCTTGGATATATTTCCAGAAGTGCCGGATCCGGAAGAAGCTGAACTGGAAGCAGTTGCTCCACTGGTTTCGAAAGAAGCTGACACATTTTTTCCAGCCGGCGATACATTTACATCAAGCAATGTCTCGCCGGTTCCTGCTTTCTGAATTCCGGCGATCAGACTCCCTACAATGTCCTCACCAATCTGGCCAGCCTGTTCCACCAGAGACTTCAGGCCGGTAGATAAGCCCTCATTCAGCTTTGCAACCGCGGAAGCATTTTCAGCCGCCAGATCATCCAGCTGTTTCTTATAATCTTTCCTGGTGTCACTTATCTGCTGGTCAATAGCATCCCGCGTAGCCTGTGTATCTTTTTTTGCCTGCCGGTCTGCTATCTCCTGCTTTTCTTCCCAAAGCTTGTTAAATTCATCCAGTTGCTCTGCAGTCATCTGATTCAAGCTGTAAATATTGGCGACTGCTTCTGGTCCTGCATCTTTCAATTCCTGCAGCAGCCCCTCTGAAAGTCCCTTTCCGCTCAGTTCCTGTAACTGGTTTTCCCACAGTTTCAGTCCCTCAACCTGGGTATTCATATTGTAAATCAGACGATCTGCAGTATATCCGGAAGCATCCCAGGCATCATAGTTATTCATGGATGAAAGGATGTCTTTCTTCCGATCAGCTATGGCACTGTTCCTTTTTTCTTCTAGATCCTGTATGGTCTCATTTAGTTCTTTTTCAAGCTTTTCCCGCTTATCATTGTAATCTTCATCAAGCTGCAGCTTTTCTTTTTCGTAATCTTCTTTGGCTTCCAGGTACTTTTTATCTGCTTCTATGCGCTCATCCGTGCCGGCTGTGAACTGTTTTCTGGCAATATCCCAATATTCCATCTCTGCCCTGGCGGACATGGAATAATAGGTCTGGTAGGTCTCCAAAATGGATTTCTGTACTGAAGCCTGGGTCTTTGCAGCTTCCTCTCTGGCTTTGGCTGCCTCTTCCTGCTTCTCCTGCTTTTCCTCGTAGATCTGAGTGTCCAGTTCCTGGATCTTTTGTGTTGCTTCATACCAGGCATCAGTTCCGCTCTTTAAATTCTTTCGAACGGTGGTCCAGTAATTTTTCTCCTGGGCTAAAGAGGTAGCATGTAATGTCTTGTACTTTTCCAGCCGTTTTTCAGCAGCACTGAGAACCTCAGAATTATAAGTTTCTGCATCCTTAGTAGTTTTCTTTTGATTATCTCCGGATCCGGTAACTTTTTCTTTGGATACGCCAAAATTGTTCTTTATACTGCTGCTCAGTGCCTTGCTGATCGTGGAACTGCTGTTAAGCTTATTGAGCTGAGCGGTTGCCTGTTTATAGGCCGTGGATCCTTTCACAGCTGTATCACGTATCTGCTGCCAGTACCATTTTTCATTGTCCAGGGAAGCTTCATGGCTCTTATTATATTGCTTAAGCCAGCTGGTGGCGTTTTTCAACACAGACTGGGACATTTTTCCAGCGGCTGCAGTTGCTACCTTTGTGTTTTTAGTTATACCAGACGCAGTACCTGCAGGTAACTGATAGCCGACTTCTTTCTCAAATTTCTTTGATGGAGAATGGATCTCTGCTGCAGCCTTGGCTGCGGCAATACCTGCATTGATCATTCTTATTGAAGCGCTTATGACCTGGGACTGGCCTGCTGATATACCTTGTGCTACACCAGCAGCCGCGTTGTATCCCGCAGTGTAAAAGCTATTCTGATAGGTCCGAACCGCGGCCACTGCCTGGCTTGCCATGGTTCCGGAAGCGCTGATTGCGCCACTTTTTCCGGAATTTATACCAGTCTGATACAGCTGAGCGGCTACCGTTCCGGCTTTCTCATATTCGCCTTTTTTCTCTTCGGCTGCCTTCGCTCCGGCGGACGCCATCTCGCCACCAGCCTGTTCAACGCCAGACTGCTGATCTTTAATTGAATTCTGGGTTCCTTCTCCTACAGCAGTACCCACATCTTCACCTGCAGACTGTGCATCTGCTGCCTGCTGCTGGATCAGTGCCAGAAGCTCCTGCATAGCGGATACTGCCTGAGTACCACCGGCATTAATTCCTGCCTGGATTTCTTCCGGGATCTGGATACCCGCTTTATTGGCGATTTCTGCCACGCCCTGGATTGTTCCTTCAATAGTTCCGTTCAGCTGATCTATTGCCTGCTGAGGGGTTATTTCACCGCTTGCAATTCCATCTGCAAGTCCCTCTGGGATCTGTACACCGCATTCCTGCGCCATCTGGATAGTCTGCATGAGAGATTCCTGTGTGGCTGCCGGGAGCTCAGCCCAGCCTTCTACAGCCGAAGCAACGGCATTGTCAATGGACTCACGCAGATCAGAAAAATCATAATCTGTGGATCCAAGTTCTCCCACTGCCAACTCATAAGCGGTCTTGTTTGCCGCCATCACCGTTGCTGTATCCTCAGAAATGTCCATGGCATCTGTCCACTTCTTAGAGATGCCTTTCAGCTGTTCAACGCCGTATTCTCCCTGGTTGTCCAAGGTCCATACCATGTGTTGAAGCATATTAGCCGCATCAGTTCCTTGCTCCTGGATTGCCTGGATAAACTCTGCTGAAAAGATCGCTTGTCCGCTCTCATCTGTGGCTTCTTTAATGCGCTGGAGATTCTGCTGATAGTTCTGGATTCCATCAACCCAGGACTGCAGGTTTTCGTTCATCTGCTCTGTGGTGATATCATCCCCACCATCGAATTTATCTGCAAAACTGATTTTATCCTGCAAATCAGCCTTGATAGAATCCATGGTGGAATTGTATTCATCCAGGATCTGACGCATGGCAGTCTTAGCAGAATCCGCGGCTTCCTGGGAGCGTTCCATAGTTTTGTTGAACCCTTCCAGGGCTGTGCCAGCTCCTGCTGCCGCCAATCCGGTTGCTTGGATTGCATCAGCATTATCTTCTTGCGCCTTTGTATTGTCTTCTATTGATTCAGTATTATCCTTTTTTACTTTTGTAATGTTTTCTGCACTTTTGGCATATCTTTCCTGTTCTTCCGAGCATTTATCAATTGTTTTTTGATTTTCCTCAATTGCTTGAGAATATCCTTCCGTTTTCTCTGCACAATCAGCTATGCTCGTAGCTGCTATTCCAGTTGCATCACCATATGCTACTGTTCTTCCATCAATAACATCTAAACGTGAATCCAATTCGCTGCTACTATCGCTTAGATGTTCCATAGCATAATTAAATTCATCCTGTGTTATTGCACCTTTTTTTAATGCCTCTGTATAAAGTTTTGTTTTCTCTGTTGGAAAATCAATATCAACTTGATAACTTGGATCTACGCTGGCTTTCTGTCTTTCCTCTTGGAGCTTTACAATTAATTCTCTCTCTTTTTCCAAGAGTTCCATTCTATCTTCAGTGTTTTTTTTCTGTTCCTGTGCTTTATCCAGCTGGACCTGTGCCGCTAAAGACTCATTGATTAAATCCTGTGTGGCTGCAATTACCGCCTGTTGGATTGCTGTTTGCTGATAGTTTTCTACCAGTTTTTCCAGCTCATCATTAGTTACACTCAGTTTATCATTTTCATCATCATAAGCACCAGCCAGTTCTGGAATGGACTGTGACAGTTTGTCCACAATGGATGCCATTTCCTGTTTCTGGACAGCTGTTCTATCTTCAACATTATTTAACTCTTCCAGTCTGTCAGCCAGAGCGCCTACATTTTCCACGGAATTCAGGGTTCCGGTAAACTGATCGTCAATCGCCTGTACATTATCGGCAACTTTCTGGGAGGATTGTACAACTTCATCGTACATTTCTTCCATTGCATCTTTTTGAGGTGTAATCACGTCTGTTAAGCCAGATACAATATCAGTAAGCAGTTCCACACCATCCTGCAAAGGACCTGAAATGTAATCATACGCCGCAATTCCCAGTCCCTCAGTAGTAGAACTAAGCTCTGTCAATTTACCCTTCAGATTATCCTGCATGGTATCTGCCATATCAGAAGCAGCACCAGAACAATTTCTCAGCCTCTCCTCATAGCCAGCTACCTGATCAGCGCCGGTATTAAGAAGCATGTTCAAGCCCTTAATGGAGTCAGACGTAAAGGTTGACATGAGAGCCGCCTGTTTCTGTGCATCTCCCATTCCATCTGTAGCATTTTCTACATCTTTTAGGACGTCCGTCATGTCGCGGAAGTTTCCGTTGGAATCCATGACTTCTACAGAAGTATCACCAATGGCAATCTTTCCGTCCTTCATCTTACTGGTCAGATCTCTCATTATGGCAGCAAGGGAGGTACCAGCTTCACTGCTCCGGAGTCCGTTGTTTGCCAATGCTTCCAGGAAAGAGGTTGTGGTCTCAATGTCCTGACCGGCGGCATTCATATTGGCACCACAGTTCTTATATGCCTCGCCCAGCTCTGCTGCTGTAGTAGAACTGTTTGCTTGTGCATATGCCATCATATCTGCTAAATGGGTTGACTGTGAAGCTTCCAGATTAAAAGTACTGATATTGTCTGTAACAACCTGGGATGCATCTGCCAGATCCATATTGGAAGCGGCTGCCAACTGCAGAACGCCATCAATTCCAGAAAGAGTCTGGTTTACAGACCATCCGGCCAGGGACATATTTGTCATCGCGTTGGCTGCTTCCGTTGCAGAGAATTTCGTACTACTTCCAAGGCTCTTTGCCTTATTTTCCAGTGCTTCCAGCTCTGATCCGGTTGCTCCAGAGATAGCCTCCACTTCACTCATTCCAGCTTCAAAGGAACTTCCGACTTCCACCACATACTCTGCTGCTTCCTTTGCCTTATCACCAATTGCCGAAATAGCTTCTCCTGCAAGTTCCAGGCCCTTTGCTGCTAAAGCTTCTCCAAAACCTTCCTTCAAGCTCTCTCCGAACTCTTTCGTAGTAGTGATAACCGTCGTTGTTTCTTTTCCATATTCGTTTATGCTCTTTGCGCATTTATCCGTAGCATTTTGTGCTTCCTGCAGATACTTCTCATTCTGTTTTAAAGCCTGGTTATTTTTTTCTATATCATTCTCGGCGTCACTAACTTTTTTAGACCAGTCCGATACTTTTCCTTCGCACTTCTGGCACTCCAATCCCTGTTTTTCAACAGCCTTCTGAAGGCTTTCCACTTCCTTTGACTGCAGCTGATACTCTTTTGTACCATCCTTTCCAGATTTCTGCATGTTTCCCTGGGCTTTTTCAGCATCTTTCAATGCCTTGGAAAGTTCTTCATATCTCTGCGCCGCTTTCTGCGATACCTTCTGTGCATTTTCCAGTCCTTTTTTCGCAGACTCCGCCCTTTTCTGATAACTCTCAGTCTGCTTTGACAGGTTTTCCTGCTTTTTAGTCAGAAATTCAAGAGAATTGGCATTTCCCTTATATTCTGTGCTGAGTTTTTTCAGTTCAGAGTTAAGCATTGCACTTTCTTTTTTCGCATTTGATACGCCCTGTGAAAATTGTCTTTCTCCGTCCAGTGCAAGTACAATTCCAATTTTCTTTCCTGCCATAGTTAGTCCTCCCAACAAAAAATCCACATAAAAAGAGCACCTCAAACTGAGATGCTCTTTTTACATGGATTTTTATTTATATTTATTTCTTTGATATTGGGACTTCATCAATGTGGGTTTTATACACCACCGGTGATGTAACCCATTTGATAAATTTCTTTATCAGAGTCCCTATCAGTATTGCTAATAATAACAATACAAACAATATTACCAATAACATATGCCACCCACCTTTCTGTTTTTCTTAATTATAATCCGCAGCTCTGTAAATTTCAATATCATTTAACAGAGCTGCGGAAGAAAATCAGAAAATGGTGTCCAAATTTAACTCTTCGTCCTTTTTTCTTAATCCGTTATAATCCAGATACTCATTATAGATCAGATAAAATTTCCGAAGTGTCATCTCAAGCACCTCTTTTTCACTATAATTTAGTACCTTACATCCCACATACAGTAACCGGGCTACGTTTATAGCCCGGTCTCCTGGTTTGGGTTTTCTTCCTCTTCGTCTTCAGTATCTTCACCGTCACTGTCAGGATCCGGCATGGAAAATCCATATGCCTCCAGCAGAGTAATTGCTATCTTTTTCATTTCAGCTGGTTTTATAATCCCGTCAATATCTTCTGCTTTTACTTCCTTGCCTGTATCTACGGTAAGAAACGCAGCAATAACATTATAAAATGTTTTTACGTCTTCTGAATCAGTTTTGAAATCTGCCACCCTCGCAATTGCCGGCATAGTTTCCACTAATGCTTTATTACAAGTTTCCTGGATTGCTTCAATTGCTCCAATGGTGAACAGGATATTATATTCCTGTCCACCGATAACGACCGGAGCTCCTATTGGTCTTAAGTCGCTCATATGATCTCCCTCAATGTTTACTCAGTAATTGCTGCCTGTTTTTTTAGCCATGCTTTCGCTTTAGCTTCGCTGTCAAATACGAGTTTTTTACCGATTGACATCTTGCCATCAACTTCCACTGGGTATGCTTTACCTTCAATGGTGGCAGTCTGGAAGTTTGTAGTGTCACCTTTTGTCTCTGCATTTTCTGTAGGCTCACTATGCTGGACTTTGTACAGCCAGATAACAGTGAAACTAACCACACCATTTTTCTTTCTGCGCTTATAGAAACCAACTCCAAAGTATGGAGCTTCGTCTTCTGATCCGATTTCAATGCTCTCAGGAGTTCCTTCCTGACCTGAATCTCCTGCTGCCTCTTTTACATATGTATGACCAAGAAGTTTCGCCTGTTTCTCCAGAGACAGATCGTCAATGCCAAGAGAAGTCCCCATGTCTCTTATGCTTTTATCAGTCTCAGCTACTCCATCATCTGCAAAAAGCTCAACTTCGTTTTTATTCGGTGTTCCAGTAAAGTTGATTGCTTTCGCAACAACGAAACCTTCTGTGTACTTGTTTCCTTCTGCCCACTTTGCTGCTACAGGATTTTTCATACCAATATGTGCCATGTGCTATTCCTCCATATCATAATCATTTTCAAATTCACATTCGAATACAATGTGTCTTGTTTTATTATCTGGTTCCATCAATACGGTTACATCAGGATACGTTCCACCTTCTTCCAGGATCACTCTACGAATTTTTCTTTTTGCTTCCAGGTAATCCTTGGTTGATGGCAGGAAATAATGAATCTGCATTAAGGATATATCCTCTACAGGCTGATTGTCCGCAAACAGTTCTGCACCATCCTTCACATAATTAAAGGTAATATATTCACTATTTCCACCGCCAAAGAAATCTGATGTCACCGGAATGCCAAGAGGCTTCAACGCATTTATTATCTTTTGATTTATTGTCACAGCTTGTCCACCTCCGCGCCAATTACCTCTTCCATAACCTGCATTACTGCATTTTTGCTTTGTGCTACTGCTGCCGCGCGTACAGGTCTTGGCTCCTGGCCGTGTGACCTTACACCATATTCCAGATAACCCATTTTTTCAGCATTTCTAAAACCATTTTTATCAGTTCCATTGGGTTTTACCACAGCAAACACTCCGAGACTATTGTCTCTTGCGTTTGTAGCAGCTATGGAAGCTTCCAGTTCGCCTGTTGAATACGGTTTTCCGTATTTATCCCTTCTGTTAGCTGCGGATCTGATCTGTGTTTTCAGGTTTTTTTCGACAATTGGGGCGGCCTTATTCACTGCTTTTTCAGCCATTTCACAAGGATTTGCCAGCTTATTCAACATCTCTTCAACATCTTCAAAACCTGTTATCGTCATCCTTGCCATTGTCCTACCTGTGCTTTCCCACGTTCACGCATCTGACAAGTCAGCTGCACCTTCATGGATTTATTTTTCTGATATCTGCGCTTTATATCATAAATTTCACCTGTAGACTCATCCACCAGGAATGATTCTCCAGAATAATTACACGCCATGATCTCAACAACCTGGTCTGCTGTATAACCATTCTGTTTCGCAAGAACCTCATCATCCCTGGTACTGTCGCGGAAGTCTGCCGGAATACCACCGATAAATTCATATGTTTCCTCCATCATGATTCCATTATCATTTATCGTTGGATCATTTTTCTTTACCGGCAGCGAAATACTTTTATTCCACATCCAGGTCACTTCCTTCCAGTGTCATGCGAAAAACTTTTTTTCGGTACAGATCCAGATACATTCGAGTATCTGAGCGGTCATTTCCAAGATATGCCTTTACATATAAAGTCACAGCTGTAAGGACTCTCGGATCATCCGTATCCTTCTTGAGAATATCAGGAGGCACACCGGAGGTCTTCATGTCCTCCAGTGCATCTTCAATGTAAACGCTGATATCCTCGTTATACACTTTAACGCCTTCTGCAATTCCACATCTTTTTTTTATTTTTTCCAGCATTTATTCACCATCATTTCTGCAGAAGATAAGCATTTACAAACGCCTCTTTATCCCTTATCTTAACGTCTTCTCGTTCGATAGCACGATAAATAGTCAGATCTTCCGCGAATGCATTAAGGTCACCGATTGAAGCAATATTGGAAGTCATGATTGTAGTCTTTGCACGGTCAAAGTACCAGATACCTTCTTTCAGATCTCCGATTATAACCGGAATCTTTGTCGCACTGGCCTCATAATAATTTGCAATGTCCTGTTTTTTCGGCTCATCAACTGCTGTATATACCTCTTCCACTTTTGTGTAATAAGTTTTTTTGGCATTTACATCAATATCTTTCGTTTGCTCATATGTCACTGTGCTTGGTAAATCCCCTTTTGGGATTGCCTCGACCGGTACGAATGTACCACCGACCGCAAGTCGCAACTGCATGGTATCTTTTGGATCCGGTGCAAGAAGGTATCTTCCAGTAGAATCTTTTAATGTATCTAAATACTGTAATCCATCATCATTGGTAATGATTCTGGAAGACTGCTTAAATGCGGATCCGAGGGTAACATTGAGAACTTTTTTAATATCATCCAATCCGTTTAATTCTACTTCTTTTTTGGTCTTAATCTGACCCATGATTAGATTATTCTCAGTTACTCTTGCTTCATCTCCAATCCACTCAATAAGTGTAGAAGCGATATTTGCATCACTGTCAGCCAGGAGCTCATTGGTCACTGGAAAATATCCTGCATATTTACTGATTTCATAATCAATACGCTCAAACTGTGGAGTATTTTTTGCACCGATCTTACCACCTTCACCAACTTTGGTGAATCCAGTCTGCTGTGAACGCTTCTTAAAGGTTCTGGATCCTTTTACGGTTTTAACACTTTCCTTTCGTACCAGCTGTCCTAAAGAGAATTTTGCCTCTTTATATTTATTAATTCGTGTCTGGATATCATTCGGAACAGTATATCCACCATCAGCTTCAGTTCCTTCATTCATGGAATTCTTCACACGGAATCCATTTCTTGCAGCCTGTGCAAACTCTGCTGTAGAATCTTTTGGTGTTCCTGCAGGAACCTTACTCTCCGGCACAGCTGCTCCATCGTCCAAGTCTTTCAGAATATCAAATTTATCCTGAAGCTCTTTCAGTTCATCTTTAGCTTTTTTTGCTTCTTCCAGTTTTCCTTCATTGGCAAGGTTCTTAACTTCATCTTTTTTCGCGTTAATCTTCTCCAGAAGGTCTAATAATTCTTTGTTCACGTCTTTTTCTCCTTTCAAAAAGAGAGATCAAACACCATACCGGTCAAGATCTCCCAATAATTCAGCCTTTATCTTTTCATTTTCCAGGTTTCTCTGATTAGCCTCTTTTGCTTTGATTTTTTCCATAACTGCATCTGCAATAGCGTCAATATCCAGAGTTTTATTTTCCGGTTCTTCATGCTGCTTTAATGCTTTTGGGGTCTTTGAATACTCATCAAAGTAATTACTTGTACAAGCTGCTGCCTGTACACTGTCCTCCACTTCAAAATCAAAATAATCAGTAGTATCACTTCCGACCATCCAGGTCTCTGCGTTGATCAGATTATTGATTTCCTCTTCTGTAACCCCTTCTTTTGTCTTCGACATGTATGTCTGCAGGATTGCTTTCTGGCAAATATCCAGAGTATCTGCATCTTTTCTCAGCTGATCTGCGTTCATACTGGTAAAAAAGTAACCATTTGTAGGCTTATGAATCATAAAGGTTCCATTTGCCGGAATCACAATCCGATCACCGGCACATGCAATCACAGAAGCAATACTGGCCGCAATACCATCAATATAGGTGGTAATCCTGGCATTATTGCGTTTCAACATGTTATAAATGGTAATTCCGGCAAATACAGATCCGCCTCCACTGTTTATGTGAAGGTTAATCTCCTGTATGTCTTCCAGATTTTTCAGGAAATCTGAAATATCAGAAGGACAGGTATCATCATCACACCATTTTCCCCAGTCATCAGATACGATATCCCCAAAAATATTCAGATCTGCTGAGATTTCTGTCTGATTGCAGATTTCCAATTTTCCTACATTCTTTTTCTGGTTTTTCAGCAGTAATACTGGCATTCTACTCACCTCCTTTGGTGTACTGTGTTCCAACTTTTTCAAGCGGAATATAATTTCCATTCACAATGAGCTTATCGCCATCCGGATCATCCGGCATATCCAGATATCTCCTCGCTTCATTTGGCTTGTATATTCCATTGTTTACAGCATCTTTTAGCATTTCCATCTGTGTCTTTGTATCAGTCCTCAAAATTGCCTTCTCATTAAACTTATAAAAAAATCCATTTTCTTCCTCTTTCAAGCTCAGAACTTTCGCATTAATCTCTTCTTCATACATCTTTAGTCTGTACAAAGCGGTATCAACTAAAAAAGCCAACTGCTGGGTTTCACTGTTTGAATAACTGGATTTTTCATAATTATTGATCTGATTCGGCTTAATACCGAATGCTCCGGCAATCTGAAGTGCGGAATACTTTTTTAATTCGAAAAACTGTGCGTCAGTCAGATTCATTTTCAGTGGAGTAAGCTGTAGTCCGATTGGGACAGGTATTACCCTTCCTGCATTTTTCGGGCCTGACAGTTTATCTGCAAATTTTTTCTGCAGTGCTTTTATCTTGCTCTCTTCCAAATCACCCACGTACTGTAATGCCATGCTTGCACTTAGTCCCTGACGATAAAGGTTATTCATAAAATTCTGACTTTCCAATGCTCCACCCACGGTATCTTGCAGAATTTCCCGCACAGATTTTCCCATAATTCCATTTAAGGAATACCAGGTTTTAAAGTGCATAACCTCACTGGATCTGAACAAATACTGTTCACCGGTCTTGGGATCATTGTACTGATAATACAGTTTCCCTTTTCCTCCAAACACACCAACATCATCCATATATACAGTCACACAATCCGCCTGCATTGGCCAAAGATCCAGGACTTTGTAATGTCCTCCATATTTTTCTCTTTCAAAGGTACCACGCATCCAGATATAGCCATTTCCATAATGCTGACAGTTCATCTCTGTAGTAGTCCACAAAGTTGTGGGTGTCATTATCGTGTTCGGTCTCACAGTCAGAAGCCTGGTAATCTTGCTCGGCTCTGCCCTGATCCGACCTTTAGGCGTTTCCTGGTAGTACTTTAACGGCACTTTTCCCATGGTTTCGCTGAGCATTTTTAAGCAGGTGTAATATGTCACCTCTTTCTCAACATCTGGATTAGTACCAGTTATTCCCAGCCATTCTTTCAGATCATCGTCATCCATGTCTACCGTTGGTCGCGTCATTGCATTCCATGCATTTTTTAATCTGTCTAATATGTTCATGTTACCAGTCACTTTCCAAAAATTGATCTATTCCCTCCTGGTAGCTGGATCCGAATTCATGATACATTGCCAGCTTAAATCCACACAAGGTAGAATCCACAGGGTCAATTCTTTTTGTTGTAGCATCTTTATCTATCTTAATCAGTCCCTGGTTGGTTCTGATCACTGCATTGCTCATTGCAAAATTCAATACAGGATTGTATTCGTACAGGACATTTCCGCAATATACCTGCTCACGGAATCCCTGAGTAGCTTCATTCAAGTGTTTATGGCTCTGGAAAACTTCCTCCACTGTATAACCTTCGTTTGATAGATCCATCATCAGCTTACTTGCATTGGCAGGGTCAAAGCACAGACATTCTATGTTCCAGTCATTCTCTGCACATGTATCCAATACATATTGCATTACTGCATTCTGGTCTACAATCGGAGTATCTGTCACTGTAATAAATCCCATTCTTTCCCAGGCATCATAATCCACTTTATCTTTTGCCTTTCTTTCAGCCAACTTCTCCCGATTCGGAATGAAAGAGTGGGAATACAGTATGTATTTCACAATTTCTTTTCCAGTCTTGTCAAATTCGCCTGATAGAAAGGGAATTACGAATGTAACAGATGTAAGGTCTATTTTGGCTGACATATCGAACCCCACATAAACACTCATTCCATGAGTATCAATAGGGATTTTATCAACCTGGCAGGCTTTCCACTTTGCCATGTCCATATATCCGTTTTCTTTTGCCTGAACCCAGATATTCAACATTTTTGTGAGAAATGCCGTCATCTTTTCCGGTATTTCTTTGGCTACCCGCCAGGCTGTACGGATCTTATCCGCGCCATTTTTATAGCTCATCCTAATCGGATTCGCTTTTTTCCAGATGTTTTCATCTTCCAGGTTACGGATATCATCCTTATAATCCTCCGGATCCACTTCGCAGATATCCACCAGATACTCTTCATTCTCCACATCCACATCCGGATCCAGTATCTTAGAGCAGTATTGATACTCCTGCACATAACATGGATAAGTAAGATCCATCCCTGCAGTTGTAATAATCATCAGCAATGGCTCTTTGGTGTTTGCTCCAAGACCAAGATCATAAAACTCAGTAGTCTTATGCTGATGGTATTCATCCAAAATCAGTCCGGCCGGATTGGTTCCATCTCCATTCTGGCCATCCTCTTTCGACAATGCCTTTATGAAGCTTCCAGTTTTTCTGTGTATTACAGCATCCCTGGTGATTTTAAAAAGAGGTTTCAGTGGAGATTTATTCAGCATGAGCTTAGCTTCATTCAAAATAATCTTCGACTGATCCCTCTTGGTTCCAGCAGTATAATATTCGTAATTTTCTTCATTTCTCGTAGCCATAACTGATATTTCATATAAGGCTACACCAGCCTCCATCTGAGACTTGGCATTTTTCCTTCCAACCTCAATAAAAGACTGTTTGAACCTTTTATAACCGGTAATATCTTCGCGCCATCCGTAAAGTTGGCACAGATTAAATTTCTGCCATATCGTCAAGCTGATCGGCTGTCCTGCAAGGTCACCTTTAGAATGCCGTAGCATAGAAAACCAGTCTACAATTTTTGATGCTTCCTCTTCATCCCAATGATAAGGCCATACATTAGCCTGTACATTCTTTGCATCCTCTTTCTTGCAATCCCTAAGGAAGCGCATACAAGCCCATTTATGTTTTTTCCCTGATATTTCTTCCCCGGCCAGACAACGGTTGGCGTAATCTATCAGTTCTTCTTTGATGGTCATATATTGCCAAATTTATTTGTGATAGCTTCCCTTGTCTTATCAGACTTCACTGCTGCAGCTTTTAGTCTGGCGTCAATAGTGAGTCCACACAGGGAAGCAAATTTTCTCATTTCCTCTGCGTATGTGCGCTGAATATCAACCATTGGATTTTTCACCACAATAACGCCATTCCTGGTCTCTCGATCAATGTAATAAGTCTGATCTTTCAATATCTCTGTAGCCTTAACATAGTTAGCAAAAGCATTACAGTAACCGCCCAGATTGTTACGATCCAGGTTCCCGATCAGATTGATCTTTTCCAGTTCCTTGACAATCCTGCGCCACTCTTTTTTTGCCACATTATCAATTAGCCAGGTAGGAGGACGTTTTAATTGATTTTTGTCCGTAGTCACACTGTCTTCTTCTGCTTCCCTGGTCTGCATTGTGATCACAGTAAGATTTCCCCGCTGCTCTGTCAGCGGCTTCCTCGGTCTTCCCATTCATCCTCCCTCCTTCCTTTGCCAACTTTTTATGAGTATTTAGAATTTTGCGCAAGCTATAGGGCAGGCGGGGACGACGGCATTTCCTGAAAACTTTTCAGACCGCCCCTCCCGTCTGTGTATAAAAATCCACAAGCATTTTTGCAAGCTTTTTTTCCATCACTGGTCTCTCTTTTTTATACATCTGCTCAATTTTTGAATGTGTATCGTGATGTAATGGCATCAGATTCTGCTTATCGCATCGTTTATCCCATGCTTCTTTTAACGGAATAATATGATGCACTGTATCTGCTGCCAGAATCACTCCTTCCGTCATGTAGACATACACATCAATCCCGCAAGCACTGAGAATATCAGATCTTGTCAGCTGCCATTCCCTTGAATCATAAAATGTTTTGCTTTTCTGATTTCTGGCATTCTGATCATATATCCGATAGCGTTCTTTATCTCTTTGTTTCATGCAGGGACACCTGCTGCCGGACGGAATTCTTTTTCCGCACCTGCCACATCTCTTATATATCATCTTTTTCTCCAATAAAAAACGCCCGGCCGTGCCTGCCAGACGTTTGTGGAAGTATGTATGAGTCAGTATTGTACCATTATATCGGCGGTACTAACCGAGTCGGAACAGATGGAACCGAACCACCGACACGCTGGATATAAGCCAGCTGCTCTACCACTGAGCTATGTTCCGATATACCTGCCAAGCCATAGTGCCTGACAAGTAAGGGTGCAACCGATTGATATTTGATTCATCCATCTGAATCTATTATAGTTATAACACGAATCAAGTATACCATTCTATACCATCTTAAAATTCTTCAATGCTGATGAATGCAGCCTATGTACCTGTGTCCATCCATAGCCCATCTCTGTTGCTACATCATCCCATTTTAAGCCCTTTATATAGCGTAAGCGCAGAACTTTCCGTTCATCTTCTGAATGCATTTTGCGGATCTGATTTTCAATCTTCCGATATTGTTGAACTTTTTTTAACCGTTCTTTCTTTAACAGTTCAATCTGCTCATCCAGTATTGCAATATAATCAGACAAATCAGATTGACTGCTGCCCTTTGGCATACCATCATTTACTACAGAAGGGAACATCTTATCAGCTCTTAATCTTTTGATTTCTTCCAGGATGTCCCGCTCTCTTTTGACTGCTCTCTGATATGATTTTAAATATTCCTTTTTCTTTTCATTTTCTTCCTGCAATCTCCTGTCCATCGGTATCACCTCCTGTTTTCAGCCGTTCCAGTTCCCAGTATGTAGGTGATCTGGTTATGCCATTTGGTAATTGTAATTGCACTACATGGGGATATAATGCTTTTATCCTGGCTTTCACCTTTTGGGTGATGATCTTCCCGTCACCAGAAGCATAACTGGTTTGTATGATCTGAATAATATCCCCTCTTTTGATTCCATGTTTCTCTTCCAGTCTTCTCTGCTGTCGCTCCCATTTCTCTGCTTCAGCTATCGCCCACTCAGCTGTTGGGTCTTTATATTTTTCATGGTTCATTACAAGCTTTCACCTCCTACAAGTCTGCCAGTTCCTTTTCATATATTTCTTTTTGCTGCCTTAACCATTCTGCAAGATCATTCTGGAATCGCTTTGACTGTCCATCATCAGTTTTTGGAGAAACAACTTGTACCCAATGATGTTTATCATGTTCTTCCAGAATCCGCGTAATACTTTTAACATCCCGCTCCAACTCTTTTGCCTTTTGTAATGTGTCCTTATCCATTCCGCAATTCCTCCAGTTCTGAAAAATCCCATTCACGCGGTAGTGTGGATCCGCAATGGCTAATCATGGCGCAGCGTACACAATGTGGGTGTTCCGCACAGTACCTGCTTACTGTCTTTATTGCACACAGCAGCTCTTGATTTGTGACTGCTGCCTGCTCTGTATTAATATTTTCCTTCGCTATTTTCTTTCTCCTACTCATATATCATCATTCCTCTGCTTTTTCTGTTTTTTTATCGCACATGACGCCCATAGTAATACACCAAATGCTCCAAGCACAGTTCCAATGCCAAATGCTATTAATAAATCAACCATTTTTGATTTCCTCCTCAATGTCCGCTCCGCAGCATACAAAACAGCAACTCTGTCATGGATTTTATTCTTATACCCTGCCTGCATGGCAATACGATTTCCAGCTTCCAGTTTCTGTCCTCGCTTAATGGTGTGGGATCTTTAAATTCTTCCGCTGCTTCTCCCCAGAACGGAATAGGAACCATAACTCCGTAATAAATTGATGAATCTGGGTGTTTTTCGCGCATGTAATTAGCAAATTTACCACTTCTAAAATCTGGCTGAATTTCTTTGTAACACTCCATCGTAGTTACTATATAGTTCTTTTCTCCAAAGAAATTCAAACCATTACCGCTATAAACATCTTCCTTACAACTTTTGATCTCATAGCAAGTGAATATGCCTTTTTCTATTCCGGATACAGAGTATTGATTTGCCGGGCAAAACTCCATATAATCCACTCGTTTTGCCTTTGATGTCCATGGATCAATGCTAACCTCGCTGGCCCAGTGCGAACCAGCTCCACCAATACGAGTAGATACAAGTAGTTGTCCAAGGAATTTGGTTGTTTCTGCTCTTGTCATTTTCTCACCTCGTTTTAAGGAATTTGGACATTATGCTTTTTTCCCACTGCTTCCACGGTTGCGCTTCCCATTTATTGCAACTATGGTCATCTCTGATCCAGATTCCTTTCTTGTCACATAGAAGATCGTCATTGTGCCTGCAGGTCTTACAGGTTCTATCTTCCATCTTGCTATTCATTTTCCATCACCCCTCGTACCTATTCCCTGTTAAATCCCATCTCTTCATAAATGTTATAATTTGCCAGATTCTCAAACTCTACATCAATGTCCATCTCCTTTTGTGCAAGCTCATAAGCTTTTGCAACTCCGATCCGGTCTACATAATCCATTGCTGCTTTCCAGTTCTTTAGGAATTTTTTGTTTGCTTTTGTAAATCCCCACGAAAGCTTAATCGCATACAGAGAAATAATTATATTGGTTACGGTAATATAGTCCTCTGCACGTTCCAGTTTTTCCTGGGCTTCTCTGATCACAGCGTCTGTTGCAGTTTCTGTTGTCTGCTGTTCCATCCTTTTCAGGTATGTTTGCAATATAGAAGCCTGCTGCCCGGTCATCCCTGATACCTGGGCCACTGTAAGATTAAGGTTTAATGGCACCTGACATTTTTCCTGCATCCTTGCCTGGCGCCTTCTTTCTGCTCTGGTCATACTCTTTCACCTCTTCGTTATTAGGCATTCATTTTGATTATCCTCTGCCCTTCTTCAGCAGCTTCTGCCGGACCAGATCGTATTCCAGGAGCAGGTTCCGGTCTTTGTTTCTGCTGAGTGTCCGGTCTGCGGCTCTTAGATAGTATCTGCCGTTTATCAGTCTTCCCTCAGCTGCGGCACCGTACAGACTCCCGACTGTCCGGTTCAGCCTTTTGGATGCTTCCTTTATGGTTACAGCCTCTTCTGGCTCTTCTGTTATGTTTTCTGTAATCTCATATAATGTCATAGCCAGTTTCTCCCGAATATCTTCCGGAACTGTTCCCTGCTGCCAATCTGGCTCTCAAAGGCTTCCTGTCCCAGTCTGTGAAGCTCATCCATTACCGCCTGGTCTTTATGTACCGCATGTGCTCCGAACTGGTGGCATTCCAGGCACAGGTCTACTTTTAATCCATATTGTTCGGATAATGTTCGGTTAGGTCCGCCAAAAATATGATGCTCTTCGGTCTGTGTGTACCGTCCGCACAGATAACATCTTCCTTTCCGGCTTCCAAGAATGCTTGCCGGATGGGACATCTTTTTTTTCTTCGTTTCTTCTTTTGGAAATTTAAGTCCGCTCATATTTTTCCTTCTTTCATCTTGTCCGAGTCGGACATTAACTAAATGGCAGTTCCTCTTCAATTCCATCCGGGATATTCATGAAACCATCAGGTCCCACATCTGGTGATTGTTGTGGAACATTATGCTGACTGCTGCCAGATCCAGAGCCTTTGCTTTCTGCAAATTCCTGTTCTTCCACAACAACCTCTGTCGTATAAACTTTCTGTCCATCACGGTTGGTATAACTTCTGGTCTGAATACGGCCTTCGATTGTAATCTTCAATCCTTTTCGGAAGTATTTCTCCGCGAACTCGGCAGATCTTCCAAACACTACACAATTAATAAAATCTGCAGTTGCATCTCCATCTTTTCTGATCTTCCTATCTACTGCCAGTGTGTATCTGGCAATTGCAAATGAATTTTCCCCTGTGGTGTATCTCACCTCTGGATCTCTGGTAAGACGCCCCATTAAAATTACTTTGTTCATCTCTTATCGCTCTCCTTCCATATTGCGTTCGCCTCTTTTTTGCAATCTCTTTCCATGTAATAGTCATACAGGAACTCTTTCTGTGCCTTTGTGTACTCTTTGACCGGATTCTTTGTCGGAAAAGCAATTCCTCGACTCGGATTGTGTAAGAGAACCCACCCTCTTTCGACGAGCCAGTCTCCTGCTCCGATCAGGCCGACATTGCATTTTGTCTGCAAGTCAATGTCTCTGTCCATTGCTTCCTCCGGCAACTTTTCGTTCATGTAATTCTGCGCCCATTCCTGATGCTCTCCCCATTCCGCTCCGTGAAAAGTTCCGTCCGGCTCTAACCATCCATAATCCTCTGTGGTGTGATTTTCTTCATCCATCATTCGTGCCATGAGACTGTCGAGTGCATCCTGCTGTCTATCCTCCGCAGTCTCTTCTCCGAGTTCCTTTCGGATTTCTCTCTGTGTACTTTCCGATATGTGATCCATTGCAACATCCCACCGTTCAATCATCCTCCGCAGGTCTTTCTCTATTTTCTTTCGTCTTTCGATTTCTTTCCAGATGTTCATTCTCTGCGGCATCTGCTCTTCTTCTCCCGGTTCGTATATTTCAAGATGATATGTCCCTGCTGCCGTGCCCCCCTTCAGAGCAGCGCGACCAAGCAGAATGTCCTCAGCATATCTCCTTATCTGCGCCTCTGGTTTATCTGTTCCAGTCATGCTATCCATGAGAATTTCCATTATGGTCTCATAACTTTTCTCGCCTGTGTGAAACCATTCCCTTGTAATTTCCGTAATAAATTCTCCATTAATATCAAATACCATATTACCCTCTTTCATTTTTCTTCCCTTTCATTTGTGCATCTAATTCGTTTATTTTGTTTTTATACTCTTTCACAGTATCACCTCTGCATCTGATGGCATTTTAAAGATTTTGATTTTCTCTGGATGCCGAGCTGCAACCTGTATGGCACAGAGAACACGAACAGCCTTTGGCTCTGTGCTATATTCTCCCAGGATAGTTCCTTTCTTTTTGTCTTTAGTATGTGCCAGTATCTGATATGATCCGGTTGGTGTGAGAACTGTAGTCGTTTCTTTTTCAGTCATATCTATCAGCTGATTTCCCTGTGTTCTAATCTTCATTTCCGTATTTTTCTCCTTTCAGCCAATATTCGTGTTGTATTAACAAGATTCTCCGTATTCCGTTCATATTCTATCATTTCTTTCCGGACAGCTTTAATCAACGCAAGTAGTACTTTTTTAATTTCAGCAGTCCCTACGCGTGTACAATACTCTTTCGCATTCTGATCTATAGCCTTGATCTTTATATATTCCGATTGTCTTATCATTGACTTGATGATTCTCTTCTTCATCTGTTCTGGCGGTTTCTTCCCATACATTTTTTTATATTTCTTTTTCAGTATCCTTAACTTCATCTTTTACACCTTTTCTCTGTTAAGCCCCAGTTCTTCATAAATGTTATAATTTGCCAGATCTTCAAACTCTACTTCAATATCCATATCTCTTTTTGCATATTCATAAGTTTTTGCCACTCCTATGCGATTCACATACTCCATTGCTGATTTCCAATTATCCAGGAATTTTTTATTTGCTTTCGTGAATCCCCATGAAAACTTTATCGCGTAAATAGAGATGATTATATTTGTGATCGTTATATAATCTTCTGCCCGTTCCAGTTTCTCCTGAGCTTCACGGATGCAGGCGTCCGTTGCCTGCTCCGTTATTTCATCCTCTCTCGCTTTTAGGTAATTCTGCAAGATCATTGCCTGCTGCCCTGTCAGTCCTGCAACCTGGCCAAGCTGCATCTTAAAGTTCAATGGAAGTCTGCATTTTTCCTGTTCTCTGGCCTTACGTCTCATTTCTGCCCTGTTCATTTGCTTTCCCTCTGTACTTCCTTTAAGAATTCAACCAATTCGCTTTCACTATTTGGGAATTTATTGTATCTTCCATGCTGTGTCCATTTAGGTATTCCTGATTTTCTTTCCGGTTCAGGTCCTCCAATCAAATGCATGTAATATGATTCTGTATTATCTGATACCCACTGGCTGTGAACAGTGTCCCGATCATATTCTTCTGCAATAAGTCTTGCACCATTTGCAAAATCATATTTGTAGTATCTGGCGCCAATATGTTCATCTGTATACCAAAGTCCCCAATCCTTATAATTTCTCAGCCATTCCTTACGCTGATCATTATTTTTCATAACAGGAAGCGGCAGTTTCTCCGATGTTTCTTCTTTGGCTCTCTCATCTGAGTCCAGACATGTGCTTATCAGATTTCTAAGCAATCTCAGTCCTGCCACGTTCATCTGGGCTTTCTGTAATACATTAACTGGGAATCCTGATTCTTCTGCTGCCACGAACTTTATTTCTTCCAGGTCTTTTTCTTCTTTCTTTAAATATCTCAAAATATTTTCCAGAGTCGGAACCGGAATATCTTTCAAATCATCCGGCCAAGCATCCGGTACAAGATCACTAATCTCAGGCAATAAATCTTGCTCGCTTTGATCCAGATCCTGCTGCCTTTCATCCGCGTTTTCTGCTGCCGGTTGGCAGCGCTTTGACATGTCCGACTCGGACACATTTTCTGCTGTCTCTTCCACTATTTTGGATTGGGCTGCTTCTGCTTTCTCCATAGCAATCTCATTCCACATTTTCTGAATGGAAGTTGCAAGATAAAACCAGTCATAGTTTCCAAGGCATTTATTACTCTCATCCCAAATCTGCACATAATCATCAAACAAATTAGCATGTGCGATTCCAAGCCCAGTATCGAACCACCATGTTCTTCTGCTGCCTATTTTTTCTTTTAACTCATCCGGGCTTGTCACTACATTTAACACCCTTTTGTGGAAGTCCTGTTTTAACCACTCATCAAAATCACCTATCAGCTTTCTGGTTAGATTATCAAGATATTTTTTCTCTTTCTCAGATGGTTTTTTTATGTCAGCAGCATCTACCACTCTTTTACTATATTCTTCTTTCATACGTTCTGCTGATACATGGCAGACCTTCTCCCCTTTTTCATTGTAAAATGCAAAATCTTTCTCTTTTGTTCTCTGTACTACTGCAAACTCTGCTCCCATTGCACTGAAGCGTCTGGTTGCTCCTACATACATTTTGAGATAAACATCCTCAAGAAATACCTTTATCATCCTTGCTATGTCCGGCAGAAATACTTCGTTTGCATCATAATATGGACATTCTTTTTGTGGTTTTGGCATAGGTGCAAGCTTCACCGCCTTTTGTTTCTTTCCATACTTCTCTATCAGTGTTTCAGCCAACTGCTGCCATGTAATCAACTTTTCATCCCCACTGCCAGGATTAAACAAGATTCCATTTGATTTTCCCTGATAATTCAAATATCCATTTCTGATCCGCACATCATTGTATATAATGCTGAGCATATAAATGGACATGTTCTTATCCCGCCTTTGGATTCGTTCTGTTGTTGATTTCTTTAAGCTTTCAAAGAATCGTTCGATCTGAATGTCAACATCAATTACCGTTCCATCTTCCGGCGGTCTTCTTCGTCCAATTACTTCATCAAGTGTCAGCTGTCCAGGAACCTGACGTCCTACTTCCTGTTTTTCTTTCAAAGCTTTAACCTCTGGTAGCGTAATTGTTTCATTCTTTTTGTACAACCCCAGAGCCTCATCCTGGTGTTTATCATCCAGATCTGTCAGTTCCCTTGCCACAGATATATTGATGTTTCCATTTTGAAACTCTTGCATAAACTCCTGACTTAATTTTTTCTGGATTGCATGATATCTTTCTAACTGTGTCCCCGATGTTCCAAGAGTTGCCTGTACCATGCTTCTGGTTGTCCCCTGCAGGTCAACCAGATCGCGAAGCTCCTTAATTACCGCTTCTGTGATAAGCGCCTCCTGCATTTTCTCCCAGTCACTTTTTTCACGGAACCGGTTCGCCTGGATGATTCCCAGCTTATTGATCAGCTGTTCCACTTTTCCATCTTTATCTTCTGGGAATTTCTCTGTATTCAGATTTACTTTTGTGTATTTACAGTTAATCTTCCGAAACTCTTCATGCCCTTCTTCCACAAGCATCCTGCAGCACATTGTACGGCAATGTCCGGATATAATCCTGTCTTTACCATCCACATCCTCGATCAGCACGTCCTGCATTACCCCGAATAGAAGAATCGAATTCTTTAATCCCTGCAGTTTCTCCGGATCTGTAGAATAGAAATTATCTTTCGACGGCTCCAGTTCAAACACATCCCGATACACTGTATCACTGATATTCTCAGTCTCCGTTGGCTTTTTACGATTATTTACCATGTCGGCCAGATTGAATGCCATCAGGCTTCCCTCCCTTCCGTCCATTTATCCATCATAACTCCTGCTGCCACCAGATACTCTTTCACCAGGCATTCATAATCTTTTGCGGCTAAAGAACGCGCGGAATACAAAGGGATAGGTTTTCTTGCATAAGTACTCTCTGATACTTTTCTGGAATATCTTATCTTCGTCTTAAGCATTGGATATCCTGCTGCCTCTATCATTTCTGTTCCCTGTGCCTGTGCAAGGTTGTTTTTGTCATATTTTGTGATAAAGATCCAATAATTTTTCAATTCTGGGTTCAGTTCCTCTTTTGTATAACCGATCTGATTCACCAGTTCCGGAAGTCCTTCCGTTGTGTTATCATCAATTTCCACCGGAATCAAAACATCATCACAGGCTGTCAGAGCATTGATCGTTGATACGTTGATATCCGGTGCATTGTCAATTATGCAGAAATCATACTGATCAGCCACACATGCCAGTGCATTTTTTATCCTATACTGCTGCGGTCGTGTCTGATCGAACATTACTTCCTTGTTAGCCATCAAAAGACGCATATTTGCCGGCAATACATCCATGTTATGGAATTCCGTATGTCTGATCAGTTTTTTCATCCAGTCTTCCGGGTGTCTTGCGGTCATGATCCGATCTATTCCTTCTCCATCCTGTGTTCTGCAGTTTAATCCTCTTGATGCATCTCCCTGCTTATCGTTATCTACAATAAGCACTTTATTCCCCTGGCTTGCCAAAATATAGGCAACACTATTGGTAGTAACGGTCTTGGCCACGCCACCCTTTAAATTAATCACTGCAATTGTTCTCATACTCTTCCTCTTTTCTTTTTATTTTTTCTTATGTACTCTATTTCTCAATTTTCTGTCTGCTCTTTCCATCCAATCAGGCTTCCCGCCTTCCGGTTCATTATCAAAATAGATTTCTCCATCATCATCTCTGTAATAGTGAAAGTGTATTCCTGATTTTGTTACTGTTCCAAGATATGTCATTGCCCTTGGATCCTGTTCTGTGCGCAGACTCCATCCTTTTCCCCACAATTCTTCAGTTTCCACGTTTTATCATCTCCTCCTGGAGCCATTGCGAATATGAATGTACTCCGGCCAACGAAGAAGCTTTCAGTTTCAACCGGTTGATTACTTCATAGACCTTTTTCCATTCATCTGCATTTTTGATATCTTTTCCCTTTGTATCTTTAAAGGCATCTGCTGCCAGATCTGAGATTCTCAATACTCTGGATGCCACGAAGGTATCTCTGGTATATATGCAAATCTCACATGTAGAACGAAATCTCGAAAGGGCTTCTATAAGTGCCTGTAAGTTACACTGATGATATGTACTACTACTATTTCCGAAACCTTCTCTGGTCTCAGTCCTGCCAGCGTACACGGCTTCTATTACATATCCGTATCTGCGCTGAACTCTCGCCTGGCACTGTTTATCTGTTTCCAGATAAATATTGACTTTCACAGCTTGATTCCCCCTTTCTTTAAATTCGTCTGTTCAATCTGATCAATGTGTAATGGCGGTAATTGTACCCAGTTACCGGATTTTTCCCCTCAAAGAGCTCTGCTATGTAGTAGCCTTTCTTAGGCTTCACTTTCTTAGGCCAACGCTTCAGTTCCTCTGGCTTTGGCTCTGGAAGCGGCATGTTCCTGGAATGGCTGTAGTTTGCTTCACTAAGTCTGGGCTTTGCCAGGGTTCCGTCTTGTTTCTTTTCCCTGGTTTTCTCATCCTTTGTGATGTAATCAGCCAGTTTCTGGAAATCCTCTTCCGGGCACTTACTCTTCCTGATCTGAGTTACATATACTCCACCATAGGGCCAAGCCCTTTCAACAAGACTTGCCGTATTTCCAATATCGTTGATAATACAATGTATATGCCAGGCTCCCTTCGTCCCCCGCTCAATGTTCCGGATCCAGAAGAGCACCCTGTCTTTTTTCCTGTAAATCTTTCTTAGCTTGTCCATCATTTTCAAAAACTGCTTCTTGGCAGTGTCCATATCTGGAGGTCTGTTCTCTGGCTTGTATGTAAATGTCACCCAAAGATCACCTGGTGAAAAATATTCCATCAGTCTGAGTCTTGCCCTCTTGGATTTATTCCAGGCGTTTACTCTCTGAACATCTTCCGGAGTAAGCTTTCTCTTAGGCAGTCTCTCCTTCCCCTTAGCTCCATACTTGCCATCATGATTCTCTTCCACATACAGGATATCCTTCTTCTGCAGATACCAGGTTTTACGCTTTGTTTTCATACCAAAAGGCTCCTAAGTTTAATATCTTAATCGAGTACTAAACAGGGGAATTTCACCCCTGATTTTTCTTACATTCTTGACTTTTTAGTGGCCCAATGATATTATGTAATTGGTTGATTACATATGGACCTGAGTCGATGCCCCCCTTGCATCGGCTCTTTTCTTTAGTTTACATAACTTTCTTTTTTCTGATCTGTTCCAGCTCTTTTTCAACATCTTTTCCACTGTATTCTGTCAGAAGCTTTCCAGAGATGTTATAAGTCCACTTGGTGGACATCTTAATCGCTATTCCAATCGGCAGTTTTCCCTGCTGCATCGCAACACGTACAAACTGCGGGGACGTGTTGAGAATTGCAGCAGCTTCAACTGGTAATATTTTCCCTGTATTCATTTTTCCTCCTTTCCTTTTACGCACGCTCAAACACCTGCATTCTTTTGTTGACTTTCCACCAATTTTCTCCTATTCTGTAATTACATAGAATTCGAAAAAAACTTAACTGTTATTTTTCATTAGGGAGGTATTGCATTGGATAAAAAACTTCAAATATTTATTTCTTCTACATACACCGATTTAATATCTGAGCGTCAATCTGCTGTACAAGCAATCCTAAATGCAGGTCATATTCCAGCTGGTATGGAACTCTTTACAGCTGGCAGCGAATCTCAATTAGAAACCATATATAATTGGATTGACAATTCCGATATATACATGCTTATTCTAGGTGGAAGATATGGCTCTATCGAACCAAAATCCAGAAAAAGTTATACGCAATTGGAATATGAATATGCTGTTGCTCATAACATTCCTTTTTTTGCACTTGTTCTAAGCGATAAGTTCCTCGACACTAAGATCAAAGAATCTCAAGATTTTCATTCTATCCTCGAACAACAACATCCAAGAGAATTCAATGACTTTAAAGAACTTGTCACAAGTAAAATCGTCGAATTTGTAGATGATGAGAAAGACATTCAACTCGGTATTTTAAAAGCCTTAAATGCCATCCAACAGCATCATGAACTCCGCGGATGGATCCGGCCAGACTCGGTTCCCAACATTACATTTCTTTCTCAAACCCTGCAAAATCTGACTTCTGAAAACGAAGCTTTAAAAAGCAAACTTGCCCAGCAATCTGATGAGCGTTTTGGAGATTTTTCATTTGATGATCTTGTAAATATTTTTTCAAATAAGGAATTTGAAATTCCTGAAGATGTTGTATACTATTTTTCTGTCTCCAAAATAACAGCTCTTCAACTATTCACCTTGAAATATGGAACATTTTGCACCGGTGTAACCAGTAACGCTACTCGAGGTAAGACTTCAAATTTTTTCTACACCCAATGTTTTCCATATTTCGAAAGCTATGGTTTAACAGCATTAACACCTATCGACACTTATGTACAACGTTTCCAGGTTACTGATCTTGGCAGAAAATTTTTTGCTCACTATGACGCAAAAAAGCATTTATAAAAAATCTTCTATCTTGATGTCCCAGCCGCTATTTTTTCTCTGCGGCTGAACATCTACCTTGAACAATGCATCCATTCTGATAATCTCTGTGCTCCGCCCAGCCATCATCCTCAACATTTCAAGCAATTCTCCAACATCTTGCAGGGTATATTTTCGCTTTTCACATTCCAGAAGAATATCTCTTGCATAGTTCAATGTTTTCATTGAATCGGAATTACCATTCATTTCAGGCGATTGTTCTTCTTTTGTGATTCCTATAGCCTTTAAGTACGCTTCTCTTTCCTTTTGTTCCTCATTCATGCCTTCACCCATCTCCTTTACTCTAAGTTTCATTCTCCCCCACTATTATCCTGCCTGCTTTACTTCTACTTCCATTGCATTTCTGGCTCTCAGGAGTTCTGAGTTATTCTCCATCAACTTAAGGCTTACAATATCCATCTGTTTCAGATTCTGTACGATTACTGTGATACGCTCTTTCTTTTCTTTGGTCATATTTTTCGCCTACCTTTCTTTCAAACTTGACTTTCTTTTTATTCTCTCCTATTCTTTAGGTACAGGGCACTGGCATGCCCGAGTTTTATGAAAGGAAAACAAATGCCAATGAATAAACTTACATTTTGTCCACTCATTAATAATGAGTGCCGTTCTGACTGTATTTTTCATGTTCCGCATAATATAGCTTTGAATAATGGAAATACAGCTCAATGTGAATTAGCCGCTTTTGTCTGTTGTTCTGATGAAACTGCAATTCAAGCTGTTTCTGAAGCTATAAAAAATCTTCATAGCTAATTTTGACTAATTCACCAACTTTTGTGTCCTGTGCGATTTTCCTTTTTACATAATCTAAAATCGCATAGGATTGCTCTACAGATATTTCTCTTTCGTGGAACATCTCAATTATTGCTTCACAGATTTCATAGTTCTTCTTTTCTGCAAGCATAAATCCCATCCTCTCACCTCGCTTTCTGTTATCCTGCTTTCTGGGTTTCCATGCTTTCTTTCATGATGTTCATTCCTTCAGCTACTCCCAGGAGTCTTTCTTTTTTAGAATCTGGAAGATTAGGAACAATTTCTGAAAGGCGTTTCAAGATTTTTTTCTCTTTTTCTGACATAATGTTCACCTCTCTTTTCTCGTTGTATTTTCCTACGCCTTAGTTGTACTATATCACCATCGTGTTGTGTTGTCAACTATTTTTCCACAACTTAGTTGTATTTTTATATTGACTTCTGTTTTAACACGATGTATACTTGGTTTTAAAGAAAGGAGGACAGCATGGAAACCATCAATGACAGAATTGGATTTGTATTAGAGCGTTCTGGAAAAACTAAAACCGCTTTTGGGGAATCCTTAAATGTTTCTCAACAATATATTTCTAAATTGGTAAGAACCGGAAACCCTAGTGAACTATTGATTGATGATATATGTGAGAAATATCATATCCGAAAGGATTGGTTGTTAAAGGGAGAAGGAGACCCAGATCAGCCCCTTGATCGTCAAGATGAAATTGCCAAGCTTACGGCAGATCTGTTCAAGGGTGAAAAGAATTCCTTCAAGGAACGTCTTATCTTCGCTCTTGCTAACTTGGACGAATCTGAGTGGGAGCTGCTGGAGAAAATTGCGGAAAAGATTGCAAAAGAAAAGGACTAAGGATTTCCTCAGTCCATCAACCTTTTAATGAGTTTGTAGATAAATGATAAAAGTTCATCATCTTCTATTTTTTCTATAAGCTCACGTATCTTTTCCTTTTTTTCTTCTGTGCTCATATGTATAACCCCTCCGTTCTCGCTTGTTCGAACGTTTGTTCGTTTTTAATATACACCATTTATATTTGAAGTGCAATATATTTCACAAACATTTGTTCGTTTAACATTATTTTTTATACTTATTATACGATAAACAGAGGGATTAATTTTGCTTGAAAACACAATCGTCCAGTGTACTGGACACTTATTTGTACGGTGAATCAAACAGATCTACCATCCCGACTTTCAGAGCCTTGGCAATCCTTTCTAAGTTGTCCAGGGTTGGTGAATACTTCTCGATCATAATATTGTTGATCGTGGATTTCGGGATCCCGGTCATGTTCGACAGCTGCCGTACAGATACATTTTTTTCATACATGATTTGTGTTAGTAATATCTTCATACTACTATTATCTACAAAAAGACATTGTTTATTCTGCAAGCAATGTAGAAATCGGGAGGGTTTATGAACAAGAAAATGTTAATGACTTCTGGATACAACTTTGAAGGATATACTATCACTGAATACCTTGGAGTTTTTTCTGGAGAATGTGCCTTAGGTACCGGATTTCTAAGTTCTCTGGGTGCAGGAATTTCAGATTTTTTGGGCACCAACAGTAAAATGTATTCGAATAAATTAAAAGAAGCAAAAGAATATGCATTGGATCAGCTTCAAAGTCAAATTACTGAGGCTGGTGGAAATGCAATAATTGGGCTTGATATTGATTACGTTTCTTTTTCTGCTGATATTATGGGCGTTGTTGCTTCCGGTACCGCAGTTAAATTAGGCGAAATCCCTACTTCTGTTGAAGACATCGAAACTCAAAGATATCCAATAAACGCAACCAACAAGGGATTATCTTTTCGTCCTTCTTCTTTATACATAGAGACTTTGAATAATAGCAAGATTTCATATTCACTGGAATTATTTCATTCTGACGAATGCTCCGTGTCAGCTATTATGGCAGATATAGAATTCACTGATGCTTTCCAAAGAGAAAATATTATAAAAAACGTTGTTTTCTCTGGTTTCAAAGAAAAACATAAAAAGTATCTTATCAGTAATTCTATTTTACAGGATTTTCCTGCTGACTATTTGAAACTGTTAAGTGGTATTCGGGTAACCGTAAGAAAATATATTTCAGACAATCAATTAATCGAACTTGTTGACTCTGAAATCGAATATGACTCTTTATCTGATTCACCGCAAGGTGATCCAATGGCTACAGCTTCCGAATTGCTTTCCGTTGCTGAGGGGCTTTCAAACGCTAAAGAGATTTATGAATACGTTTTTTCATACAACGAAGAGCATGGCGGTATTATTGATCAGAAATTGATTTCTGGTCTTGAATCGCAAAAGAGCATTGAACGTTTTTATGGAAATCATAAAGATACGGCAATTAAGGAAATAAAGAAATTTTTCAATTTAGAATAAATAAAAACCGCCCCAGTGTTACCAGCACCAGAGCGATTTGTGAATAATTTGCAGTGTAAAGAAAACTGCTATAATCATTCCATAGCAAGATTATTATAGCACTTTTCTTTACACCTGCAAAGGTGTATTTTTTATACTCTTTTTTAGAAGAAAGGTGATGTTATGAAACTTCCAAATGGATTCGGTTCTGTATATAAGCTATCTGGCCGGCGCCGGCGGCCATGGGTGGCAGCCAAAACCTTCGGATGGGAATTTGATGAGAAAGGTCAAAAAGTAAAACAGAAGCAACAGGCAATCGGATATTATGCTACCAGACAGGAAGCAATGACTGCTCTTGTACAATACAATGAAAATCCTTATGATCTGAATTTTAATAAGACAACTTTTTCGGAAGTGTACGAAAAATGGTCTGAAGAATATTTCCCCACACTCAGCAATGCTTCCAGCATACGTACGATCACCGCAGCTTACAAGTACTGCACTCCTCTTTATGATATGCGAATAAAAGATGTCCGAGTCGAACATCTTGAAGGAACCATTCATAGTGCAAACGTAGGATCCAGCACTAAGGGACGAATGAAGAGTCTGTTTAACCTTATGTATAAATGGGCTATGAAACATGAACTTGTGGATAAAAATTATGCAGCCTTATGTGATGGTGTTAAAAGAGAACGTCCTACTATTGTCCGCATTCCTTTTTCTGAACAGGAAATTACAGCCCTTATGAAACATCCGGAAATACCATTCGCAGATATGATCCTAATCGGAATTTATTCCGGATGGCGTCCCCAGGAACTGGCAGTTCTGAAAGTTGCAGATGTGGATCTGGATAATATGACATACACTGGTGGACTAAAAACAGATGCCGGCCGTAACCGCCTGGTTCCAATTCATCCACTTGTTGCTGATCTGGTCCGTAAGAATTATGAGCAAGCAGTCGGTATGGGAAGCAAATATCTTTTCAATGATCCGGACGGTCAGCAGGGCACTTACCTTACATATGACAAATACCGGGGACGTTTCAAGAAGGTTATGGCACGACTGGGAATGGATCACAAGCCCCACGACACCAGACACACTTTTATTACGAAAGCCAAAGAAGCAAATATGAATGAATATATTCTGAAAATGATCGTCGGACATGAAATTGCAGATATCACAGAAAAGATATATACTCACCGTACTGTGGAAGATCTGAAAAGAGAAATGAAAAAGATAACAAAATGATTGGCGGCAGGCATTGTCCTGCTGCTTTTTTGTGGTAGGTTTGTTAGTTACTTGTCAGTTGCGCCTGTCGGTTACCTGTTAGTTATTTGTTAGTTACCGCCATTTTTTCATGTATTTTCATGCTGTTTTGCAAGAAATCCCGATAGTAACAAAAATGCCGTAAACCCTGGAGTTTACGGCACTTTCAACGCTTTTACAATTTATATAATCAGAACTTGCCAGCCTTAGCAGCTTCCTCTACAGAAACAGCTACAGCAACAGTAGCACCAACCATCGGGTTGTTACCCATTCCGATAAGACCCATCATCTCAACGTGAGCCGGTACGGAAGAGGATCCAGCGAACTGTGCATCAGAGTGCATACGTCCCATAGTATCTGTCATACCGTAGGAAGCAGGACCTGCTGCCATGTTGTCTGGGTGAAGAGTACGTCCTGTACCACCGCCGGAAGCAACGGAGAAGTATTTTTTACCCTGCTCGATACATTCTTTCTTGTATGTACCTGCAACCGGATGCTGGAAACGAGTCGGGTTAGTGGAGTTACCAGTGATGGAAACACCAACGTTCTCGTGATGCATGATAGCAACACCTTCCTGAACATCATCTGCACCGTAGCATTTTACAGTAGCACGAAGTCCGTTTGAATATGGCTTCTCATAGATTACGTTTAATTTAGCTTCTTTGTAATCGTATTTTGTCTCAACAAATGTGAATCCGTTGATACGGGAAATGATCTGGGCAGCATCTTTTCCAAGTCCGTTCAGGATAACACGTAATGGTTTCTGACGTACTTTGTTTGCTTTCTCAGCGATACCGATAGCACCCTCAGCAGCTGCGAAAGACTCATGTCCTGCTAAGAAGCAGAAGCACTCTGTCTCTTCCTCAAGGAGCATTTTACCAAGATTTCCATGTCCAAGACCTACTTTTCTGTGGTCAGCAACAGATCCAGGAATACAGAAAGCCTGAAGTCCTTCTCCGATAGCTGCAGCAGCGTCAGCAGCTCTCTTGCAGCCTTTCTTGATCGCGATTGCAGCACCTACTGTGTAAGCCCATGCAGCATTCTCAAAGCAGATCGGCTGAATTTTCTTAACCTGGTCATATACATCAAGACCAGCGTCTTTTGTGATTTTCTCAGCTTCTTCGATAGAGCTGATTCCATAGCTATTTAATACAGAATTGATCTGAGCAATTCTTCTCTCATATCCTTCAAATAATGCCATTTCTGTTCGTCTCCTTTCGCTTGTGGCTTACTCTTTTCTTGGGTCAATAATCTTAACAGCATCAGCTACACGGCCATACTGACCTTTTGCCTTCTCCCATGCAGTGTTAGGATCATCACCTTTTTTGATAAAGTCAGTCATTTTTCCAAGAGAAACGAACTGATATCCGATTACTTCGTTGTCTTCGTCAAGAGCAATACCTGTTACATAGCCCTCTGCCATTTCCAGGTAACGAACTCCTTTTTCCTTGGTAGCGTACATTGTACCAACCTGGGAACGAAGGCCTTTACCAAGGTCCTCAAGACCTGCACCAACAGCAAGACCGTCATCAGAGAAAGCACTCTGAGTACGTCCGTAAACGATCTGAAGGAACAGTTCTCTCATTGCTGTATTGATTGCATCACAGACAAGGTCTGTATTTAATGCTTCAAGAATTGTCTTACCCTGAAGAACCTCTGCTGCCATAGCTGCAGAATGTGTCATACCGGAGCATCCGATTGTCTCAATAAGGGCTTCCTCGATTACACCATTCTTAACATTTAAGGACAGTTTACAGGCACCCTGCTGAGGAGCACACCAGCCTACACCATGTGTAAAACCAGAG